>Ga0209259_1000664_pt1 | contig 10812 bp, 3 predicted proteins | sample WorMetGr2BELIZE1_FD_187417 | JGI IMG/M metagenome (GOLD analysis project Ga0209259, IMG submission 187417) | Marine gutless worms symbiont microbial communities from Max Planck institute for Marine Microbiology, Germany - Inanidrilus... ...
GTTCAAGCAGTGGCTTGTTGGCACTGCTGTCCAGTTCGACACACTGTTCAAGCAGTGGCTTGTTGCCGCTGCTGTCCAGTTCGACACACTGTTCAAGCAGTGGCTTGTTGCCGCTGCTGTCCAGTTCGACACACTGTTCAAGCAGTGGCTTGCTGCCGCTGCTGTCCAGTTCGACACACTGTTCAAGCAGTGGCTTGTCGCCGCTGCTGTCCAGTTCGACACACTGTTCAAGCAGTGGCTTGTTGCCGCTGCTGTCCAATTCAACACACTGTTCAAGCAGTGGCTTGTTGCCGCTGCTGTCCAGTTCAACACACTGTTCAAGCAGTGGCTTGTTGCCGCTGCTGTCCAGTTCGACACACTGTTCAAGCAGTGGCTTGTTGCCGCTGCTGTCCAGTTCCACACACTGTTCAAGCAGGCAGCGGCTTGCTGCCGCTGCTGTCCAATTCAACACACTGTTCGTGTCTGATGTGCAACAGGACTTGGTGAACTCGTGCAAGCGTCTTGGAAAGAAGCTTGAAGACTGGTTTGTTGGTTTTCTCACGGTTCATCTGATTGACATTGTGCACCAGATGCATCGCTGTCAGATGATTCATGCCGACTTTAAGCCTGACAACATTCTTGTCACTCAGTTGTGAGTATCGCCTTACTGTTGCTGTTTCATCTGCAGTAGGTGTTTTCTCACAGCGACACTGTCACTGACCATGACAGTGACAGCACACTGACCAGTGGGTGTTTTATCAGAGTGACACCGTCACTGACCACTACAGTGACAGCACACTGACCAGTGGGTGTTTTATCACAGTGACACCGTCACTGACCATGACCGTGATGGCACACTGACCAGTGGGTGTTTTATCACAGTGACACCATCGCTGACCATGACCGTGACGGCACACTGACCAGTGGGTGTTTGACCAGTGGGTGTTTTATCACAGTGACACAGTCACTGACCACGAGGACTGACCATAACGGTGACGGCACACTGACCAGTATCCTCACTGACCATCACTGTCATGGTCAGTGACAGTGTCACTGTAATAAAACACCCACTGGTCAGCGTGCCGTCACGGTCATGGTCAGTGATGGCGTCACTGTGATAAAACACCTACAGTGTACTGCTGATTAACTGTATAGTATACAAAAACGCAGTTATATGCTGGCTTGCTTTGTCATATACAAAGGTGTCACATATGTTAAGGCCTTATCTCACAGAATGACCTCATCTCACAAAACAACTTGTTGTGAAGGCCTTATGTCACAAAAACCTTATCTCACAAAATGATCACAACCCTAACTCTGAAATCATGAAACTGTCAACTTGGACCAAAAATTTTTTTTGAGAATTAGTTTCATCACATAATTTTGTGCGATAAGAACAATTTGAGACATAAGGACTTCCATATTATATTTTGTGAGATAAGGACAGTCGTTTTGTGAGATAATGTCATTTTGTGAGCCACACATGTTCTTGTTTTTGAATGCGTCTTTGAAAAATGCATCATCGTGCACATCGCCATAACTTGACCACCGGGTGATCACCATATACTTTCATATTCTACAGGTTGGCACGAACAAGGCCATGGTCCACTCTGAGTCAGCAAGTGCAGCTGTACTCTTGCTCGTAGCTTCATGGAATGACAACTGATTTTCATAGTTTGTTCATGGAGTAACTCGGCATGTAAAGTCATCGTTAAAGATGCTGTCACATCTTAAATGTGTTACTACACTTCTTTGTGAAATATTTGGCACATTTTGAACCGACACTGGCCAGGAGCCCAGTTTTTTGCACACCCTGTAGACAATGCAAATGAATGAAATATACAGAGAGTTTGCAAGTGACATTATATAGCGCCTCTGTCTCGTTTTATCAACGAATTTGGCGCTATATAAATTTGTATTTGTATTTGTATTAGAATTGTGGTTTCAACACGAGAATGGTTGAGGTGGCTGCCATACCCTCGAAAATTTGAGAGCTGTTTATTCTGATTAAATGCATATTTCATTGTCTTTGTTATACATTTACATAAATACGTGAATCTGAGGAACTGACTGAAGGACATCTTAGATACTGCTACTTTGTATTGGCTGCAGACCGTCGGTGCCTGATGGAGAAGACGTAAGTTCAATACTACAACAGCCTGGTTGCTGGCTGCAGCTGATTGACTTCGGTCAGAGCATCGACATGAAGCAGTTTCCAGCAGGCACCACGTTTACTGCCAAGGTGACCACTAAAGGTTTTCAGTGTCCAGAAATGAAGACAAATCGTCCTTGGACTTATCAGGCACGTTTACTTGAGTTTTATTATGGCTGAGGCCATTATATTTTCATCCTGTGGTTTCTTTCTATCTATCTTCTATCTTCTTTGTTTTCCTCGCCTGATCTCAGCAGCCGCACATTGGACGTCTACCATACTTCGACACATGTTGTGGCCCTAGTACGAATTTAGAATGCAGGTCTGAAACGTGCTGTGCGCGGCTCTCTGAAAGTGCAGGACCGAAAAAATCACCAAAAATTGGCCATCTGGGCACCATCGCACAACGTTGTCGGGCTATATCTTCGCAACTAAGGCACGTATCGACAATCGGAAAAAACTTGTTAAGCAGCAATATGTCCTCCAGATGTCCCCACAGTATGGTGAACTTTGCCCACTAGCTGCTGACATCAATCCGGTAGTTTGGAGCACCCCTGCAAATTTCAACGGGCTTCGCGTCTTAGCAGCATTACTGCACAGCACTATAGTAATGGGCATCACCAAACTTTGTGGCGTTGAACACAGGGCGCCACCTATATTCGGCAGGGCGGCCATCACATTGGGCATCAGCCCACATTCTAGTGTAGCACAATCCAGTTGGATATGCAGTGTGAAGCATTTGAAGTGTATGCATTATTTATTTCTTTACTTTGTGGTGACCACGTGTCTGGAAATGTAGGCAGTTAAACAGCTGTCGGAACTGTCCAAAATTCGGGAAGTGTCACAGAAAAAATCTTGTCAGAGAAAACTTTTTATTGCTCCATTGCATTTGGGGCTATACCAGTGTTAAGTAGGCTTGCGGGCCTTCTGTTGCCTGTTTTTGCTCCTTATTAAATTATCGTTAACATTTGTGTACAATATGCACGGACAATTGTAATGTACTGGTAGCACTGACAATACTGTATATGCGTGGCATGTTTGATGTAACATGGGTAAGAGTGCTGCAAACAGTTGTGGAAATGTTGAACTTTCATATTGCCTGAAGATTGGTCACCCTGTACTTTCATGTACTATTGTCTTTTTCTAATCTGTTTTTCTTCTGGACTCATTGGTTTGACATTTCAGCATGCAAGCTCCACAGCATAGTCTGCTACTACTACTGCCATTTTACGGCCATTATACAGAACAACCTGCGTTAGCCGGCACTCCCACTTCAGAACTGGAGGGTTTTGTTGAAGCAAAGTTTTACTGCCTGCATGCCCTTGCAACTAGTACATTCGGGTTAGGGAGAAGATGCTAGAGTTCTTGTCACTGGTGTTACATGCACTGTCTCCATACCATCTACAGCATAGTCTACTGTCAGTATAACAGTACAGCAGCTGTTTTTGTCTGAGTATTGTCTGTTTCATGACCTAGACATCATCTCCTAATTTAGTCAGTTTGGCACTGTATATACACTGACAATAGCTGCAAGTGAAGCCAATTATAATAGCACTGTCTCAAGGAAACACTGGGGCTGTGGAGTGTGGAATACCTGATAGCTGTATTGTGAGTCGCAAGAAGTTGCATCTTAGACAGCAGTTGCATATGACTCACTATAGTAAGAAATGAAGCATAAATGCAGACACTGTTGAAGGGTAGTCGCTAGAAGCAGCAGTTACAGTAATCAGCTAAACAAAAATGGTGTGTGGCACCAGCATCTGCAGCCATTATCCAGGTAGAATATGGCAGTAAATACAGATTTGACGAGGTGTTAAAGGGTCACTTCGGCCGAAATTCGCCGTATTTACTCACTTACTGCAAAATATTTTTCAAACTAACTCACGACTCACCTGTCGCACCCCCAATTATTACAATTAAGGGAGCAGGACCCAATTTTTATGATGACGCAGGGAAATTTGATCCATGCTGTGGTAGAAACTTGGAAATTTGATCCAGACCATAATAACGATGCAACAAGTTTATGAATCACGTATTTCATTAATGCAGGTGTCGATATACGCGACACATAGTTGTCAAATCTGGTTATATGAAGTTAGTTTTAATTCAGCTTGCATTTAAGTAGTCTATTACGATGTTTTATTACTGCCATATTGCAAACTTCAGCAAAAATTCCATGCTGCGTAGTTTGATTGATCTTCATTGTAAACAATAGATGCGCCATTTGTCGAGCGTGGCTGAAGCTCATGCTGAAATTGCCTAAATCAACATAGTGCGTGAGAGAAGTCTTTAATAAATGTTTAGTTAATGCTGGATTTAGTTTATAATTACTAGTGTTGTACTTACGTGCATCTTAGCTGTCTCCAATGAAAAATAAAAAAGCTCGAGTATCATGACTTAGGCTTACATTAGATCGTTAACAATTTATATATTACACATTATACATGCAACAAAATAATCAAATTCATTAATTCTTGCGATTCCTGAATAAAAGATTTCATTGTGTATCGCCGGAGTAAGTCATTCAGCATTTACTAGGCAAGGTCGTTGGTTGAAAAAATAAGTTTCAGTGGTGACATCTGTTGAACATGAGTGATTGAGTGACTTAGAAGACGACACAATATGCCTTCTAACTGCATTAAATGTCATCAACATGCCGGCTTACTGTGGTATTTGTCAGCAGACGCTGGCAGATTACGAAAGTCTGCACAGATTTCCACAAAATCCTGAACACCTTGCTGTTTGGGAAGAGAAACTCAGTGCTGTGAAAATTTAAATAGGAGATTTACTCCATTTGGTGCTGTGTTGCTTTCACGTATGTGCTGTTTTTAGACTGAAAAATACACACCATGGTACGGAAAGTCCGAGCTGATCTGTCCAAAACTATCAGTAGAAACCATATTTCAGCCCTAAATATCTAAATTACGGCAGAGTTTATCAAGGTCATTTTCATTGTAATAATATACCAAATATATGTACTTTTAAACAAGCACATGAAACATGTGGCTTAATCTGTGTCGGAATGTCAGTTTGAAAACAAGTTCCTTGGAGATGAAACTTCTGTCATGGTATAATTGTATAAAACAACGTGTATTTAATTAGTGTATGTACTTTTGTATTTCCAGTTGAATATTGGTGTGAATTGTGAAGTTTTCTGCGGGTGTTTCAGACTGATCTCTATGGCTTGATCGGCACTGTTCATGTCTTGCTGTTTGGTGAATACATGAACGTGAAATACACTGAGTGTTTTAAGTCAAGATGGGAAGCTGTCTTGCACTTCAACCGGTTTGTTTCATTTTATGGATATTATGTTGATTCATCTGGCGTTGGAGAGCTGGCATAAAGGGAGCAATGCGCCATCTGTCAGGAGTCAGTCCAGTGGTGAGGATGAGTCAAAACCACTGGCTGGAGTCAGTGCCTTGTGTTCTCTTCAGTGCTTTGACACTGTTGAGTTGGGTGAGTGATGGGCGTGCAGGTCGTCCAGCCTGTAAAGTTACCACTTATCCCAAGTGTTCTGTTCCAGATTAGGTAGAGGAAGATTACCAAGGGAGAACTGGCTAACCCAGATTCATATGGAAAACGGCTGTTAAACAGAGGTAGGCAGGTGGGTAGGAAAGTCGACTTACTCGACCCTTCAGTATTTTGACACTGTTTTCTTGGGCCGACAGCAAGAGCATCCATTCAGTGAAACAGTAGTCCTCAGAGTTTCTTGCATGCAAACTGTCAAAAATGCCGCCGAAAAAAAATTGACTAGTGAACTAAGGCCGTGAGGAGGGTGTGTTAACTGGTCTGAAGAGATGCTTGTTGCAAGGCTGCAAGTGACTGCAGCTGAACTCTGGCTTTTGATACATGCAAGTAGAAAACATTGACCACTGAGAAGCCAGTGACAGTAATGCAGAATGCTTTGTGGTCTGGGAACGTCTGCAGTTGACAGATGCATGCTTAGTACTTGCTAATGATCAGGTCGTATGGAATCTTTCCTGCTATCACTTTTACACTATGTCCACGAAAAAACGGCCCCCCTACACACACAAAACCGTTTTACAGCCGTTTTTCCAGGACCACCAATGTGAGCCGGTGCCAGAAGAGAACTTCTGGACTTTATGGTGCAAGGGAAGATTAGCAGAGGCAGAGACACTGACCATCCAGCTGGGCGCCACTCCATCCGGACTAACCAGTGCCTACCTCCACCATCCCCATATTTTTTACAGGCTGCATGCCCTTCCAGCCACCCAACCAGCAGCATCAAGGCACTGAAGGCAACTAATGTATTCGGATTAGGGAGAAGATGCTAGAGTTCTCCTAAACATGTTTTAAAATCTTCAAAATTAGCAGGCTTTACGCAATTGCAATTTAACAGCATGAATATTTTCAATAAGACTGCCAATTTTAGTGACAGTCTGTTCTACCGTCATTGAAATATTGACCTTTAATAAATGGTCTTAAAAGTTTACCGTTTCCAGAAGCGTGCTTTCTTACTTACGGTCCATGGAGTTAACTGACGTCAGCATTGACACAATTGTTGCATTGGCAAAACTAGAACAAACAAAATGGTGTTCAGTACCGAAGATCTTGTTTTGATTAAAGTTCTTCGTCGAGAAAAAGGCTACGACAATTGATGAATAATGACACTGCTTCATTGGAGATAACTGTGAACGTGCATGAGTCCGTGTTGTCACGTAAACTTGTGTTTTGGACGAGCAATTGAAAACATGTCATAAAATATGATCTTTATGTTAAATTTCCACAAATTTTTGCACACAATGTACATTATATGCTAAATTCTGTTGTACAAATTTCAATGATGTTTGCCAAGTATTTCGAATACTACACCATTATACTTAGGAGGTGCCTTTTTTGTGGACACACTAGTTATATTTACACTTGACTGTTAATTTCCATCAAAAATAAAGCAGATCTGTCATTGCCTTTGATTACATGGCTTGACACTTGTGCAGTTGAGCTGGCCAGCCGTTCATCCAGTGCTAGTCCACCAGATCACATCAGGCAGTAGACTACAAGCAACCAGAATGTGGGCCCAACGTGATGGTCGCCCTGCCAGACATAGGTGGCGCCCTCTGTCAACGCCGCAAAGTTTGACTGACGCTCACTACTTGACTGCCGTGCAGTAACGCTGCCAAGACACGAAAGCCATTGAAATTAACTGAGGTGCCCAAAACTGGTAAACTGATCTCAGCCGCTAGTGGGCCGAAGTTCACCATACTGTGGGGACATCTGGAGGACATATTGCTGCTTAACAAGTTTTTTCCGATTGTCGATACGTGCCTTAGTTGCGAAGATATAGCCCGACAACGTTGTGTGATGGTGCCCAGATGGCGATTTTTGGCGACTTTTTTGTGTCCTGTATTTTCAGCGAGCCGCATGCAACACATTTCATACCTGCATCTTAAATTCGCACTAAGGCCACATCATGTTTGGAAGTATGGCAGACATCCAATCTGCTACAGCTGAGATTAGGCGAGGAAAAAAAATTGATAGAAGAAGAAGCAGAAACCACAGGATGAAAATATAGTGGTCTGCCCTATTCCATAGGATGACCATAGCTAGCAATGATTTTATCACATTCATGACACAAATGTAATAGGGTTCACTTTTATTTTTTCACTGTAAACACTAACATTACAAGTTATTAGTTACTGTTGTAATCATGACAGTAATGTGATACTTGTAGCGTGCTGCTGGTGCTGCATTGGTCTGCATTCTTCTGAGAGTAATTTCACTGTGTTGATGTGCAGCCGATGGATAACAGCAGACATCTGGATGCAGATGTTTGATGAGCTTCTCAACATCCGAAGCTGCAGTGAGATTCCGGACCTGATGACCTACAGGAAGCAGTTGGTGTCAATATTGAAGCGTAGAGTAACTGTCAGTCAGCTTAACAGTTATCATGATCAGTTGCAGCGGCAGCTGTGTAACTGTTGATGCTGGTCTGCTGCAGTTCTGACTGTTAGTTCATCTGTGACAGTTTTGTGTTACTTTTAGCTACCCTGCTTCATCTAAACATGGGGCGATTACAGACTGTTGGCTAGAGCTGGGATGACCTCACAGAAATAACGTAGTCAGTGATGTAGCCATTGTTAGCCAGATGGGCTATATTGCAGTTACTCAGACCACCTTGGCCTGGCGATTCCTTGGTGCATATGAGCTGGAAGGTGAACAGGTATGCTGTACAATATGTTATCCCTGTGTTCATGGTCTCACAGCATCAACTGAGGACTATTTATGACGCACTCTACAAATCCACTCATGTCTGCTGAAGGCTTCGGAATGGAAATTAGTGTGAGCCTCTGGCTGATGGTAAAATGAGTATCAACTTTTGGAGTGAGTATTAATACTAAACGGCAATCATGGATGTGGATGGTAGCAGCCTACCAGCGGACTCACAGCCGAAGTCGTTTGGCTTTGTTTGAGGGTTGACAGCCACATGACACTTAGTCTGCATTCATCAGATGAACCAAGTGAACCCTCGTAATGGCCTTGCCATGATGACAGCACCGTAAACATTGTCATTAGTATTCTTATTATTATTATTATTACGCCGCATCTCAGTACTACCTGTGTAGATGCAGCGTACTGTTATAGACCGAGTAGCGTAGTCTGTCTGTCGGTCTGTCACACTAGTGAGCTGTGAAAAAATGGGTGCAGTGATTGAGATGCTGTTTGGGTTGAGGACTCAGGTGGGCCCAAGGAACCATGTATTAGGTGGCGGCGTGGTAATAATAATAATACAGCATTTATATAGCACCTTAAAGAGTAGTGGTTAGCATCGTTCGTCGAATGAACGAAGTTGCTGTAGGTGGGCCCGGTTAGTACTGGGAGATGGGTGAATGTCTTTGGGCGGGTATACCATCATGATACGTAATCAACCATTAGCCAACTAGGTGAACTCAGCTTTTCATCCCTCCGTGGTCGCTAAATCGAGTACCAGCTTCAGCTGGGGTGAAGGGTGGAATGTCACCTCTGCTGGGTGGCAGGTAACACTGTCTGATCCCATATGGCACGCGAGTTCCAGTAGCGGTGTGGCGACTTTGTCAGCGAACGGCTCTATCTGTGTTACTTGACTTACTATTAGGTGGGTCCAGATCCCCCATGGGAAGGGGCAATTTTGGGGAAAGGAGCACTCATTGTAAAGCATAGGGACATTCTGCCGTGAACTGTGCAAAAACGGCTGAACCGATCAAGATGCCGTTTGGGTTGTGGACTCGGGTGGGCCCAAGGAAGCACAAGTTCAGTCATAGACCTTGCGAATACGATTAAACCGTCCATCTGCGGCAGCGATGCGGTCTTATATCAAATTACTTTGACCATTTGTTGTTATTATTATTAACCTCTAAACCTTGGCTTAAGTTAACATTTGTTGTGGATTGTTCATGTAGTTCCAGCTTCATTGCAGGGATGTCTAGTGGAGCACTGGTACAAGAAAATCTTGTTGGACACATCCTAGTGATTGTCTGTATGGCTAACAGCAATCTGTGGTTATTAGTACCTTCTTTGCTATAACCAAAGATGTTATCTTTGTGGCAGTGTACGTTGTGCATTAATTAGTCAGTGTTAATGTCTGTGCACCAGTAATCATGCCATTTTATGAATGGTTAAAAGTTGCATATTTCCACATTAACATACTGGGTATCTTTTAATACTGTTGCACCTTCTCCCAAAGTTTGCGTACTTTTCTGTTTTACTATTTTCAATTTCCTTATGGTACACTAAGAATACCCTTAGTTTGTGAATGCACACGTTTTTGCAAATTGTGCAGCACAATATTTGTTATTTACTCAGATTTACAATGATTAATGGTCACAGACATCTGAATCTGCAGATAATTGGTGTAACAGAGGCTTAGCTACTTGTCTTAATACTAATATTGCTGAATAGCGTCGTAGTTTGTGTATGTGTATGTGGGTGAATGGGTGACTGTGTGTGTGTGTGCGTATGTGTGGATGATTTGTTGCTTGTAAATTTAATTGTTGTGAAGTTAATTAGATACAACTTAAGAGTGGCTAGAAGAATGTGGCTATTGAAAAAATAAATGGTAGCGACATTTACTACACGTGAATTTCCATCACCGATTCATGTTTTACAGGCTTACTCAGTTACTCTCATACGCCAGACTTAGCATACGCGAGTAAGCCTGTAAAACATGGATCGGCGATGGAACTACCGACAAGCCCTAAAAATCCGTAAGAATCGTGGGGCGTTTATATTCCCACATTCTATGAAATTTATAATTTCAGATCATACACCTCACCCTGCACTAATAGAGGTGAAATTGGCTTGCAGCAGTCGACTTATAGTCGACTCCACGCCAAATTTCAACTCCGTCGATGCAATATGTCGCCCATGACATTGACCTCTGAGTAGGCTAATCTGAATACCGTAGTTGTGCGGGCAATCCTGCCGGTAAAAATAAAAGATGCTAGTTACTAGTGAATACAAGAAGGCCAGCGTCCGCTGACAGGACAGCGCTCCGCCAATTTCAGGCTACTGGCCAACCAGTGAGCCGAATGCAGGCGACCACGATTTCCCCTTAACCAGTTCAAATTTTGGCAATCTGACAGCATTTAGGGCAATTTTTAGCCATATTTTCACTGCGCATGCACAGGAACGGCCATTTATGAACTTCCGGTTAAAGTTCTGACATCATCATTCGATTCCTTGAT
>Ga0209259_1000665_pt1 | contig 10806 bp, 4 predicted proteins | sample WorMetGr2BELIZE1_FD_187417 | JGI IMG/M metagenome (GOLD analysis project Ga0209259, IMG submission 187417) | Marine gutless worms symbiont microbial communities from Max Planck institute for Marine Microbiology, Germany - Inanidrilus... ...
CACTAAGGCCACACCATGTGCGGAAGTATGGTAGACATCCAATCCGCGACCGCTGAGATTAGGCGCGGAAAAAAGATAGAAGATAGAAACCAAAACCACAGGGCAAAAATATAATGGTCTGCCCGATTCCATAGGGCGACCATAATAAGTAAAAGAACAGTGACATGGAAATTTTATTTGCAATTAGTATGGAGAAAGATTCGCTATTTTAAACACCGAAAATACCAAAATTTGTGGATGAATAGCAAACGTAGAGGCGATTAAAAATGCAATTTGTTTGCTTTTTTATCAATATCTGCAGAAAATTTCAAGTTTTAATTTCCCAATGTAGTGTAGCAACATGCCTAAGGATAGGTGGCAAATGTCATCTGGGTTGTGTAGCAAATTGCATACGCTTTCCAGTAGTGTAAAAATTTTGGAAATCGGTTAAGATTTGTCAAAGGTACAGACAGTTGAAAGGTGGGAACTTTTTGAGACACAGTGTAGATCTATGAAGAACTGAACTATTGGACTAGACTTCCATCACTTTCTGTTGTCGCTTGAATTATTATCGACAAGCTCTGGAGTTCTAAACAATAAACGAGTCGTTAACAACAGTGTGTGAGCGTGTGCGTGTGTGCATGCAACAAGTTGTTTGTGTAGAGTTTACATCAAATTAGAAGACTCCCAAACAACTCAAACCGCTGCAAGAACTCAAGCGGAATGGGGGGAGGAGAGAACTGAAAGGGAAAGGGACTGGTTGAGGAAGAATGCGGAGAGAGAGAGAAGTTGCAAAGGGGTGGAATGAGAAGGAAAGCGGTATGGAAGGGAGGAAAGTGGGGATGTGAAATGAGATGGGGAAGAACGAACTCGAAAATGCGTTATCTAGCAGTCGCAGTATATGTAGCATGAATAGATGTAATATCAAAGGTTCAAATAATTGTAAAAAAAAATGTTTAAGACGACAAAAAAATAAAAAGGCGTAAAAGCGTTGAGAAAAATACGACTCATGCAAATAATTATGTCAACTGCGCGAAGCTAGCCCGAATTACCTAAATGCCTATGTAGGCCTATACTTGAGACTTGAGAGATGAAATTATTCTTGTGCCGCGATACTGCAGAACCTGAACGCATTATAAGTTACAACCAAATTGCAAGACGTATTGGCGCAAATTGTACGCTGTAAAGGGGAAAGTCATTTTATTTTGCTGTTTATAGCATGCGCATGCCATTTTTCCAACGTTTTTTTCAAAATAAAAAACGAACGTAAGAATTAAAAAAACATTAACTAGAATGTGATGGCCGCCCAGCCGAATATAGGTGGCGCCATCTGCGAAGGTTCCCTAATTCCATTGCTTGTAGCATGCCGCAAATTTTGGCTGACGCCCGCTGCTCCAGTGTCGTGCATTAACGCTGCATGCCAATATAGGAGGACGCAAGACTTGGGACGTAAAGTGAATTTCGAAGCCAAACGCGAAACCGATCTCAGCCGCTAGTGAGTCGAAGTTTACCATATTGTTGGGACATCTGGAGGAGATATTGCTGCTTAACACGTTTTCCCGATTGTCGATATATGCCTTAATTGCGAAGACAGCCTGACAAACCTGTGCAATGGTGCCCAGGAGGCGATTTTTGACGATTTTTTGCGTCCTGTATTTTCAGCGACCGGTATGCAGCATACTTCAGACATGCATTCTAAATTTGCAGTAAGGCCACATTATGTGTCGAAGTATGGTAGACATCCAATGCGCAACGGCTGAGATTAGGCGAGGAAAAGAAGAAAGAACAAGAAGAAAGAAGAGACCACAGGACGAAAATATAATGTCCGCATCTGCTACGCAGGGTAGCCTACCGTGAATTAAACATATAAAACTTTTTTTACATCTATAGGCAGGCGGTTCTTATGTAAGGCTTGGGTAGGCTAAACCTAAACCCCAATTAAAAATCCCGCAAAAACCAAATTATAACATGCAAAATAGAAATAAAAACTAGAATGTGGGCCAATGCCCAACGTGATGGTCGCCCTGCCGAACATAGGTGGCGCCCTCTGTTCGACGCCGCAAAGTTTAGCTGACGCCCACTACTAGATGCCGTGCAGTAACGCTGTCAAGACGCGAAACCAGTTGAAATTTGCAGGGGTGCCCCAAACTCCCGAACCGATCTCAGCCGTTAGTAGGCCGAAGTTCACCATATTATCATGACGTGTAGAGGAGGTATTGCTGCTTAACAAGCATTTTTCCGATTCACGATACATGCCTTAGTTGCGAAGATATGGCCCGACAAATTTGTGCGATGGTGCCGAGATGACGATTTTTTGCGTCCTGTATTTCCAGCGAGCCGCGTGCAGCGCATGTCAGACCTGCATTCTAAATTCGCACTAAGGCCACACCATGTGCCGAAGTATGGTAAACATCCAATCTCCTACCGCTGAGATTAGGCGAGGAAATGAAAGAAGAAGAAGAAGAAGAAACAGGATGAAAATATAATGGTCTGCCCTATTACATAGGGTGACCATAACTAGAATGTGGGCCAATGCCAATGTGATGGCTGCCCTGCCGAATATAAATGGCGTTCTCTGCTCAACGCCGCAGTTTGGCTGACGCCCACCAGTCGAGTGCCGTGCGAAAGACTTGGACGCAAATTGAATTTTGCACCTGGCAAAATTCCGCAACCGAGCAAGATCCCCCAAAATGTATATATAGTAAGCAGCCCAGGAGACGGCCAAAGATCGTGCAAAGTTTGGTTGTCTCCCGTTGAGCGACAGCGCTGCAGTAACGAAGCCACGCGAAACCCGTTGAAATTTGCTGGGATGTCCCAAACTCACGAACCGATTTCAACCGATAGTGGGCCGAAGCTCACCACATTGTGCACGGGCATGTGGGGGAGATATTGCTGTTTAACGAGTTTTTTTTTCCGGTTATCGACATGTGCCTTTAGTTGCGAAGATATGCCAGAACAAGTGGCATCTTGATGCATCCAGCCGTTTGGCCGCAATAGACGAGCCAAAAATTAGAGAACTCCGCCCCCTTTTTGTGGAGGGGGCTGGGTCCCCGTTTAACAAAGTCGCCTGGGCTGAGGCCTACCTCCACACCAAGTGACATATTGATGCATCCAACCGTTTGGCCATAATAGAAATGGGCCGAAAATTGGAGAGGGGCCCCGTTCCCCTGTTTGGCGAGGGGAGCTAGGTCCCCATCTAGCATAATGTGGCCTGGACCAAGGCCCATCTCTTTGTCAAGTGCCGTCTTGATCCACCCAGCCGTTTGGTCACAATGGACATGAGCCGAAAAATGGGGATGGGAGCACCCCCTTTTGGGAGGGGGAGCTGGGTCCCCATCTAACACAAAGTCGCTTGGGCTGAGGCCTACCTCCATACCAAGTGCCATCTTAATCGACCCAGCCATATGGCCACAACAGACATGGACCGAAAATTGGGGGACGGCTGTGCCCCTTTCGGGGAGGGGAGCTGGGTCCTCATAGAGCACAATGTGGCCAGGGCCGAGGCCTACCTGCATGCCAAGTTTCATCTGGATCCATCCAACCTTTTGGCCACAGTACACCGACGTCACAGACAGACAGGACAGACAGACAACGGTCTGATAGCATAGGGCGAATCGTTTTACAAACGGCCGCCCAAATACCTACTTTTGATCGACCTGGCCTTGCCAAGCCGATCAAAGGCAGGCTTTAACCCCCAAGGCTGGCGTCTCGATTTTTTGGTTAGCATCCGTCTAGGCAGGGTGATCGCCTCCCTCGCTATCCCCGTGGATCCGCCACTGGCTCCCCTCCCCGAAAAGAGACAGAGCCCCCGATTTTCGACCCATGTCTACTGTGACCAAACGGCTGGATGGATCAAGATGCCACTTAGTATAGAGATAGGCCTCGGCCCAGGCCACATTCTGCTAGATGTGGACTGAGCTTTGCCTCCCCAAAAAGGGGGCATAACCCCCAATTTTCGGCCCGTTTATTGTGGCCAAACGACTGGATGGATCAAGATGCCACTTGGTACGAAGGTAGGCTTCAGCCCAGGCCACACTGTGGTACATGGGGATCCAGCGTGCCCCTATAAGGGCACAGCCCCCAATGTTCGGTTCACGTATACTGTGGCCAAACGGTCGCCCATCTCAGCTACTGCTGAGCACTAGTTAATAATGGCAACACATTACGATATCCGCTTTCTTTGTTCCAGTTATGTGCAATTATGTGCAATACACATTACACAATATATAATTTATTCGATCACAAAGGACGCAAAGAAATGTCACATCGTTATTAGTATAACGTGCTGTTATCATAAAGTAACGATACCGTGAAATGCACAGTGTACATGTAATTTACGTAGGCTAAGCACTACTTGTACGTATGCAATCAGAACATATCAGTAGCAATTTACAACAAGAGGCTCAGCTCTCGCAGAGGGACTGCGCGACGCTCGAACCAGTTGATGTCTTATCAACTGCTGTACAACTTTGCGACAAGAAACTTAACTAGCACAAATATATTTGTCCAACATCCACATTTTATGCAGCTGCCTGCACAGTTCTGTACGCGCATTGTAGTTAGAGGCTCAAAAATTGTCACCGACAAAGCAGCCTGTGATGAACCGTGTCACGATCTATGGACGTGTAGTAAACGAATGTGCGAGGCGAGTGTTATTAATAAAGCGTTGTCGATCGAGCTTTGTTGGCAACACCGTCATGGAGCAGTTTTATAATGTATCTCTCGGCCAGCAGATAGACACAAATTTTTGGTGGTAAGGCGTATGAGGTGGCTGTGGCTCGACTGGTAGAAAAAAAACGCAATTCTGCATCCTACCGCGCCTGCATTTGCCGCGCCCGTTGAGAGTGATTTCATTAGAATTTCATCAAGGTCTTTGGTGTAAGAAAACTACAGTTCTTAGGCTGATACCGTGTGACGTTGATTGCGTGATGACAGGCTTAGCTGTTTTGATAGAACTCCGGCTTGTGACAAACGGATATAGCATATGCTGCGCTAGCACACCGTCGTCGTCGCGCGCGTAAAAATGCACATACTGTCAACACCATTAATTCGCGATAGTGCAAACTATACTTTGTTTATTCTAACATTGACATAACGCAATATAAAACGGAAGTTTCTCCTGAATTACGTACGCTTCAATAATGATGACCGATCACGATACCCGCTTACAGTTACATACATAATTCACAGCACATAGGCTAATGCTACATCAAGTTTATCTGTCAACAGAGTACACAGCTAAATGTCTCATCTTAAACAGTCAATTAATATTAGAATAATGTACTGTTGTTTGTTTTATACACAACATGCTAGCAAGTATTATCGCAAAGTGTGCACACATGTCGTTTTTGGGCCAACCTGTACAAGTAGAACATCAGCAGTAAAAACGATAAGCTTACATATCGGCTACTTAATGCAGGCTGTACAATGTCACTAGATAACCACTGTTACAATAAAAATTAATGACAGATATTTAAGAGTATATATGAGATTTAACTGACAGCAGATCTATACTTAGATAGGAATAGACCTGATATAACTAGAATATGGGCCAATGCCCAACGTGATGGTCGCCCTGCCGAATATAGGTGGCGCCCTCTGTTCAACGCCGCAAAGTTTGGCTGACGCCCGCCCACTACTAGAGTGCCGTGCAGTAACGCTGCCAAGAAGCGAAACCCGTTGAAATTTGCAAGGGTGCCCAAACTTGGCAATAGATCTCAGCCGTTAGTAAGCCGAAGTTCACCATATTATGAGGACATGTGGAGGAGGTATCGACGTTTAACAAGTTTTTCCGACTGTTGATACATTCCTCAGCTGCGAAGATACAGTCCTATAAATTTGTGCGATGGTGCCAAAATGGCGATTTTTTGCGTCCTGTATTTTCAGCGAGCCGCATGCAGCACATTTCATACATGCATTCTAAATTCGCACTGAGGCCACACCATGTGTGGAAGTATGGTAGACATCCAATCTCCGACTGCTGAGATTAGGCGAGGAAAAAATGAAGATAGAAGATAGAAATCACAGGGCAATAATATAATGGTCTGCCCTATTACACAGGGCGACGATAATTACAAGCAAGCCTGTGTATTATAGCTAATATTATTAAGATCTGGCTCCAATATCGAATTTAATTGCAATTTGTTGACTTGTACCATCTACACGAATGTGCTCAATATGTGACCGTATAATAATAAATTACTTGCTGCAGCCGAGTTTTAAAATGACGATATGTGTTAAATGTGTAAAAACTTACTGAATGCGGATTCATTAGAACAAAAACTGGACGTAGATATATTCGAATTCTTATTGCCATTATTTTGTAGAACCGTTACAAGAAATAAAAAACGTTATTTGAACGCAAAATGCGCGATAAAGCAAGTAATCACTATGGCCACTGTGTTTCGGATAAAGTTAAAGATGTATTCGTTGCCAATATCTGCATTATAGCGTAGGCCTACATAATGTAAAGCAAAGCGCTAAGGTTGGCACGTGTTAACAACGGATCACACAGTTTTACCTGCCACCACACGTTTATCCACATACGGAATGAGGCAGCCACAAAGCATCACCGAAATACTGGGGTGGTTTGCCCGCTCTAAGACGGTCACCCATCCCAATATTAGCCACGGCATACGGGAATCAAACTCACGACCAATGCCCTAACCACTAGACTACCGAGCTACTCTAGCGTGGTTAAGCAGGTGGTTACTGATAGGTATTTCAGGTATGATCCAACATCCTGAAATGAAAACTAAATTATGAACTGGCCAGTGGCCACTGTTTTCTTTTCTGGCCTGGAGATAATAGATAGGCCTATTGACTAAACGTTTTATTGAAGATACTAGTACTTAATACGCCGGATGATTTCGGTGTCATTATTGCGAAGTTGGGTCCACCATTTCAAGTTATCGGATTGCATGACTTTAAACGTACGCAACAGAAACTGCAATCACTGTTTCAGTACGGCATTACATGTGGTTGCAAGATAGTCACTACGTGTGAAGGTTCTCAAATCTTCTGTACAGCTGTGAAACCGCTGGTTTAACTTTCGATATAAATTTTCCACAGAAACCCGCAAGGTATATTACCGGATTTGCTTCATTCTTTACCTCTGCGGCACTACGTCTTGCTCGTTCTTCAACTTCCATTGCTTCTTTCAGATCACTTCCGTTCATGGGAAGTTTGTACAGTTCCTGAATTAGCTCATGCACATCGTGTGGCGTGTAGCGATTGATTTTCGCTTCTACGAGATACTGGTGATACTGAAAGTTAATCAGCCTCAAATCGTGTAACCCCTTGCCCGCTTTTGGACTTTCGTAAGTCGCTATCCTGTTCGCCAAATTCCTCGTCATTTCGTCAACGTCTGATGATGTCACTAAAGCGTTCTGATTCACGTATGTATTGAGTTTTGCACATGTTCTCAGCATGCGTTCTGTCTCATATTTACACGTCTTCACTTGATTCTCACATTCACATATAGCTCTGTTTATATTTTCCAGCTCACTGTCACAGGCAACATTCTGTGCAGCTTGTCCTACCTCTACTTTACCTACCCTTTCTTTTACCAAAGGAACTTTATCCGTAACAATCTTTGATTCTGTTCTCGCCCACACGTGCTCACGTTTTCCACAACCACAACGTTTGCAATTACCCCTGAAGTTCATGTTTCTACAGAAGTATATAAACCGACTTTTGCAGCCTCTGCAACAAATTTGTGTATAAACTGGTTCATTGTCAACAAAGCTGACACATTTCGGTGCTTCGCAAACTACATTTACGTAACCAAGTTCCGTTCGAACGATTCTTTTCTCAACAAACATAACTGAGCAGACAGAAAATTCCCTAAATTTTGCAGGGTTCGTCCTTATTTTCGCTTTCATTTGTTCCGCTTCTACCTTCTTGCTATCAAGTTTACTTACGTTGTCGGCGACACACTGCAGCGTTTCCAACACTAACTTTGACAATATACTTATTGTACACTGTGCATCGTAAATCGCGTTCATCCAATCAAGCGGGAGGGGACGTAACAAACACACGTAACGAATCATTTCAGCAATTGATTCTTTCGACCTTGTCCAGTTTATTGACGCCTCTTCTTTGTCATATCTGCCTGGAGGGATGTTGTTTTTGCGCTCCACTAGGTACTTTACCGTGTCGCTTTCAAAACAATAAACGGTCTCTTTGCTGGGTGGCAGAGGGATCGGGAGTTTATTGTCTGTCAGAAATTTATCAAGAATTGCCTGAGCTGTATCTGGTTTGAAGTGCGTACTTGCTGCGTATGTAAAAACGAAAATTACGTTATTGCTTGCACCTTTGTCAAGGTGTCTCAAAATTTCAGTTATTACATACTGAAAAGCATCACTTAGTCTGGTTTCGTTTGCCTTCAGAAGAATGCAAATTGCATGAATTTCATTGTAGGCTGAAAGCAATTTCAAGATGTTGTTGACATGTTCTTTGTCTGTGTCATGAGTACATCTACCTACATCTTTTGTATCGAGCAGCCCTGGAGTGTCTATTATTACAATTTTAGTATCTTGATACTGAAAAAAATATTCATCTGGGATTTGAGTGACAGATTCGCCGACTTCAGTGGCTTGAGAGACTGGAGTAAATTCGCTACATTCAGACGAAATACTAATCAATTTTCTGGTTTTGGGATCACATATCTCAAAAGTAGAAGAAATGGGAAACTTTCCGCCGGCTTTTTCTGCTTCTTCCAAAGTCTCGAAAGAGCAGTAGTTGGCGAAAGCGTTGATCCATGTAGATTTACCGACGCCCGTTTGGCCAATCAGCAGCAAGTTGATTCTTCGCTCCTCTACATACATAACGAGCAAACACAGACTGCATACGTCACTCCACTGTTGACGAAGACTGCAGTTGGAAATGGCAAAATTGACCCGCAGGTCTACAAAAACGTCACCCTTCAAGCGATCGCCAAAACTTGTCACAGTTCGTTACGTCGGCGAGATACACAGCGTCGCCATATTTGGCGCAAATCCAACCAAGGTTGCGTCTGCAAAATCGATGAAACATAACGAAATTTTATTTATTTAACTATTGATTTAAAACTTTTTAGAAACACGCCTACATGTCACACCCGTGACGGATTTTCGCGTGCGATGGCTCAATCGACGTGAAATCACGCAAAGGTGTTTACAGTCTAATTGATAACGCTCCCTATTTAGGGGGTTAAGTATTAAACCCTATGAAAACGACGATTGCGGATTCGAATACTGAACTAGCCTTTTAAACAAAAGCCTGTGGTATCTTTGAATAAATGTAAAAAATGCAGTTTATAGTCTACACACTGTTAACGGCAACGGATCAAAAACAGCAAAAACTAGAATGCGGGCCGATGTCCAACGTCATGGCCGCCCAGCCGAATATACATAGGCTGACAGTAACGTAATTTCTTCATCTCAGCTGTTTTCCACCATTTTGTGGGCAAGCTCTGCGAAATGTCTGTTATTCTGACGTCATTAGACGTCACTTTGTCAATAAGATAGCGATAGTACGGACATTTTGTTAAACCAACTGCATGATTCAATTTTATTCGAATACGCGACAAATCCTCACCATTTAACTACACACAATACGACGTGTTGACCTACAAAATGGCGATAGCATTACGCCCACAGATATGTGACGTCACTTCACCCTATGTATAGGTGGCGCCCTCTGCGAAAGTTCCGTAATTCCATTCCTGGCTGACCCCGCTGCTGGAGTGCCGTGTCGTAATGCTGCCAATATAGGAGAAGGCAAAACTTGGACGCATAGTGAATTTTGCACGTGGCGAAATTCCGTCAGGGGGCAAGAGCCCCGAAAATGTATATACACTGTGTCTCAAAAACGTCCCACTTTTGCAACTTGCTATAATTTCTACATGCACAGTTCGATTGCGTCAATCTTTGGCACAAATGTTGCCGAGAAAGTAGGCAGTCAAAACGTACTTTATTTTCCCACCTCACCTAACTAGTGCTTCTGCACTACGTGGGGAAGCAGGAAACCCGGAAATTGCGTCTTTTCACTTAAATGCTGCATGCTTTTCACCAAAAAACACGAAACACAGTTAAAAATATCACCTGGTCAGAGCTCAACCACCCTTCACTGTCAAAACGATCGACTAGGTGCATTAGACAGAACCTAGGAAGGGAGCATAGCATCCTGCTGTTTCTTACCCACATGCTCTGTGTTAGCCAAGTCTGTCACGGTGTCAGTCGCTGCGCGAAAGATGGGAGTTGTTCTTTGTCAGGCCTGGAGCAAAAGTCAATGGACAGTATTAATGGGATATCTTACTATCTCAACAAATATTAGACGCTATCAAACACATTACAGATGACAATTTTTTTCTTTCAGGAAGACAGCGCACAGGTGCATTGTGTGTGACACAATCCGATTGAGTGAAAAATGCGATTTCCGTGTTTACCAGTTTTGCCAGGTAGTGCAGAAACACAAGTTATTTGAGGTGGCATAGTAAATCGTCTTTTGATTGCCTACTTTACGGCTAACATTTCTGCCAAAAAAATATCAAAATCCATTCATGTGCGTCAAAGTTATAGCAAGCCAAAGGTGGGACTTTTTTGATACACGGTGTATAGTGTAGCAGCCCAGGAGACAGCCAAACACCGTGCAAAGTTTGGTTGGCCTCCGGTGAACGACGTCGCTGCAGTAGGCTAACGCTGCCAAGACGCGAAACCCGTTATAATTTGATGGGGCAGAGTTGCACGCGGGTCCAAATTTTGTGACCCGACCCGACCCGGAAAAACCTGAACGTGACCCGACCCGACCCGCTAACTTTAAATTTTTTTTCGACCCGACCCGACC
>Ga0209259_1000666_pt1 | contig 10803 bp, 6 predicted proteins | sample WorMetGr2BELIZE1_FD_187417 | JGI IMG/M metagenome (GOLD analysis project Ga0209259, IMG submission 187417) | Marine gutless worms symbiont microbial communities from Max Planck institute for Marine Microbiology, Germany - Inanidrilus... ...
GTCCTGAACGTCTGCCCGCAGACGTCGCACCTGTACGACTTCCTGTCGGCGTGCGTGCGTTTGTGCTGCTGAAGGGTGAACGCGCGACCGAACGCCTTGTTGCAGATCTCGCACACGTGCGGTCTTTCGTTGCTGTGCGTCTGTCGGTGTCTGTCGAGCTCGCTGGGAAAACTGAACGTCTGGTGACATTCGTGGCATTTCAGCAGTTTCCCGGCTCCATCTGTTCTCTGACTGCCTGACTTCCGCATCACCTGCTCACAAGCATCACTAATGTCTTTACATTCGGCCACGCCTGTCCTTTGAACTCTTTCCACACTACCGTCTTCACCACTCACCAGCTCCTTTCCCATGCTGTACAAGTGCCTTGATAAGAGACCACAGAACGTGCTGTCTTCTTCCTTAACATCCACCTCTTCATTGTCCACCGCAGCACGCAGTACACTTGACAATGCACCTGTCTTGTCATTCCGTTGTTCACACTCATCACTGACAAAGGTTACTTTCCTGTTCCAGATGGAAGGCAAATCTGCCTCCCGGACTTGCAGCATGTTGGGATTCTCATGCAGTGTCTGTAGATGAGAAAAACACAAAAACAAAACTCAGTCAATACTTAAAAGTAGTAGCAAAGAAACAAACTGTATTTGGGCATTCAGATTTACCTGGGAAATGGGCACACATCATCAATAAGACATGCTGTAGCGCACCCATAGACTCATTCTTTAAAGGTGTAATGTTCAAGCCAAAACACATTGTTTGAATTGTACCTCTGTATTTCAATGTCAGAACAGCAAAATTTTCCACAGCACTGCACAAAAAATTTAGAATTTTGCATTTAAAATCCCTAGAATGAATATGTCTTAAAATCTGAAAATGTCAGTACCAGCCATAAGCATCAACATTTTGCACGAGAAATATACTACTTCAGTGTCAAACAAGTCGACAGAAAACACTTCTGTTGTCATAAGAAAAACAAAGAAAACTAGAACGTGGGCCAATGCCCAACATGATGGTCGCCATGCCGAACATAGGTGGCGCCCTCTGTTTAACGCCGCAAAGTTTGGCTGACGCCCACTACTAGATGCCGTGCAGCAACGCTGCCAAGACGCAAAATCCATTGAAATTTGCAGGGGTGCCCCAAACTACCGGATCGATCTCAGCCACTAGTGGGCCGAAGTTCACCATATTGTGGAGACATGTGGAGGACATATTGCTGCTTAACAAATTTTTTTATCCAATTGTCGATACGTGCCGTAGTTGTGAAGATATAGCCCGACAAAGTTGTGCGATGGTGCCCAGATGGCAATTTTTGGCGACTTTTTTGCGTCCTGTATTTTCAGCGAGCCACATGCAGCATGTTTCAGACCTGCATCTTAAATTCGCACTAAGGCCACAACATGTGTGCAAGTATGGCAGACATCCACTCTGCTACGGCTGAGATTAGGTGAGGAAAAAAAGAAGAAAGAAAGAAGAACAAACGACAGGATGAAAATATAATCTGCCCCATTTCATAGGGCGACCACAATAAAAATAAAGCCTTACCAGAACATTTACTGAAGAAACTAAGGTATATAATTGGACACATTAAACGTCATGGCTGGCATTTACGTTTCAGCTGAAGAATAACATCAAACTAGAATGTGGGCCAATGCCCAACCTGATGGTCGCCCTGCCGAACATAGGTGGCGCCCACTGTTCAATGGCGCAAAGTCTGGCTGATGCCCACTACTAGATGCCGTGCAGTAACACTGCCAAGACGCGATACCCGTTGAAATATGATGGGGTGCCCCAAACCCGCCAATTGATCTCAGCCGTTAGTGGGCCGAAGTTCACCATATTATGAGGATATGTGGAGGACATATTGATGCTTAACAATTTTTTTTCCGATTGTCGATACGTGCCTTAATTGCGAAGATATAGACCGACAAAGATGAGCGATGGTGCTGAGATGGCGATTTTTGGCAACTTTTTTGCGTCTTGTATTTCCAGCGAGCTGCACGCAGCACGTTTCAGACCTGCATTCTAAATTTACACTAGGACCACACCATGTGCCGAAGTATCGTAGACATCCAATCTCCGACTGCTGAGATTAGGCGAGGAAAAAAAGAAGAAGAAAGAAGAAACAGGATGAAAATATATATGGTCTGCCCTATTACATTGGGCGACCATAAACTAGAAATGTGGGCCAATGCCTAACGTGATGGCCGCCCTGTCAAATATAGGTGGCGCCCTCTGTTCAACGCCGCAGAGTTTGGCTGACGTCCACTACTAGAGTGCCGTGCAGTAACGCTGCCAAGACGCAAAACCCATTGAAATTTGCAGGGGTGCCCCAAACTAACAAAACGATCTCAGCTGCTAGTAGGCTGAAGTTCGCCATATTGTAGGGACATGTGGAGGACATATTGCTGCTTAACAAGTTTTTTCCGATTGTCGATACATGCCTTAGTTGCGAAGATATAGCCCGACAAAGTTGTGCGATGGTGCCCAGATGGCGATTTTTGGCGACTTTTGCGTCCTGTATTTGCAGCGAGCCGCATGCAGCACATTTTAGACCTGCATTCTAAATTCGCACTAGGGCCATGCCATGTGCAATCTGTGGCTGCAGAGATTAGGCGAGGAAAAAAAGATAGAAAGATAGAAACCACAGGGCAAAAATATAATGGCCTGCCCTATTACATAGGGCGGCCATAAACAGAAATGTGGATGCTAGCCAATTACTATGCAATAAGTATTCATAGGAAATGTCAAATTAACTATTATACATTTTTTTCTGAATAAAGGTAAGAAGTTTGCGAACATCACATTTTTAAAAAGCATAACTATGCAGCGTGAGTGATTCTTACATCATGAGAGTAATTAACGAAACGTGGCCCGTCAACATCAATAAACTGTCGTGACAAATGTTACAACTGTGTCAGTTATGAAGGTATGATTTATACAATATAGTCAATTTTGACGAATGTCTCGTGACTAAAAATATTTAGCGAAACAAAAACGTCACATGTGTGCAATTGTGTATTACAGTGATGTTTAACGTAAACAGAAATCATGGATGTTAGGCATAGATAAGTACAATGATACATTATATAAGTTTCTGTAATGTGGTACCAAAAACACACTGATCACGGTTAAAATTAAACCAAAGACCCTAAACGTTTGCTTTATAAAAGCCATACAGGTATGCCATCCATAGCTGAAGGCAGATAATGTTTAACCTAGCATATAACAACAAATGGATATAGTAACATGATATTACGTAGGCTATGGGTATTGGCCTTCAGTGCTTTGACGCTGTTGGTTGGGCGACACGAAGGGCATCCGGCCTGTAAAAACTGAGTGCTGAGATAATGGCATGGTTATTTGTCTGGAGCTAGGTGCAAATGATTTGCATATGGTCCAGCTGATGCCATTGCACCCCATCATCTCTTGCTCCAGCAAAATCCAGAATGGTTTACCTTTCTGGTGCCAGCTTATCCAGGTTGTCCTGGAACAAAGGCCATTCAATGAATGTAGCAGTAGTAGTAGTATGGGTATTGGGTAGCAGCAGAACAAAACCAGTATCCATTATCCTCTGTGCCTCAAAAGCACCGCATTATTTTTATAATAGCTTATCAAAAATTTTTTAAACTAATTGTTTAATCGTTCGGAAAAATACATATGTGGAGTGCTTGACAATTTGTTAAATGCAGCTAATATGTCACCACATCACATAGTGAAATGCAGAACTAACTTTCATTTTCTGTTTATAGAGAACCATCAATAATTTTCAGGAAGATGATGCAGAAGGGATCTACATGTCATAAAGCTTATTTCACCAAGCAACTGCTTAACTACTTCTGCCAAGGAGGATATGCAATCGTTGTCATTTGTTTGTTTGTCTTTTTTTCTGTTAGCAACTTCGTGCAAAAACTTCCAAATGGATTTGCATGAAATTTTCAAGGAAGGTTGGCAATGAGCCAATGAACAAATGATTAAATTTTGTTGGTGATCTAGATAACAGATCCGGATCCATATATATGGTAAGACTGGTAAGACGTGCCTTGGCAGAGGCATACACTGTCCCAGTGCTTCTAGTTAAAACATTACATTAACGCAACTTGCTATCACTGCTACTAAAACACTCCCACCATACAGTAATAACCTGGTCAGTCACAGATTCGTTGTAATTGCGAATGAAATCACAGTTTTTGCTAACAACACCCACAGTATCATCATCATCTGGTTCAACCTAAAGTGACACAAACACACAGTAAAACTGCCACAACTGACTTCCATTGTGTGTTTACTGTTAAGCACTACTGACACTGTTTTTGTTTAATATGCCTTTCTTCTACAGTTATGCCTGGTTTGGCTGGCTCCCTCAAAAGAGCAAGTTTTTTACCAGCTGAATGCCACGGCTGTCAGCACTGTCAAAACACTGAAGGGTAATGTACACAAGACAGTCTCATAAATCAAAATATCACTTATATCAAACGATGCATCTGTTGACTGTTGAAATATTTTTGTCAGATAATTAAAAGGAATAATGCAGAATAAGTTACAATGTCAAATGTAATTCCAGATTTTCAAGAAACATGCAAACAAATATAAGTAACAATGCTCACTTTCACTTGAACTGTCTGATGAAAATCAGGAACATTGCAGGAATGTCTACTGCCAAATTGAACGTTCTCTGTAAATTTCTTAACACAGGAGTCTTCATCCATCGTAACACAATAACAGTAATCTTCTGGTGCTACGCACAGCAAAGTACACACGACAAGTTTACTAAGAAGCAGGTGATAAGATGTACAATTATTTAACAAAAGCTTATGAGTAAAAAGTTTATACCACTGCACATATCAACAATAGCTGAGAGGTTATAAACCACCACATAACTGTATACCGAAATCACATTGATAAAAACACTTGCAATAGCCAAATGACGTTACAGGTTACTCAATGTCATTGAAAATGGTGTTATTCGATATGTGACACATTATTAAATGTGTTAACAATAACAAGTGATCAAAGCAATCTGACAAAAAAGGCTGCAGTGCCACCACATTTGCACCACACCTAGTACATGCTTCTCTGGACCACCATAGTCCAAATGACATCCCGATCTGTTCAGCCATTTTTGCACAGCAAACGACAGAGTGTCCCTATACTTTATAAGGGGCCACCTTTTTCCTGCTCAAAATTGCCCATTCACATGGGGGATGTAGACCCCATCTAATACATAGTTCCTTGGGCCCACCTGAGTTCACAACCCAAACGGCATCGACACAGACAATCCTTTGTAGGTATTGTCACCGCTAAGACATCTTTGCACACGACATAAAGAACACACATTACTAGAACAAACTGGCAAGCTAAAGTTTTAAGGCGAGGCAGATGATAGTCATAAGTGGTGTTTTGGGAACAAGTGAGCTGCTAATGACATTCATCTGGTTATCTGTAGTGTCTATATGCCATATTTTACTGGTAGCCTGGATACCAACAACAACAACAACAACAACCGTTTTATGTCCCTTTGTCCGGGACTACTACGATAAGCCGGCACCAGAAGAAACACTCACCCACCCACCATCCTGATCATCACTTGTATGCTACTGTAAAAGTTTTTCTTTTTTTAGTTAATTTAGTTGCTGCATCTATGCATTACCATACGTCTATTCGAATTCGTCCAGTGAAGTTGCAGGCTTGGTGATTGGGCAATATCATGTCGCCACTTCATTACTATCTGACAAAACCCGAAGAATGTAGAGAGAACTGTTGATTTTTGGACTTAGAAAGGAGATTTCAAAAGTTTTCAGAGAGAAACTGTTTATTGGTACGTGCTATAAAGAGGATTATAGTATCTCGGTTAGTGTTCAGCATGTTGAAGGTTGAACATTAATGGATCCAGCGTTTGTGATGTTGTTGGTGTTCAGTACATTTTTGAACACTTCCATCATCAGGCTTGGTGATACCTATTCTCTGGTTGTTGATCTGACTTGTGATGAAGTACCGAACAGTGTTTGCCATATATCGGCGATATTACTGAATTGAATTCCTGGTCTGATTTCGTCATAGCATATAACGTTGTGCAAGATACCGGTGATTCATAATTAAATTATACTCCAATGGATTCATTGGAGAAATTCAACTATGATGATGGATATGCGAGGTGTGCACACTGCTGTTGCTTGCTTCTGCTGACATTTTAATGTTTTAGTTGCGGTATTTTATTTATATATTATTTGAAATTCAGACATTAGAAATAGATACTCATATCTGAATACTTGATTGCTTTATTGTTCACTTATATTTCTGAATATAAAATAGTTTATTCGGTGATACTATTAGTGTATAAGGGTCACGTCTGTAGATTTTCCTTCACTACAAGGTCATATCTACAACTACAAATGGACCAAAATGGTCCAGGGTACGAATGGTCACACTAGATACAAACATACAGTGGCTGTTGGACGTGGAAAGAAACATGTACGCAATTGTCTTATGTTTGTTAATAGAATACACAAATGTAATTGTACATATATAGGCCTATAAATGCACAAATACACTAGAATGTGGGCCAATGCCCAACGTGATGGCCGCTCTGCCGCATATAGGTGGTGCCCTCTGTTCAACACTGCAAAATTTCGCCGACACCCACTGCTGGAGAACCGTGCAGTAATGCTGCCAAGATGAGAAACCCACTGAAATTAGCTGGGGTGCCCCAAACTACCGGCTGATCTCAGCCGCTAGTGGGCCAAAGTTCACCATATTGTGGGGACATCTGGAGGACATACTGCTGCTTAACAAGTTTTTTTCTGATTGATGATATGTGCCTTAGTTACTAAGATATAGCCCGACAATCTTGTACAATGATGCGTAGATGGCTAATTTTTGGCGATTTTTCGCATCCTGTATTTTCAGCGAGCCGCATGCAGCACGTTTCAAGCTGCATCCTAAATTCGCACTAAGGCCACACCATGTGTGGAAGTATGGTATACATCCAATCTCCGATGGCTAAGATTAGGCGAAGAGAAGAAGAAGAAGAAGAGAAAACCACAGGGCAAAAATATAACGTCCGCATGTGCTATGCAGGGTGGCCATAAAAAAGACTGTCAGTAAAAATGTGACAGTTTTATGATGCATAAGTTATGCCTAAATGTCCACGATAGTCAGTCACTGTCACTTGCATGGTGGTGCTAGCAGATGTGAGGACACACGCCACAGCATCAACTCTTTCTGTGACTGCACATCCAATGTGCAACATGCTCGTTCGCAACTTCAAAGGTGCGTTGGTTTGAGGCTTCTTAGAAATGTGGGTGTACGTACGATGTCTTTAATCACTGTGATGTAAGCCTAATTACCAATACCTTTAATTGTTGTGTGTAATGTAGTAATGTACTTAGCAAACATAACAGACACTGCACATGTATTTTTATGCAGTTTTAGTCTGTTTTTGGTCCTGGGTACGAACATTCAACCTATTGTACAAACAGTCCATTGGGTACAGTGATGCCAATACCATTCGTACCCAATTTGGGTACCAATGGTCTTCGGAACAAAAAGTCCATGGTACAAACATTCTAGGGGCCATGCTCTATGGGACGGACGGGCCAGGGCACGAACAGTCCGGGCTACGATTGATCTACATAGGCTACGAATGATCTAGGCTACGAATCGTTCAAGGTACAAACAGTCCTGACATCTCTCACAATGTCGCTAATTATCATTGCAAAGTGCCTATAAACAGGGTTAGCCCTGTGTGCTTACACAGGACTAGCCCTGTGTGCTTGTACATTGGCTGGCTATACACAGGGCTAGACGGAACTTATTACAGTTCCGTGTAATTTCTTTAGGTTTATCCCCACAAAAGACCGAGCCCCTTTTTCCATACATACCCCACAAAAAAACCCTCTTTTAAACCGATAAATATCATTTTATTGTTGCTGATATATGCCAAGTACAGCTAAATGAGCCAGCGTCGGATTTTCGCAGGTAGTGCAATTATTTGCCCCACCCACAAACCCAGCTAATGCTCCTTGTGCAGAAAATTCCTTTTATAGATTCAGAAAAAAAATTTTTTGGGTGTCAACAATGTGTGCAAAAATATTAGGGTTCAGTAGGCTTTATTAGGGTTGGGGTTAGGGGTTAGGGTTAGTATTAGGGTCAGTTTAGTTTAACTGCTTTGTAGTAGTAGTTTGGACAATAATATGGTGCCATCTGTTGAATGAGTTACTGTATATACTAGCCCTGTGCCAATATACGCCATTTGACTATACACAGGGCTAGCCCTGTGTATAGCCGGTAAAAGTATATTTTTGTACAGGGCTAGCCCTGTGGCAATACACTCCTGTTGGCTATGCACAGGGCTAGCCCTGTGTATAGACTCGTTCTTATCGTTGCCCGCCATCTGAAGTTGTTAATGTGCCACCTCTTAATTCATTCAAAAACAGACTTGATAGATTCTGGATGAACCAAGACATCCTATACAATGGGCACGCTGATCTAGCCAAAACTGGCAGCAGAAGTACTGTATCCTGATAACCTTAACAATAGAAGTCCTTACTTCATTATGGCCCCAGCAGGCAAAGTACTAAGGGGAACCAGTCATCTCGTCACACGGTCAACTCGTCACACCGTAAAATTATGTGACGAGTTGACCGTCGTGTCTGACAGTGTTGTGACGAGTTGACTGTCCTTTTTCACCTAGCATTCGTCACATTCAAGAGCTTCGCCGTCGTCAGTGACTTCGATATTGCACGCTTGCCGCAAGTACGCCGTGTTCAGTACTGTTTCTGGGTGCTACCTGACCGGCGTGCAGGTAACAAAATTACGACTGGTGGCTTTGTTAGGCCTATGTGCTCGCATGTGACGAGTTGACTGGTAGCCGTACTATGGTAGCACACGGTGACACGGTCAACTCGTCACACCGTAAAATCGTGTGACGAGTTGACCGTCGTGTCTGACGGTGTTGTGACGAGTTGACTGACCTTTTTGACCGAACTATGGTAGCAAAATTGTCATTAGCGTCAGTGCAACAAAACTTACAAATGAGCGTGATATCACCAGCTACTGCTGTAACGATTCTGCCTTAAAATTCAACACTCAAACGTACAGTTTTTATGTCTAACACTGAAAAATTAATATAACATTTATTAGATAAACATAAACAACAATAACGTAGAATATATATTCTAATCCATCTCAGTGTATACAATGCAGGCAGCCGGGACAATTTCACGCTATATCGTGTGATATGCGCTATCGTCATATCCATCAAGTGCTCAGCAGTAGCTGCGATGGGCGACCGTTTGGCTACAACAGACATAGGCCGAAAAGAGGGGACTGCTGTGCCCCTTTCGGAGGAGGAACTGGGTTCCCATCTAACACAATATGGCCTGGGCCGAGGCCTACCCCGGTACCAAGTGGCATCTTGAACCATCCCGGCATTTGGCCACAACAGACATGGGCCGAAAATGGGGGCTGTGCCCCTTTGGGAGGAGCTGGGTCCGCATCTAGCGCAATGTCGCCTGGTCCGAGGTCTACCTCCCTACCAAGTGGCATCTTGATCCATCCAGCCGTTTGGGCACAACAGACATGGGCCGATGGGGAGGGGCTGAGTGAGCCTGAGTCCCCATCTAACACTGCACAATGCCGCCAGGGCAGAGGCCTACCTCCGAACCAAGTGTCATCTTGATCCATCTAGCCATTTGGCCACAATAGACATGGCCGATAATGGGGGGTTTGCCCCTTTTGGGGGCAGGGGCTGGGACCTACAATGTGGTCTGAGCCGAGGCCTACCTCCATACCAAATGGCATCTAGATCCATCAAGCCAGACATGGGCCAAAACTGGGGAGGCTGTGCCCTTTTTGAGGGAGGGGAGCTGGGTCCCTATCTAACAATGTGGTCGGGGCCGAGGCCTACCTTCGTTCCCAGTTTCATCTTGATCCATCGAAACGTTTGGCCACAATACACCAACGTCACAGACAGACAGACAGGACAGGCAGGACAGAGAGACAGACAGGACAACGGTCCGATATAGCATGGGGCGAACCGTTTTACAAACGGTCGCTTAAAATTCAGTGAAGGTCTAGCTGATGGTCGACTCATCAACGCCAAATTTCACCCCATCGGAGCAGGGATGGGTAGTGAGACCCGAAAACTACATGTTACTAGGCTAAATACGGGAATGTAAACGCTCAAAAGGGCGCACACACTAAACTGCGGATATCTCTTGTGCGATTTCTTACGCCCAGGCCTATACGAAATTTTCAGGGCTGGGTATGTGGGTAGCGTTTGGGCGATCGTTTACAATGTATACAAGAAGGCCAGCATCCGCTGACAGGACAGCGCGCGCCGCCAATTTCAGGCGGGACTTAGAGGCGACTTAAGACTTTGATTGATGGCTACTTGGAAAGCCCGTTTCCGACTGCATGTTTGCTGTAATTAAAATGGAGTTATCTGGCAAATCAGTGTATGGCCCTGTGTTAAAGACCACGCAGGTCTCTGCGCATGCGCAAAATCACGCCAGCCCGGAACGTTGCCGTAAATCTTTTACCATGATCTTTCTCGGCGACCACGATATCCCGTTAACCGGTTCAAATTTTGGCAATCTGACAGCATTTAGGGACAGACGGACAGACAGACGGACGGACACACGACGACAGCTAGTACCGCGCTAGCATAGCGTCGCGCGGTAAAAATGGAGTTATCTGGCAAATCAGTGTATGGCCCTGTGTTAAAGACCACGCAGGTCTCTGCGCATGCGCAAAATCACGCCAGCCCGGAACGTTGCCGTAAATCTTTTACCATGATCTTTCTCGGCG
>Ga0209259_1000667_pt1 | contig 10796 bp, 7 predicted proteins | sample WorMetGr2BELIZE1_FD_187417 | JGI IMG/M metagenome (GOLD analysis project Ga0209259, IMG submission 187417) | Marine gutless worms symbiont microbial communities from Max Planck institute for Marine Microbiology, Germany - Inanidrilus... ...
TTACCTCGAGGTTATTACGTAAATACCCGGTATATACCTGCAAAATTCGAGCAAAAGTAAAAACAGGTATTTACCTAGGTAAATACCCCACAGGTATTTACCTCGGAGTTTTTACGTTTTCCCTAGTTATAGCACACTGCGGGTGCGCGATGTTGACTGGCCGCGCGCTGTGTGTCTGTGTGTCTATTAGGGTTGTTAAATTACCGGTAATATATGTTGGTGGTAAGTTACCGGTAACTTACCGGTAACTTACCGGTAAGTTACCGGTAACTTATCGGCCTTTACCATCCCGTATGGGTCATCAGGCCCTGGTATTAAAAGCCGGGAGGGACATTATTACACGGTGAACATTTCTTAAATTTGAAGTTTGCGACTTTGGTGTGTAATTAGTATCGTTTTGTTGTTTGAAAATTATTATTATTGTGTTCTGCTTATAGGCCTTTATGTTTACTACTAGATTCGAAGTCTAGTACGTATGTTGGCTGAAAAGCTAAATGTAGGCTTATCCAAGTGTGCACAGTCGCGTTTTGCTGGACTGTTAATAGTGCATTATTCTATTCTGTAAGTTATTAACTTATCAACTAGGACGGCGACTTTATTGCGGTAAATCCAGTAGGTAAGTAGGGTTTGTTAGGATGAGTAACATTAGGGTTAGTTAGGGTTTAGTAAGGGTGCGTAGGGTTTAGTTAGGGTTAGTATAGGGTAGTTACGGTAACTAGGGTTAGTGTTATCGTTAGTTTTAGGGTTAGTTGTATGGTTTAGCGCTGGTATCGCCACCTATATACTTCGAAATGACAAGAAAATAAACAATATGATAAATTACCGGTAAGATACCGGTAATTTATTGGTGGTAAGTTACCGGTAACTTACCGGTAAGGACGTAACTTACCGGTAAGTTACCCGACGCTCGCAACCCTAACCACTACCCAATACAGCGAACAACAGTACATCTGTTGTCAATTTTTTTGGATCAGCGCTTTCAGTCCATCAAGACTCCAGTTTCTGTTAGGAAACATTCAAGCAATGGCTTTCCTCCATATTTCTTATTTTCTGGAAAAGATTTGATCAAGTACTTATCTTCAGTAGTAGTAACAGATACTAGTCACGACCAAACCTTCTACAAATGTCCAACAATAACAGTGGATTTATACAGCATGTTTTTGTAAGAAACCTCAAACGTGCGGAAAATACTAACAACCAGAAACTGAGCGAGTACGATCACTCACCGACTGACATTTTCCATTCCGTGCTATACGCATTTAAGTGTACAAGGTTATAAGCTTACATATGTGTATGTTGTCATAGCAACGAAACCCGTGCACCGACTGCAAATGAGACCAATAGTGCACAACTACAGGGCACCCCTGACCATTCCCCCAAGTTACATCCAGGTCCGTATAGTAATGTGGGAATTTGGCGAGAAACAGACAGACAGACACACGTTTCGCCTCGGCTGTCTCACGTTAACTTAACTTAACTTACAATCACAAATGTCATGCAAAAAGTACATAAAGTTGGACTGCACAAAATTTGTTGGATACAACGCATGGTTTGTACCGACACCTATGCACAAAATAATGCGAAAGTGCTGAGCCGAAGTTCCTGCCACCAACTTCAGCAACCGGTTAGTTTTTGGAAAGGAAATTACTGTGCACTGAATGTAGCACTGGAAAAACCAGTAAACAGCAAGATATGATTCATAAACAGGAAAATTATCAAGGGTTGGGGAATAAAATAGTAAGCCACTATTGGTGGACCAGAAGAGAAAGGGATGAAATCAGAAAATTACTTGGCAGAGGAAAAGAATGTACCTGCTGAGCGACCTGATGAAAGGAAAGTATATGGCACTCAAAAGAAGACAGGAATCAGTGGCAGAAATCGATAAGAGCTGGAAGTCATGCACCTACTTCTCAGCAGAGTACTTGAGTAATAGTAGTAGTAGAAAGAGATAACTGACCTACAGCTATAAATGTCATTCACGTCATATTTCTTCATGAAAGCTGACGCCTCAAGAACGTCAGTCATCGGTCCATCAAGTATACGAATGCCAGACACTTTGGCTCCGTATGCAACGCCAACGCCACAGACATGGTTATTGGCAATGGCCGCAATTTCCCCAGCACATCGAGTACCATGGTGATTTTTAGCCTTGGATGAGTCGGGCATTGGATCGTCATCTCCAGAGTTCAGGTCAAAACTACCGGCAGGATTGTAGTTGGCTTGCAGGTCCGCATTTGTCCACTCCAGCCCTGAAACGACAAGCAGAACTGATGGTGTCTCAGCATACATTTGATGACACTGTCACATTGACAACTGCTGGAACTCACTAACAAGGAAACTCAGGAACATAAATTCCATATCATTCACAAACAGATCATCCATTCTCTGTTACCTTCCAACCCTTGGCACTGAATATACACCGTGGGCCATAAAAAAGGAGCCAACTTATTTTCATCTGTAACTGGAACTTTATCAAAAATCAACGGATTTTAATGCAGTTTTCACTGTTAGATTAAGAGATTAATGGTACATGTGACAGTATGAACTTCACCCACCTCACTTAAGTAATGTTGATGCACTACCTTGTGAAAGTCAAATCACCAAAAATGCAATATGTGCCGGATATTTCCAAAGAAAATTGCATCAGATGTATCACAGCGTCATCAAAGTGGACCAGGGTCATCATGTGCCTGAAATTTACTTATGTGGGTGTTATAGAGCAAAGCATGCATGAAACAAAGATTCATGACATCAACGACCTGCAAAAATGCTTGATGCAAATTTGTTTTGACTTTGACTGGAACATAATCGATGCTGGCGTGACCATCTGAGATCATGTGTGCATGCTGGTGGTGCACACTTTGGACATATGCTCTGACATGAATGTTCATTTATGTGATTCACCAGCACATTTTATGAAACTGTCAATGTAATTTGATGCATGTAACGGCTATTTTGTAGTTAAGATTAAAAGTTGAAGTTGTGTTCACATGCATTTTCGATTACTGACTTTCACAAGTAGTGCAGCAGCATTAATTAGGTGAGATGGGTGAAGTTGATACTTCACATGTATCGTTCATTTTAGAATCTAACAGTGGAAACTACACTAAAATCCGTTGATTTTTCAAGAAGTTACAGACAAAAGTAAGTTGGCTCCTTTTTTATGGCCCATGGTGTACATACCACTTCATATGAGTTTTATAATTTTTTAACTGCTTCTGCTGCGCAAATTTAGCATAAACAGCAACACAATTGCAAAGCCATTGTAGCTAGTAAGTTATAAGGAGACTGTGTTGTATATTGCATATGATTTCAAGTAATCATTGCAAAAATTTTTTTCTAAATTTTCACTACCCATACGAATTAGGTAGTTGAGTTGGGGAACAGATGGGCAGCTGCCTCATTTTTGGTGTGAGGTGCCAATTCGTGATTACAGATAATCATTATATGGATCACTTGGTGTTAAACACAAGGGACAACCTGAACAGAACACACATATAAGAATCACTAACGACTAGTTATTATGGCCGCCCGGCGTAGCAGATGCTGACGTTATATTTTCCCTGTGGTTTCTATCTTTCTTCTTTCTTTTTTTTTCCTCGCCTAATCTCAGCGGTCGGAGATTGGATGTCTACCATACTTCCACACATGGTGTGGCCTTAGTGCGAATTTAGAATGCATGTCTGTAATGTGCTGCACGCAACTTGCTGAAAATACAGGACGCAAAAAAATCGCCATTTTGGCACCATCGCACAACTTTGTCGGGCTGTACCTTTGCAACGTATCGACAATTGGAAAAAATAACCTCTTAAACAGCAATACCTCCTCCACGTGTCCTCATAATACGGTGAACTTCGGCCTACTAAGGGCTGAGATCCATTGGCGAGTTTGGGGCACCCCTGCAAATTTCCATGGGTTTCGCGTCTTGGCAGCGTTACTGCACGGCACTCTAGTAGTGGGCGTCCACCTATATTCGGCAGGGCGGCCATCACGTTTGGCAATGGCCCACATTTGTAGTTTGTTAACAATTCATATTAACAGAATATTCATTCAAAGCTTCTGACAAAGTCTCAAAGACCACTGACTTTGCCATTCCCAACATGTCAACCACTCAACCTTCTTTCATCTTGATCCATCCAACCGTTTGGCTATAATACACAAACGTCACAGACAGAACTGACAGGACAACAGTTTTCCAACACGCATTCTCATACCATCATCAATGACTGCGACCGTGACACCACAGCCAGTGATATTCTGCTGCCAAACCCCAGTGACGTTTATATCCATTCCTGATCTCTGCGTGTTAACCTACAGACAACCATGAGCATCAGATTCATTACAGCAGCAATATGCAGCATAAAATCACAGCGTATGAGCAATAATTACAATTTATGTGAGAACTGGTAAAATAAATTGCAACATGTTGTGAAAACAGTATGGCCTTTAAAATTAACAAAACCTATAAAAATTTCAGTTTAATGTAGAACAGGCTAAAATAAGATTGACCATGGCAGAATGGTATAATAACATAAACAAGTGGTCAAAGTAATCTGATACAAGGCCGCATCGCCGCCACAGATGGACGGTTCAATCGTATTCACCAGGTTGCGCCAATGTGTACCACCATCTAATACATGTTTCCTTGGTCCCATCGCAGTCCACATCCCAGCAGCATCTCAATCGGTTCAACCATTTTTGCACAGCTCACGACAGGGAGTCCCTATACTTTAAAATGGGCTGTGTGTGTTTAATTAGCCAGGCCTGACGCCAAGGTAAAAAATTTTTGGATATCCAGTGACATTGGGCTATTTATTTTTTGGTGTATAATGGACGCCAGGTACGTCAAATTTTGGCATCCCGGCATAATTTTCTGGCAACAGGGATGCCGGAATGCCCACTAACGGGAACCATGCATATGACACTGCATCACATTACAGCCCCTGAAGTTGTTTGGGAAACATGGTAGAGTAACTGGGGGTCAATATCACCTGTCTGGCTACTGGTAAATGCTACAGAAATAAAAAGAAGACTAGTGTCACTCTTATGATTAGATTCCTTTGCCTTATATCAGCAATTCAGCATAGTTAATACTTTCTTGTTTCAACAACATAATCACAAATTTTAAAACTTCATAGACGACTACTCAAAATAATGCAGTAAGAACAAGTAGCTCAGCTATAGCAGAGAGACCGCTCGACGCTTGCTCAACTTCGAATTGCAAACCGGTAAATTTTAGGTTAAAGGGTTATGTTTCGCGCTGAAGACTATGGACCGTTAGCTAGGGGAATGATTGTATTAAACTCTGCTGCTGAAAGTTTTCTGTCAAAGGAACTTTGTACCAGACTTCATTCAATTGAAGTTGAGTTTTAATTCAAAAAAAGGAAAAGTTCGTTTTTTGAGCCAGCCTTTGGGAGACTTAGAGGTAACGTATGCATTTCATCTATAGCTCGTTGGAAAGCCCATGTACGACTTTCTATTCGTCATAACTGAACTTCTTTCACTAGCTCTTACTGTTGACACGTTATAGGCGGAAATCTGTTGACATGAGCGATTTTTGAAGGAGGTGGGTCACTTCGATCGCCCATTTTAGGTGGAAGCGGACGTGGCCCACCAACCACTGTTGGGTGGCAGAAAACTAGAAGGATTGCCCTTTCATGTGGTATAAAAATATCGCCGGTAGTTTCTTTGGATTAGTCACAAAGCAAGTATGTGACAGACAAATGGACGTACAAACGGACGGACAGAATTACGACTCCCAAGACCGCGCTACCATAGCTGCGTCACGCGGTAAAAATCCAAAAATTGACAGAAACCAATACTGACCAAATGCCACTGTTTGTGGTACAACGGATCGTTGAAATGCACCTTCAACACTGTCCTGGAATGTGGCACCGAAGCAGCTCTTCGCTGGAAGCGAGGAACAACTCTTTGTAGCATATACCACTCAACAAATGGATGAATATCCAACATCCGATGAACTATGTCCTTTATCCATAAATGCGTATCGTCTGAGACTGTCTGTACAACATGACTTTGAAACAGTAGAGATGAAACAGACGCTTGCTTTACGCTACTTTCAGCCGGATGTGAGAAAACATAATATCCATCCAGATTGTCGATCTGGCCTTGGTTATGAAGTCCGGTATCTGATGCAACCACATCTGCAGCACTGCTGATATCCCCATTATCTAAGAAAGTGAGGTTGAGCTTCACTGCCCACACCAGCAACTCATTATAACTAACACCACTTGAGAACACATGTTCCCGATGTCGCTGAGGCATATACTGCAACTCCGACAATTGAACATCAGAACATAGAAGAAGTATCACAATAACAACATCCAAGGCACAAATGTGTGGCATCAGTCGTTCGGGTCATTACATTCTTATCATCACAGACTTGTTTTCTAACACACAAGCACATATTCACATATCTCAGTAACAAAGAAAAGGGAAAAAAGACAGCAGCAAGTTATAATGGTATGCAGACTCTTTGGTTCTTAGTCACTTTGGTACTAGAACCGATCTGCACGTCCATTTCAGTCCTCAGTCATTTCAGTCCTAGGACCGAGTAACTTAGCCAGATCGTTCCCTGGCTAACTCAAATTGGTCTTCAGGCAACATGCAACTACACCATGTCTGGAAAAAACGTGCCACTATACTTCTGCCTCTAATTTTGCCAAGTGCTAACTGATTTTCTAAATTCTTTTAACGGTAAGCTTAGCATTAAATTTCTGATAAAGCAGTAATTAATTATCCCACCACATCTCAAATGCATCGCTACACTACCATGTGAAATGGTTGTGTTCAAAAACAGCAATGATCCCAGAGCTGAGACTCAGTCATTCAAAACAGCTGCACAAACAATACTCATCCAATGACATTGGCATCATTTCTGTTCATTGGCGAAAAGATATTTATGGTGGCCATACCGAAAAACCCACAGAATCACTTGACAGTACACATCTGCAGCAAGACGTCGTGACAAAACGCCTGCACATAAGATTATGTTGTTGCCCATTTTCACCTTTGTAGTCTATACTCAACTCAAATCAACTCAACAGAGAATTACGGACGCACAGTGATGGGAGTAACATGTTACTTTTATAATGTGTTACTTTAACCCTTTCGTTACTGAGGCATACCCACCCGCCGTACTGACAGGTGGCACAGCCAAAAACTCGCACTTCGTATGAACCTTCCCTCTCCGTATTATAAACGCACCGTTGACAGTAGTAATTCAACCCCGATGTCAATTATATCACTGATGAAGCGCAGTTCGCGTTGCCTCGCTACCGCGGACCAGCCGTGAATGGCCTGACGGATTTACAGCCTTGCTGCCTGAACCACAGAAAGCGCTGACCACCTGCTGCGCAAGCGAGGACAGCAGGGCGACATGATGTCGCTACTGTCAGCTGTTTCATCATTGTTTCAGACAGTGTACCGTTTGCCATGTAGATCTGCGTGGTCAAGACCGAACAATAACACGTGCAAAGCCTAGAAATGAAATCTACAAAATGGACAGGCTTTGTTCCAGAGCCACTGAACACGCATTGAATTTACACATTTTTATTAGTCAACAACACATTATTTAGTTTCAGTATTCATTGGATTTTTTTTTACTTGTAGACTCTTATATATTACACTGGATGCTTCATGTACATGAACAGTAACAGGTTTCCGTATCCATATCTCACACCAATATCGGACATAAGAAGTGGTTCTGACAATTTTGATAGTTTGGATAAAACCACATTTATGCATATAAAAATCATGTTATTATAACATACGCTCTAGTATAACGTTACAATAGTCTCAGTCATTGAGAAGGATAGCAGCATGCACATAACAAAGCAAACATTAAGCAATTACGTTGGGTAGACCAGTAACCCGTCGGCGCGACGGGTCTAGTACAGCGCCGCAGTTCGAAAACCCATCGCGGCGAAGGGTCTAGTGGCGAACGGGTTAATATATTACTTTTTTTAGTAACTAGTAATATAACGTGTTACTTTTTTCTACAAGTAAGGAAATAATAGTAATATATTACTTTTTACAGTAACTAGTAACGCAAATAAGTATTACATTTTCGTTACGTGTGTCCTGATTGTACGGAAGACAGCCGCTGTGAGACCAGCGGTGCTAATAGTGGTCTGGTCTACTATTTGGCAGGCTGGCAGCTGCTGAATAAACCTTTGTACAGAGAGTACGGGGCACCTGCCCGAGCACAGAGTCCTGCAAACTATCCCCCCCATCTCCAGGCAAATCTGCTCCAGAGACAGCAACGCAGATGACAGTGAGCCACGGTCAACAGCACGGTCATTAACGACATGCGAGACCAAGACGAAACAGACTCCATGACGAACATCTCGAAATGTTGGTTCTGCTGCGGCCAACAGAAATTTGTAGACTGCTGAATAGGCTTAATGATGCTGCATACCCTTGCTGTTCTGTATTCATAAGAAAAAAAAACTAATTTTGCCGTGTGTTGATCTACATTTATTGTCATTATTGCTCTGAACCTGCGCACTGTACAATTTTAGGCCTACCAGTAACCCTATACCTGTATAAGTCGCATAGAACTTGTCATTTCGCAAAGTAACTAAAAGTAATAATTACTTTGAATAGTAACTAGTAACAGTAATATATTACTTTTATTAAAAAAGTAATAACTAATAGTAACATATTACTTTTATTTTAAAGTAACTAGTAATGGTAATATATTACTTTAAAAAGTAACTAGCACAACACTGTGGACGCAGGTGTCTAACAACTAAGTCAGCATTGATATACTCTTAACTATCGTTAACGAACATTATCACTTTATGACTTCTTCTGATCGGTTTCCAGTACCCGTCAGATCGGCTGTAAAATCAAATTTAACTGCTTGGTGCTGCCAAGTAAATTGGTCTATCTATGTATGGTTTATTTTTTAGTTTAATTACGAGTTTAGTGGCCCTCTTTTGGATTTTCTTGATCTCTTTTATATCACCTATTTTAAACGGGCACCAAACTGAATTTACGTCCGGAAGTTCATTAGGCCTAGTAGTCTAGTGGGTCGTTATACGGTATTAGAAGTTTGGGAAAAAAGGAAAAGGAAAGGAAAGGAAGAGTATTTATACCAACAGCGCCTTTTGCACCAAGGTACACACAAAGCGTTCAGGCATGGATAACACAGTTTTACCTGCAAACAACACCATGCCTGCCTTTCCTTCATGGTATTCACCAGATGTCACCACCACAGCAACTGAGGCAGCAGACATCTAATTGCAGCCCACTACTCATTTATCGACCCCGAAAGGATGAAAGGCTGAGTTGGTCTAGTTGGTTGACTACAGCGGATGGCTTACCCACATAAGTGGTCACCCATCTGGGCCATCAGCTACAAGACGAGCGCAGGACAGCGAAAGCACATCGGCCAAAGACCAATGCTCTACCGCTGGAGCACGCAACCAACTGGGGTGTGGGTTAATGATGCATCGGCCTATCGGCGCTCACTGTCACAGGCCGCTGGCGACAGTCGACGTTTTCCAGTTACTGCGTGTCATTTATCGAAAGTCGCCAGTTGTAATTTTCAACATCTGTATTGTCCGTATTAGGCCTACCAGGTCGTTACCGACCGTTGTGTTGTTTAATGTTTAATGTAGTCGTAAGTACTTCGATGACGACACAAGTACAGTCGAGCAACGAGCATGGATCGCGTCGTACATTTTCGACTGACTTGATATTTATTAACGACGTTTCGACGGCGTCGCAATTTATTTTTTAAAGTCGGACTTCAAATTCTTCGACGACGCGTCCCGGCATCCGGTCGATGATTACAATGCGTGTCGATACGCCGATGCATTAGTAACCTACGGTCCGTGTAAATACCAAAAAACGGTGAAAGACGTCTTTCGCTGGCGAAAGCAGCGAAAGATAACTTATCATGACGAACGACATGTGTAACAACCGAATTACAGTGTTATGTGTAGGCCCTAACATACTGTTGAAATACACAAGAACTCATCAGGAGATCAGATAGCGAACGTGAACCTTTTACGACGACATCATACATGTACAGGCCAGCGCCTATGCCCATTGAACCGACTTCGTAATTTCTACTATAAATAGATGCTAGGCCTAATCAATGCACATAATCAATCATCTATGCACCTATGCCCATCAAACCCAGTTATCAGTTTGTTTTCGCCAAATAATAGCTGAATAATTGCGCAGATCGTTTTAATATGGTCAAAGACTATGAAAAGTAGATTTTGAAACCGGTGCATGTTTGCCGATGGGGACGGTGCATACTTTTCATTAACATTTTGGACACTTTGACGACTCCTTGCTTGGTGTATAATTCAGCCATGTGTAGAGTACACGGCTGGTGAGGACCGTACATCAGTTATTTTGGTAGACTTTAGACTGCAAGGCTGTGGCCACACGTCGGATCCCCGACACATAAACCTAAATCTAACCCTTATCTTAACACTAACCCTAACCCTACGTCCATACTGTGTAAAGACTCCCGTAAAGACATAACATTGCATACAGTTTAAAGTCTACCAAAATACTTTACGTGGGTCTTTACCAGTCAACTTGTCACACGGTCAACTCGTCACACCGTAAAATGGTGTGACGAGTTGACCGTCGTGTCTGACAGTGTTGTGACGAGTTGACTTGTCACACGGTCAACTCGTCACACCGTAAAATGGTGTGACGAGTTGACCGTCGTGTCTGACGGCGTTGTGACGAGTTGACCGTACTTTTTGACCTAGCGTTCGTCGCATTCAAGAGCTTCGCCATCGTCA
>Ga0209259_1000669_pt1 | contig 10794 bp, 9 predicted proteins | sample WorMetGr2BELIZE1_FD_187417 | JGI IMG/M metagenome (GOLD analysis project Ga0209259, IMG submission 187417) | Marine gutless worms symbiont microbial communities from Max Planck institute for Marine Microbiology, Germany - Inanidrilus... ...
GGTTATATTGGAGTAAGTTGGTTCTGCTAATACATTTGTAATGCCATAATGTTTCTGTTCAACAGTCTGTTAGTGCATCTGGCAGGCTGTGAAGGTTATGTTTGGGCGACATTGGATTATGGGTTAGGACTCAGGGTTGACTAAATACCTCAAAGGAACACAAACGACCGCAAAAGAAGCATGAGAAAGACCGCAAAGGAGCATAACAAAGGACTGCAAACCGCTTGGGACAGCAAGGGGCGGCAAAGAACTGCAAAGGACCACAAAAGACTGCAAAGGAGCATAATAAAGACCGCAAAGGACCACAACGGACCGCAAAGGACGGCTACCAATCAACTTGTCACACGGTCATCTCGTCACACGGTCAACTCGGCACCGGTCAACTCGTCACATATGCGTCTCGTCACACAGTCAACTCGTCACATAATAAAACCTTCTCAATGCCGTGCAGTTCGGTTCCGTTGTTTGGGTTTAATGTCACTGTATCATAGCAAGGATGACTAGTGACAACAGTTATTTGTGGGCGTTGAAACTTGAAAGAAACGAGACGTTGCATGTACATGTACAACATGGCAAGTCATTGCAGCGTGTGCAATGTCGAAGTCAATGACGAAGGCGAAGCTCTTGAATGCAACGAATGCTAGGTCAAAAAGTACGGTCAACTCGTCACAACACCGTCAGACACCACGGTCAACTCGGCACACCATTTTACGATGTGTCGAGTTGACCGCGTGACGAGGTGACTGGTTCCCCAAAGGACCACAACGACTTTCGACTTCAGGCCTCTAACTCCCAAACGATATGGATCGACGAAAACTCACGACCGAATACGGTCGTCCTAAATAACATGGACAACGCGAACGAGCGCAAACAATGTTAATTAGGCAGCCGCTCGTCGCCTCTGCCTTCCTCCCCATCCCTATAATTGACCGCGTGCTAGGTTGTTGGCGTTCTTGTGCGTAATGCATAACAGCTCACTCGCCATTTCCCACTTGTTGAACAGATGAGTTGAGGTGTTTAATGGTCAATGACCAACCGGTGGTTATCGTCGTCCGTGCCGGGAGTGAAGCACTGACGCCGACAACCAGGCGTCTGGCCGGGCATACGGCGGTGCTGGGGTGGGTGATAGCCTAATTATCGGCCAACTGGGCGTTTGGTCAGCAAGCGGCCGCCTAATTTTCGTTGTCCGCGTTCTTTAGCATGACCCACCAAATAGGCCCTCTGCGGGATCTATTTGGAATCAACTCAAACTCATTCCCCTGGCCTGTACAGTCCGTGTACAGCACTCACCTCCAAAAAACACTCGGCCCATTCTTACTTACGAGTAGCATGGCCTGTTGGCCCCACTTAACGTTACACAGTACAGATACACCATCCAGGTGTCATTCGTATGAACAATGATGATGATAACAATAATAATAATTTCTTTCGTACAGCAGCTAGGAGATGGATTAGTGTAACGGTTGACAAAATGATAACCAAGTTTAAAATCCTATGCAGTTCTTTTTGGTCCTTTGCTATCCCAAGCGGTCCTTTGCAGTTCTTTGTTATGCTCCCTTGTGGTTCTTTGCGGTCCTTTGCCGTTTGGGTTGAGATGGGCAACCATGGCCACACTAGACATGGACCGAAAAGAGGGGGGTTGCTGTGCCACTTTTGGGGGAGCTGGGTCACCGTCTAACAGTGTGGCATGGGCTGAGGCGTACTTCCATACCAAGTGGCATCTAAGTTCATCCAACCGTTTGGCCGCAATACACCAACGTCCCAAGTGGTCCTTAGCAGTCCTTTGTTATGCTCCTTTGCGGTCCTTTGCAGTACTGAGTCATACCGGACGGATCAGCGGTAAAAGCCAAATTCCATTACACTATCCTGCTAGCGAACCTGCTAGCGAGCTGGTCGCAGACTTGCTAGCGAGCTGACAGCATAATGGAATTTGGCCTATCACGTACTATCTAGCTCGCTAGCAGGTCTGCCGCTTGCGAGCTGGTCGCAGACCTGGTTTCCGACCTGTCACAGACAGGTTCGAGCTATCTGGTCATGTCGAGATAGCTCGAACGTGGTCACAGACCGGTTCGCAGCGGGTCTGCAACTTGCTAGCGAGCTGGTCACAGACCTGCTAGCGAGTTGGATAGTGCGTGATAGGCCCAATTCCATTATGCTGTCAGCTCGCTAGCAGGTGGCAGACCAGCTTGTGAACCAGCTCACGAGCAGGTTCAATAGCAGGATAGCGTAATGGAAATTGGCCTTAACCGTTTCAGTTACGGTTACTGTTGGGGTTGATAGGGTCAGGTGGTCTGCCTGAAAACCGCAAGACACCGCAGGATGCAGCAAGACACCATAGACTGCCGCCAGATGCCGCAGACCCAATGAAAAATGTTAATGACTCTGAAATGCTCTAACTAGGCTTAACTGTGCATTACATTATATTCATACTATTATAGTGTCATAGAAGTAAAGTAACTTAAAGGTTCACTATGTCGATACAGCTACACAACAATATCAGGATATGGATGTTGCTGCTTCATTATCCATTGAGGGCATGCTGTGTTCGTTGGAGTAACCTACTCAGTACTCATACTGTAGCTAGGCATTTTGCGACATCTTGCGGCGCGCTGTGACATCCTGTGGCATCTTGCAGCGATTTACTGACTTATGCATTTTTGCTGTCTGAATTTTGTATTTTTGTTGAATTTTACTTTCGTTTATAGGGTTTAGTTCCTACATTGGCGTACGAAACATGGATAACACATAGGCGTTTCGTAAGAATAGGTGTTTTGCGGCATGTTGTGGTGGTCTGTGGCGTCTTGCGGCATCCTGCGTCATCTTGCGGTTTTTAGACAGACCCGGGTCTGGTAGGGTTAGAGTTAGTGTCTGTCGCCCAAATGGATTGTGGCCTGTAAAGGTCTGCAATCACACCATTGCTGAAAATCACCATTTTGCAACTTACTGACGACAGAAAATGCTGTTGTAAGTGAAAAAGAGACTTAATTTTGAGCTGGAGTTGCAATACAAAGCTGGTACTAAGTGCAACTTCCGGGACCGGGAGGACAGATGGAGTCTTGGGAGGGAACAAGGCGAAAAAGGCATTGAAGCACTGTGCAAAGCAGCAGATGGAGAGGAAAAATTACTGCTTAAACGACGTTGATGGTGGCGCCCCCTAGCGTGTGTAATTTAAGGCACAAAAGGTAACATTTTAGGTTAACGTATGTAGAAAAGCGTTTCAGGGTGATTATTTATTGATTAAGCAGCATCATGGATGGTGGCGCCCTCTATTATATAGGAACTAGCAGAGGTACATTATTTTCGAATTTAATGTACTGCAAGTACTCTAACGAGGTGGTAGTGTATTCCTTTGTAAGCGTAAACTCGGACGACCATTGATGACAAATTTTTTCCAAAGCAAAAATTCAGTTTTCCACCCTTCCAGATCTTCTAATATACTTCTACTAGACCGGTGCAACCCATGGCCACATCTCCTTAAGCCAGCTATTGTCAAGCTGCTGTTACTTATTTACAGTTTCCAATTCAGGTCTGCTTTGCGTGCAGTGGCCACGCCCGCTTCCATCACTCACACATTCCTGAACTTATCTGTGGTCTTAATAGTAGTATAGATAACATTATACAAATGATGCACGGTTGCAGGTGGAACATTCAAATGTGTTGTTCCGAGATTGACATGTCAACACAAGGGCGCAGCCCGAATGATGACATTTCAACCGAGGGACAACATATTTGAATGTTCCACAAGCAACCGTGCTTCAATTGTTTTGTCGTATGACTAACTACGAGCAAGTACAAAATCCCGATGAATAATATATTTACGTTTATGTTTTACCGAAAAGCCGAAATTGAAATTTCCTACGTGTAACTGTGTAGCTTGGCTACCGCATCACTACCATATTAGTACATATTGCTAGCGGCCATTTTTGGGTTTTTGCTTCTCCACCAATTTTCCTTCCTTTTCTTATTTTAATTCAAGTGTTGAGCTATGGACTGAGTTGAGTCCTATTTTCCTTGTTTTTAGACATCTAGCAGGCTAGCAGCGGTGTGAAACTGTGAGAATGGTCGGTACGGCGTCTGTCGTAGAATACGTTGCATTTGTCATTGTCATTCGCCAGGTGGCACTTTTAACTGCTTCTGCGAGTGCTTGTAGCATTTGATAACTATTTCTCTTAGCGATAGATAGTTCGTTAGTAGATTGTATGTTATGGCTGTACATTCGCATTCTTGCATTATCCCAGTATACCCATCGCAAATTTGATGTATTAGTCCTCTATTTTCATTTTCAGCTAACTTTGGAAATAACCGTGCAACATGTGCAACGCTATGGAAACATGTTGCACGTGCAACATGTACATGTTGCACGTGCAACATGTACATGTTGCACATTCACACGCTCGAGTGCAACGTCCGATTATAACCAACGTCACGTGATCGCGTTTCGACCAATCAGCATAGCAGCTCGTAGTTGGTCATACGACAATGATTTATATCGTTTGTAAGGCGCGAAAATAGTAACAAGTGGCTGCAGTGCTTTCGTAAACCCAATTTCCTGTAACGAATTTGCAACGTCTTCTGGACATTTGACATATTATGTTACAGAAGTAATATTTTACGTAACAGTTACTATTTACCGTAAGTAACTAGATGAGTAGCATGTTACAAAGACACCAACAGCGGGTGGGCATAATCTCTCCCACATGTGCCCACCCACGCTGTGCTGGCGGTCATTTCTCATGCCGTATGCGTGCCTTGCACAGTCCATGGTCCCTGACTATGGCCCACAGAAACGGCCCCATGGCAATGAATGGAGTGGAGTTCCATGATTACAGATTATGGCATTTCATAATCAATAATCGATTAAACTGATCAAATATCAGTTGACTGATAATCAGTGTACATCCCTAATTCTAGTCGATGCAGTATAACACAAACACATCGTACAAACTATTCTGCACCACAAACTGTCTAATCATAATATCAGAATATGAGCAGAAAGCTGTGTCGATCTAGGCACTGCATTAAGGGTGTGCACTGTGCAGCCATTGCCCAAGGCTGTCACAGTGGCTGTTGTAGGAAATATAACTGCCCAGTGCCCATGGTGAGTTTTGAACCTGGCCTTCTGAAACCGCTGTCAGGAATATTATGACTAAACCACTGCAGCCTTTAAATTTTAATTGTGCGTTGCATCCATGGTGTACATTTGGAGCACTGTAATGGAGACTGTGATGCGTACATTTACATTGCGGTATTTGTGCAACAGGTTCACATGGACTTTAACTTGGAAGTAATGGAAGAGGAACTGACTTGTCCAGTGTGTTTGGAGCTGTATGCGGATCCCATCATGCTGCCGTGCTCGCACAGCATGTGCAAGAAATGCCTTCAGGAGATTCTGAACTGCCGAACACAAAGAACTGGTATCGTGTCACTTGTTATGGCCGCCCTATGAAATAGGGCAGGCCATTATATTTTTGCCCTTTGGTTTCTTTCTATCTTCTTTTTTTCCTCGCCTAATCTCAGCGGTCGGAGATTGGATGTCTACCATACTTCCACACGTGGTGTGGCCTTAGTGCCAATTTAGAATGCATGTCTGAAATGTGCTGCACACGACTCGCTGGAAATACAGGATGCAAAAAAATCGCCATTTTGGTGCCATCGCACAACTTTGTCGGGCTATATCTTCGGAACTAAGGCATGTATCGACAATCGGAAAAAAACTTGTTAAACAGCAATACCTCTTCCACATGTCCTGATAATATGGTGAACTTCGGCCTACTAAAGGCTGAGATCTGTTGGCTAGTTTGGGGCACCGCTGCAAATTTCAACGGGTTTCGCGTCTTGGCAGCGTTACTGCATGGCACTCTAGCAGTGGGCGTCAGCCAAACTGCGGCGTTGAACAGAGGGCGCCACCTATATTTGGCAGGGCGGCCGTCACGTTGGGCATTGGCCCACATTTCTAGTTTGCTAATGGTGTACTTTGTAGCAGACATAAAAATCAGTCACTTTGTTGGAGTGACTCATTTCTATGCATGTGCACTGAGAAGTGCGTCAAATCCTTCACTTACCTGTGCGATAACAAAAATATCGTTTTTAATCGGTGTGTGTGTGGGTTGGTAGCACCCAAATGCGCTCACCGGTTTGACAGCCATTTTTCAGAATCTTGATCAGCTTGTTGCCCGCAGTTTTCCTCCTTCGGTGTCCTAAAAGAGAACTTTTGGTAAAATGACACAGATTTCTACAGGCCAGATGCCTTTCCTGTCACCAAACCAAGAGCATCGAAGTACTGAAAAGAACTCAGAACACGTGACTTCGTTTAGGGAAAATCACTCACTCACTGGTCTTATCATTTCTTGACCACCAGTTGATGCCTAAGAGAAGGTGACACTAATTTGTGAACTCTGTTTATGGCAGATTTCTGGGTTTGAAATGGTTAAAATATTTTGTAGTTAATTTTGTAGTTACAGCCTTAATACAATAATGTATGTTATTATTATTATCTGTTAGTTATTTAACAGGTAATTAATATTAAAACTTTGACATTCTGTTAACTGTGGATGGCCAGTGTACATATTTATTCAAATAACTGCCAATGCAGTACCTTTGCTGGTCTGTTAGTTATTGGTTGAAATGCCTGCTGCTGCAAATAGACTGACATCTTCATTGTTTCAGACGTCACTGATCTCTAATCATCTAATATCAGTTATCTGTATTGGACATTGGCTATTATTAATTCCAAATAATTGTATATTTGTTTTCAGTGTAACATGACTTATCGTAATTGAACATATATAACATTTGCTTACCTACAAACAAAACGTTCAACACTAATGATTTGACGTTAATAATTATATGTTATTTAATAATTAAATAACATATAATTATTAATGTGCTATGCGTAAGCTGGGAGTGGAAGAATGGTTGGTATCGGCAGTCATGTCTATGCATACAGGTGCAAAAACAGTTGTTAGAGCCGTTTATGGTAATAGTAGCGGTTTTGAGGTAAAAGTTGGCATGCACCAAGGTTCGGCATTGAGCCCACTGTTATTTTTGATTGTCACGGAAGCCATATCTAGAGAATTTAGAGTGGACTTACACTGGGAGCTGTTGTATGCTGATGACTTGGTTGTGATAGCTGAAACTGAGGAGGATTTAATTAAGAGGCTTAATGAATGGAAGAATAATGTGGAGAATAGAGGTATGAGAGTAAATATGAATAATACCAAGGTTATGATAAGTGGAGAACATCAGAAGCCGTTGCAGAAGGCTGCAAGATGGCCGTGTGGTGCATGTAGCAGAGGTGTTGTAGTAATTCAATACAGTGTATTAGTTGTCACAAGTGGGTATACAAGAAGTGTAAACTTGGTATATAGGGAAGCGTGTACAAAGTGATGAGGTCATTTATTTGTAGAGGTTGCTCAAATCCTGTAAGTAGTACAGGTCATACAAGTGTGGATATTGGTGCCAGTGCAGATCTGGAGGTAGTGGATACGTTCTGCTAGGTGATATGTTGAGTGTGGATGGAGATGCTGATGCAGCTGTGGAGGCCAGAATTCGAATTGGATGGAATGAATTCAGGCAGTTGGTGCCATTGCTTACCAATAGGGATATATCATTGATTAGGAGAGGGAGGCTGTATAACAGCTGAGTGCGAAGTAGTATGCTACACGGAAGTGAGACCTGGCCTGTCAGGAAAGAAAATGAGGTGGCACTTCAGCGAGCAGAGATGAGAATTGTCGGATGTGTAATGTTAAGGTAAAAGACAGAGTTCCAAATAAGGAGTTAAGAGAAACACTAGGAACAGATGATATAATATTGATACTACAGCAAAACAGGCTGTGATGGTATGGGCATGTGCTGCGAAAAGAAGACACTGATTTGGTGAAGAAATATATGGAATATGAGGTGGAGGGCTCCAGACCAAGAGGTTGACCAAAGAGGACATGGAAAGAGGTTGTGCAGAAAGATTGCCAAGCACGTAATTTGAAGAAGGAGGATGCTCTGGATCGTGGTAGATGGAAGAAGCTGATAAAGATTGGATGATGATCAGGATGGTGTGTGGGTGAGTGTTTCTTCTGGTACTGGCTCACCCGGGTAGTCCTGGACAAAGGGCCGTAAAACGGTCGTTGTTGTTGCTGTGTTATTTAATAATTAATTGTACAGTTTACTATTATTTTGCACAACCCTTTTTTACAATTCATGAATGTACATCATGTTGTAAACTACTTAATTGCCGGGACAAAATTCTATCATTGTCCACTAAGAATGTAGCACAAGGTACAGTATATCATTTTAGCACTTTTAGTCATAGAACGTTTAGTGTTTGCTGTATAGACGGCTGCAGAAAATGTATTTGACCATGAGCAGTTTGTTCTGTGTATTTTGACAGATGGTTTTGAATGCCCAGCATGCCGTAAACTCCTCAACATTGATCGGGATAAAATCCTTGCCTTGCCAAAGAACTTGGCTCTGGAAAACATTGTGGCACGGTACGTGATGGAGCGTCGTCGAAGCTTGTGCCTTTCACATTCGGCAGTCGGCAACCATGATGATGTCACCCATCGTTATTTTGCTGACGAAGACCGCGGCACGATCGCCGGCGGTGCGTGTGACCTGTGTGACGCGGCTGCTGGGCCGACGTGCAGGGCTGTGTGGTTCTGTGCTCAGTGTAACGTTGCCTACTGCACTGCATGCCTCGGCAAGTTTCACCCGCACCGCGGAACCCTGGCTCGACACTGCATTCGCTCGGTTGCGGATGGTGGCACAAAGGCGGATGACGTCAGTCGACTGGCTTACTGTGGCGACCATGCCAGTGAACAGGCGTCGATGTTCTGTGACAGATGCAAGGTGTATGTGTGTCACTTGTGTGTCTGCGATGGAGAAGGTCGCCATGCTGGCCACAAAATGCTGTTGCCTGAAACTGCCTGCACATTGGTCAAGGTACTGCTGCTCGTCCTCAGAATATAGATAATCTGGCCCTTAACATTTACTGTGTACATTACTGTTGTATTTACTTACTGACATAAACAATTAAACGTGTTGCTCGTAAGTATTTCATATTTAGTGTTTCAATGTGCATTGTGTCCATTTATCAATTTGGTACCATTCGTGTAGATGTATGTATTGTTTATTGCTTCGCCCGCTGGAGCGGTTGCGAAGTGTTGTGATGAGTGTCTCTGTCTGTGTGTCTGTCTGTCTGTCCGCAAGGATATGTTTGGAACCAGACGTGCGATCTCTACCAAATTTTTTGTGCATGTTGCCTATGTCTGTGGCTCAGTCCTTCTCCAGCATGTTGATGATAGGCCGCATGGCCTATCGGCAGGAAGGGGTGATGGGACTGCCCTGCGTGGGCGAAGTGTAATCTATGATTGCCTTGTTGTTAATTTGATTTGCCACTGGTTGTGTTTGTGTGCATTATATAGGGTCTGGCCAATAAAACCAAGGAACAGAGTGACAGTTTGCTGGCAACATTGTTGGACCAGCAGACTAAGTTAGACATGTGCTCCAGTGATATGAAGGTATCATACATGCACTAACGTGATATAACCTGACTGTGTGATCGTGTCTTTTTGATTTAGTGGGCAACATTGTTTTAGCTTATGCTGTTTGGTGCTAATTTTTTGGTGTACATTTTTCTACTGCCTACATTCATATGATGTCTTCTAGATGGACCATCTTTTTATGGTTTTTAGATATGATGTTTTGTGCATTGCATTTCACATATTGTGGGTATCATTTGCATCTTTGTCACTTACAGAAATTTTCCCGTTATTTGCAGCTGTGTTAAGTCTTCATTCACACACACACCCATTTTACAGCCCTTTTTCCGGGACTACCCAGTTGAGCCACTGCCAGAAGAAATCTTCTGAGCTTTATGGTGCACGGGGAGGTATCAGAGGCAGACAGACCGACACTGGCTGGGTGCCAGTCCATCCGGACTAATCAGCGACCCGCTCCCTTATTCCCCCATTTTTGTGCCAGATGCCCTTCCTGCCACAACCCTCCGAATTTATCCTGGCTTGGGACCGGCACCAAATGTGCTGGATTGCATACCCAGTGGCTTGGTTAAGTCTTCATTAGTTTTTTTATCTGATTGCTTGGCACACGGCAGCAGTGATGTAGTTATGCACTGACAGTGACAGTTGTGAAAGTCACTCAAAATATCATACTGCGTTGCGTAGGAGATATTTGCCAGTTCATGTTCGCATGTCGAGCAACAGTACCAACGATTCATCGACGACCTGACGGCAGCTCTGCTGGCCGAGAAGCAGACGGTTCTCAACTGTCTGGACGAGACGTGGCAGCGAGTTTGTCGGCAGACTGACAGCCACTCTTGTGACAGCGAACGCTGCAGTCGCCAGCTGTCAGAGTTGTCGTCTACTTGTCAGGCCATCGGTGAAGAGTCCACCACCGTCAGTGTGCTCGGTCGAGCGTCGGAGTTGCAGCCACTTGTTGTACACCTGAGAAGGCACCGACGCGAGTAAGACTCGTACAGAACTATCAGTCGACATTTCGCGTATTGTATCGATGTATGATAAGTGAAAGGTGCCAGTTTGGCTTACTGATCACACCAAAGGAGTTGGCCTGTTGTGAACGAGAGGTCGTACCACACAACGTAACAAGAAGATGATAGTTTATAAATTTTCTTAAAGGTGATATGCAATGACTTTTTGGTTGTTAAAGTAAATTGCTGGTCGCATGCTTTAATATAATCCAACCTATTTCAATATTGAGGAACACCAAAAGATAAGAAAATTGCAGAAAAAAACGTCTAAAAGTGCGCACCGATGATTTATTTAC
>Ga0209259_1000670_pt1 | contig 10794 bp, 8 predicted proteins | sample WorMetGr2BELIZE1_FD_187417 | JGI IMG/M metagenome (GOLD analysis project Ga0209259, IMG submission 187417) | Marine gutless worms symbiont microbial communities from Max Planck institute for Marine Microbiology, Germany - Inanidrilus... ...
CCCTTTGGCCGGTACCAAGTTATACTGCTTGGTGACAGAGGCACATACCAGGTGTAAACAACTTGCCTAAGGTTGTTACGCAGCGTTGCCTCGAGCAGGATTTGAACCCGCGACCTACTGATCGCAAGCCCAAATGCCTTACCGTTGCACCACCGCGCCACTAACGTCGGCGGTATAGACGGCGGTAATCGTTCAAACGTCTGCCACATGCGGCGCGGTTGGTGGTGGTTAATATCGAAACCGGTCGACCACAACCATGTCGTCTTCTGACGAAGCAACTGGGAATAGTTCTGACGTTCTTGGATTAGGGTTAGGGTTAGTATGGGTCAGGGTTACGTTTAGGGATGGCTTTACCGTATCAACAGTCGTTCGTTGCTATAGTGGCCCCCTCGCTATAGGAGTCATAAAATGAATCCCCAAACTGGGTCTGGGGCTATTCTCCAGTCGCCCAAGTGTTTGCCTGCATATCTACCTTGAGGGCGCCCTCTTTTGACGCTTTTATACTGTTCATATTTCGGTGGTGAAGATGCTGTGAAATGTGAATCGCCCGATGTCTGAAGATGTATCCCATGAGAATTGGTAAGCCTCGTTCACGTTGCTGTGACAGACAGTGGCGTACCCAGGATGTCATTTTTTGAGGGAGTAAATTTTAGCCAGTCATAGACTATGATATCAGAAAGAAAGGAAAGGAAAAGGCGGAATATTTATATATAGCGCCATTTTAGTATGCCATACTCACAAAGCGCTCAGACATGGATCACACAGTTTTACCTGCAAACAACACCATGCCTGCCTTTCCTTCGTAAGCGTTTACCAGACGACGCCACCACAACTGAGGTAGCAGACATCCAATTGCAGCTTACTACTCATTTATCGGCACTGAAGGGATGAAAGGCTGAGTTGGTTTGGTTGGCTGAAATACAGCGGGCGGTTTACCCACACAAGTGGTCACCCGTCAGCTACAGGTCGAGCGCAGGACACGGAAGTTTCGTCGGCCAAAGACCGACGTTATACCGCTGTGCCACGCAACGAAACGTCGTTATGCAGGTATAGCACACCCATGCACTGTTACATGACATTCACTAAATTAGCAACATTCTGCATCAGTTGTTAAGTCCAATATTGGCAATTTTGGGGGCATAAATCGCTTTATACCCACCCCACGTGGGTACGCGCTGGCGACAGAACTCAACTGAACTGACTCATTTGAGTTGAGTTGAGTTCAGTCGCAACGACGTGAACGACGCTGTTCACACGGTCTGCGCATTTAAGCCCCGTTTACACGACACAACCTGTTGTCAATCTGGTTGTCAAAGCGGTTTGACAACCGGTTAAATGTTTGTATACACGATACAACCGGTTGTCAAACCGGTTTGACAACCGGTTCTATCGTGAACGTGACAACCGGTTGTATCGTGTAAACGGGATATTAGAGTTAAGGCCGATACGCACTACTCGAACGTACGGCCCGTCTTTACGGTTGCGTTTTTTGACACGCGTACGTACGGACCGTACGTAGTACGACGTACGGGCCGTACGTACGGGTAGTGCGTATCGGCCTTTAGGGATAGGGTTAGGCTGTCCATAAGGTCCGCGCGTGGTGCAACACGCCGGCGACGTGGTCACCTGGACACGCAGTGTCTCGACGTAGTTGGTGCCGTACGCGCGGCGCGTGAAGTCGGACAGGTTGAACTGGATCTGGTTCCAGCCTTCGTCGAGTCTCATCGGCATTGTGCAGATGAAGGGCTTGACGCGCGTCGTGCTCTGATAGTTGCTGGCGCGGAATCGTCGACGGACGTTCTTGTCGTCCAACACCTCATCACATTCGCACTTACGATTCTTCACTCGCACTTACGATTCTTTTCGCACTTACGATTCTTCACTCTGTGAATGACTTTAACGTGCGTCATCAACCGCGTAATAATAATAATAATAATAATTCACTTAACAGCATCACAGTTCACAGACTGACACTCGTTCAACGGCCTTTTTTCCACGAATGATTGATTGAGACAGGGGTTTATCTAGCCACCCCATAGGGGGGGGAGTACTCACCCCCTGAAAGATTCTGCTCCCCCCCTAACCAAGCACTGTTAACAGTGTAGAATGTAGTACGTATAGGCCTACAATGGCACATTTGCAAAATGGGTTTGGTCTGCTACCCGGTAACATTGCGACATCCCCCTGGGCAGAAAGTCTAGATAAACCCCTGGATTGAGGTAAGGTTTTGTGTCCCAGTGGACACAAAGTAACTCATTTCGGAGACGTTCTTTCTAGCTAATCTCTTCGCGTAGTATACTGGAACTTGCTTCCAGACCAACTGCGAGACTTCAACTGCACTGAGTCTACATTCCGACAGTCACTGAAGACATTCTTCTTCAACCAGTATTAGCGTGTTGCAGCGCATTAGAGGTGTTACGATTATGCGCTACATTTTGGAGGCAGACCGTCATGGCGGTCGGGCGTGTTTACGTGTCAAAGTTTTTTTATCGTTTTAATAAGTTTTAGATTCGTGAGTAAGAAGTTTTTAGTAGGTTTTTAATAGAATTAAGTATACCGATCACATTGATACCATCTGAAGTGCTGCATTCGAAGAATTAGTGAACTTGTTGCATCTTTGCTGCGATGCCACGGTGTGATGGCAGACCCGAAGGGGCGTGTCCGGACAGTAGGAACGACTCTACAGTACGTTCATCACAAGGTGACTTATGGTTATGTGTTGAATGTGAGAAGTATCGTTTCCCTTATATATATTCGAAGTTAACAGGTGGCACAACAGTTGGCACAACAGGCCAAAATCAACAGTCGGCACAGCCCGTCATGCTGGAGAAAGATAAGCCAGCAGCAACTATGAATGAACTAACTGATGGTTCTATTGCTCCAAAACGGCAGATCATGCTGAATGATGTTCTGTGTTTCATTAACAATAAATTTCACAATCACCCTGTGTCAGTGATAAAGTCATCCATGCTGGATTTCTACCGTGAGGATGAGATACTCAGTGCAAAGCATGTGTTGCTGCAGTGTGTTTCAGACAAATCGTTAATTGCAGCTTTACAGTCATTTGTCAAAAGACGTATTGGAGACAACAAGATTAAGTCCACTGTAGATGACATTATGCATATGTGGTCAACTATTGATGAACATTCTGCTCTTGCTACTCTGCCAATTTTTTGTTCAAGTGATATGTGTCGCATTGCGACGATACCAGATGAGCTTAATGATTTGGCTTATGTTCGGACAGTCATAGATGATTTGAAGAAACAGGTTCAAGACCTTACTGCTGTCGTCATTCAACTCAGTAGCGAGCAGAAACAGTCGTGTTGCTGTCGTGTTACATCACACCAGAAGAACGTGAAGGATTACGTGTCAGCGGATGGACGACATATTCAGCCGTCTACAGCTGCTTTGTCATACGATGAAGGTGGTGGCACCAGCTCTCATGATCAGGCGGCAACTGTAACTGTTGTTGAATCTGAGGCAAATGGTTCGTCATCTGGAAGCAGTGATGTACAAACCGGTAATGTGGAACAGTCGTCGTCGAGCGGTAACTACGCAGACATTGTGAGACATCATTCTGATGACAACAAAGAGCCTTGGCAGCCAGTTCAGAAGAAGAGACCTTGGAAGAAGAATGGTGTCATCGGTAAATCGGTAGAGAACATATCCTTTAAAGGTGTTTTGAAGAAGTCTGTTATTTGTGTGAGTAGGTTGGAGCTTGGTACTTCTGAGCAGAAGGTGTTGGATTTTTTTGAAATCTAATGGTATTGAAGTTGAGTCGTGTTATAAAGTGTCTCCTGCAGGAACTGAATCAAAGTTTGTCACGATGCGTGTTTGTGTGCCACACTGTGAAATTTCTAAGATGTACAAAAGTGAAATGTGGCCCGAGTCTGTTATTGTTCGTCCATGGAGGTTTAAAACACGGCCTCAGGATTAATGCTAATATTGACATGTTGTATTGGTAACATGTTGTAGAAGTTGTTACGTTATTTTTCCTATTGTAGGTATGGTTCCAATTAGAGTTTTATCCTTTAACTGCCATGGTTTCAATATAGGTATATTGAAATATTTAAGACAGAAATGCTTGGAATTTGACATTATATTGTTGCAAGAGACCTGGTTGTCTAATGGGAATAGTAGCAAATTAGACGACATTTCTCCTGATTTTACTGTGCTGCATACTTCTGCTATGGAAGACAGGATTAATGTTGATTACTTTTCTGGCAGGCCATTTGGTGGTACAGCAATTCTCTATAATAAACTTCTGCCGTGTGTAATATCTACAGTGAATACTAATACTCCTAGATGTACATGCATGAAGATGGTACTAGATGGCCATCGTGACGTGATTGTTGTTAGTGTTTATATGCCGTATTTGAACGGTTCTGCTGAACAAAAGATAGAGTACGAAAGTACGATAGGATGTCTGCAAGGTATTGTCGATAGTAATATTGGCTGTGATTTCTTGTTTGGAGGTGACTTTAATGTCAGTAAATCAAACTCGAATGGTATCACGGATATAGTTGCTAATTTTTGTGATGTAAATGCCATATCATGGCTTGATCTGGTAAATAATGATGTAGTGTACACATATCATGCTGAAACTAATGGTCATTATAGTCATATTGATCATATGTTGGTGTCACGAGCTCTTATGCGTAGCCAGCAGTCTGTTAAAATTCATGTTGATGACCACAATGCATCTGACCATTATGCTATTTCAGTTGTTGTGGATATTGATTCAGATAAGTCTGTAAATGACATTAGTGGTAAGAGGAAGACACTGAAGTATATGTGGAATAGGGGTGATACACATGAATATGCCAATGTGCTATCTAACGAGTTGTCAAAAATTGTTTTTCCTAAAGTTGCTGTAAACTGTAATGGTGTATGTCAGCATGAAAACTGCACACAGATGATTGATCAGTACTACCGTGATATTGTGCAGTGTTTGATTACGGCTTCAAATAGTTGTATTCCTATAAAGAATTCTAGACACGAAAAGCATTGGTGGAATGATGACTTAGATGATCTAAAGCAGCAGGTTATTGATGCAACAGATTTATGGCGAACTGTTGGCTGTCCTCGTAGTGGTGTAATCAATGCCAATCGACTTCAGTGCAAATATAGATACAAACTTGCTATTAAACAGGCCGTTATGAATGCTGATGAAGAGTTCAATGAGGAGCTGTTTAGTTACTTTAGTGCAAAGGAAGACGAGGAATTTTGGCATGCTTGGCGTAAAAGGTATTGCTCATCTAGTCTAAAAACAACCAATACATTGAATGGCAAGTCTGGTAACGTTGATATATGCAAGGAATTTACCAATGAGTTTAGTTCTGTTTTGAAGACCAACACAGTAAATGCAGATGTGACTTTTAAGGCAGAGTTAAATGAATACTTGGAGAAGGTGAACAGAGACAAAAGTGTACAAGTCGATATTGACTTAGTTAGAGATTGTCTAGGTAAGATGAAGCTTAAGAAAAGTCCTGGATTAGATAATGTGTCAGTTGAACATTTGGTTCATGCTGGTAGTGATTTACAGGTTCATTTGTGTTTACTGTTTAACTCGTTGTTAAAACATTGTTATGTACCTCGGGAATTTGCTCATGGTTTAATAATTCCTTTGTTAAAAGACAGACATGGGGACCAAACTAGGCTTGACATGTACAGAGGCATTACTTTGTCTCCTAATATAGCAAAACTGTTTGAATATGTTCTGCTTGAGTGTTTTGGTGATGAGTTGTCTTCGAGTGAACTTCAGTTTGGCTTTAAAAAGCACTCTGGTTGTACTCATGCTCTATTTACGTTTAAGCAGACGACAAGATATTTTATTAAAAACGGAAGTAAAGTGTATTGTGCTTTTGTAGATGCATCTAAGGCGTTCGATAAGGTGTTACATAACGGTCTGTTTGTGAAACTTATAAATAAGAATGTTTCTGTTTCGTTTGTGCGCTTACTGCAAAGTTGGTATAGCAAGCTTCATGCGTCTGTTCTCTGGAATGGTATTATTGGTGCAACATTCCTGGTCCACTGTGGAGTAAGACAAGGTGGAGTCTTATCGCCTTTATTGTTTGCAATTTATGTTGATGACTTGTTAAACGACTTACGTTTATCTGGATATGGTACTTATATTGGTAGTTTGTTTGTTGGTGCCATAGCATATGCTGACGATATTTGTCTCTTGTCGTGTTCTTGTCATGGCCTGCAAAAGATGTTAGATATTTGTTCAGCTTATAGTGTGAAATGGGATATACGTTTCAATCCAGACAAAAGTCAGTTGATGACTGTCGGTGGTAGTACTCCTGTGGATACTGTTGTGTATTTTGGTGACAAAATTGTGCAATGGGTGTCGAAAGTTAAATATTTAGGTCTCTATGTTACTAGCGGTTCAGAGTTTAAAATTGACTTGACAGTTGCTAAAAGGAAATATTATGGATGTTTTAATACCATCAAGTCGACTGCAGGTAATAAGATGAATGAGATTATGTTGTTGCACATCTTAAAGACATACTGTTTACCTAGACTTTTGTATGGATGTGAAATTTGGCCGTTAGATACAATGAGTTTTCATGATATCAATGTCATATGGAACAATGCTTTTAGAAGCGTTTTTAATTGTTGCTGGCGCGAAAGTGTCAAACCACTTCAGTTTTACTGCTACAGTCTGCCATTATCATACTTGGTTGAAGAAAGACAGTTGTTGTTCTTCAAGAAATTATTTACTAGCGACAATAGTATCTTGCGTACATTGTCTACTCTAGCTATGGTTCAGAATGAAAGGCTTAAACTTGCTAGGAAGTATGATATTGTGTCTTTGCAAGGTTCCACTGCTTACATAAAGAAAGTTGTGTGGGATAACTTTTGTAATTGTATTGTATTTTAGTGTATTGTATTTTTCTGTACTGCATTCGTTGCGTTTACAATAAATAATAATAATAATAATAATCAAAGCGACTGCGCAGGGTCCAGCACTGCATGGTGTGGGTGCTGATTAGGGGGCACCAGATGGAGGTGGACACTGGCGCCACCTGGCGAATACGACTGAACCGTCCGTGTGCAGTGGCCATATGTCACATTACTCTCAGCAAAGAAAAGGTAAAGGCTTCCCATACTCGAAACCGAGTGTTGGGCCCGGAGCTAATCCCGGTGTACAGGCAGGCAGTCTGTAAGTCATCCACCCGGCGGTAGGCTGCCATTACTTTCCGCCAGGCCTGCGGTTACCTTCCCAGCTGCAGAGCACCACTGCCCTTTGGCCGGTACCAAGTTATACTGCTTGGTGACAGAGGCACATAGGTGTAAACAACTTGCCCAAGGTTGTTACGCAGCATTGCCTCGAGTAGGATTTGAACCCGCGACCTACTGATCGCAAAGTCCAACGCTCTACCCGTTGCACTACTGCGCCACATCTTTACTCTGACGACTTGTTATGAACTGACTAACCGCCGTCATGATGTCGAAGGTAATCTTGTGACTGTTTTAAGGCGATGGTGATAGCGGCCCAGTCTTCTCGTACTTCTGAATCTCTCAACATGTACACTATATATGGACGTACACAGAAGTCGGTCAAGGACCAACTCACAAACAACGCACGTAAAACACAAGCACGCACTTACACCGTGAATGCAAGTCGCAACATACAAATTCTACGCCAAAAATTTTAGAAACAAAACAAAAGGTTATACATATGGAAATGCTGTAATAAAATTGCAATGTCTAACTAGGTCACCACAAAGTGGACAACAGTGTGACATGACCCTGACCACGCCCACAGACTGGTCAGTTTATGACTAGCTCGTACCTGCTGCGGTCAGTCTGTATGACAAATCAAAACTGCCAGGCTTCACCATTTAAAAAAACGTGAAAGTTAGTGAGATAGTGAGATTTTGTTTAAGCAGCCAAGTGTTCCAGAGATTTTCCATGTTGGTCCAGATGCCAGTCAAAACAGAATCTTTGGTATAACTGGGCCTTGTTTTACTGTCTGCACAAAGTTCCCATTATGCGACAGCGTCACTCAAATCAGTACATTATAAACAATGATAGCAGCAACGTTTAAATAACTAGAATGTGGGCCAACGCCCAACGTGATGGTCGCCCTGCCGAACATAGGTGGCGCCCTCTGTTCAACGCCGCAAAGTTTGGCTGACGCCCACTACTAGATGCCGTGCAGTAACACTGCCAAGACGCGAAACCCGTTGAAATTTGCAGGGATGCCTCAAACTACCGGATCGATCTCAGCCGCTAGTTGGCCGAAGTTCACCATATCGTGGGGACATGTGAAGGACATATTGCTGCTTAACAAGTTTTTTTCCGATTGTCAACACGTGCCTTAGTTGCGAAGATATAGCTCGACAAATTTGTGCGATGGTGCCCAGATGGCGATTTTTGACGACTTTTTTGCATCCTGTGTTTCCAGCGAGCCGCGTGCAGCAGGTTTCAGACCTGCATCTTAAATTCGCACTAAGGCCACACCATGTGTGGAAGTATGGTAGACATCCACTTGCGGCAGCTGAGATTAGGCAAGGAAAAACAAGAAAGAAGAAGAAAGAAGAACAAACGACAGGATGAAAATATAATGGCCTGCCCTATTCCATAGGGCGACCATAATTAATTATCTCCTACTTCACTTTCATTAGGTAGGTGCGACTGGTGCGTCTCACCATCATATATCAGACAGCTACTCATACACCTTGCACGTATCTTGCATTGCAATTAACATACGGTGAGTAAGTATTCTGAAACTTGCCATACAAAGCTAACCACTGCCATTACTTACTTTGTATGTGTCCAGCATGCCATCTGAAACAGTTCACCTTACCTGTCATGCAGAAGAAAATGGCAACAACAAACACATATAATGCCATATAGCCTAGACATCGTTCACAAAGGATATCGCTGACAAACACATATAATGCCATATAGCCTAGACATCGTTCACAAAGGATATCGCTGACAAACACATATAATGCCATATAGCCTAGACATCATTCACAAAGGATATCGCTGACAAACACATATAATGCCATATAGCCTAGACATCATTCACAAAGGATATCGCTGACAGTCACTGGTTTACGGCGTCGTTCTGTTACTGTCACTGTGGAATTTGTCTGACGACGCTTTCGCAGAGTTCTGGATTCTGTGAACAGATCTACAAGAAAAATAACACAATACAGCCTTGATATGAATATTTTGAATCCACAAACCTCACTATAGACTGAGCATGCATATCCAACACTAATTACTACTCACTGAATATCAGTAAAACTGTTCGTATTAACGAAATAAACTTGCCAAAAAGCAACTATTAAAGTAAAAGACAAATACCCGTTTAACAGCCTCTATTCCGGGACAATCTGGGTAAGCTGGCATCAGAAAGGTTAAACCAGTCTGGATTATAATGAAGCAAGAGATGATGGGGCGGCAGTGGCATCAGCTGGACCATATGCAAATCATTTGCACGTTGGTCCAGACATACAAGCATGCCAGCACCTCATCACTCAACTTTTTACAGGCTAGATGCTCTTCCTGACGCCCAGTCAACAGTTTCAAAGCACTGAAGGCAATCAGTCATTAAAACAGAACAACAAGATAAACTGATTATCATGTTCAATTGTTCATGTATGTAGTTTGCATTTCTATAATATCTGTAGTGTAGTATCTTAACTGCATTAACTGTACGATGAAAAACAACTTATACGTACCTGATGTGATGTCAACATTATGTCGATCTTCTTCAAGCCTTCGAATTTTATCATACAAGTCTTCCAGCAGCATGTCATACAGAAGCTGTTTCTCACTCTTCACAAACAACAAAACAAATACAAAATATATACTGCATGTGGATACTGCTCTGCACCAGTAAAATTCACAAGATGACTGTCAGCAGTAATAGATTGTTGTTGGTACTCAGCAGGTTGTGTCAGGCTCACATAAACAGTATAGCTGCTAAATATGGCACCGCACAACCACTGGTCAACGTTTCATGCACAAGAATTAAGTGGCATGTGTGGGATACGTTTGCATGCAATGTACTGTGACTTTATGTAGGCCTGTTTGCTGACGACTGTGTGATTGATTGTATATGTCTTTTTTTCCTTTTAGCTTTTATGCTGTCTTTTGACGTAATAAAGAATAATAATAATAATAATAATATATCCAGTGATCTGAAGTCAAAATGTGAATAACCATCCTTACGATAACAACACTATTGTAAAAGCTAACTTCCCTCAACTACAAAGCACAATAACACAAAGATCTGTACAAAAGTTTAATTACAGAAAATGTAAATGGATTATCAGACAAAGCCAATGGCAAGTAAAAACTGTTGTCTATTTAATGCGTAAACACAATAAACATGCTTGCCTCGTAATTCTGTTGTGCAGCCTGCTCCTCTGCTTTTGAGATGTTGTCAATATTCTTCTGTTTCAGCTGTGAACGGACTCCTGCGTACCACAGTGACAGTGAGAGCCAGTCAAAAATCACACAATCCGCAGTCTCAGTTTCATCTTCTAAATAAAGATCGTGCAGCAATTGAATAACGGGAGTATGAAACATTAGGTTACTGAGCTAAAAGTGCAGCTCTTTACAGTGCTTGTGCAACAACATCCATGATGTGATGTACAACCAGCCCAACAAGATATACTTAAAGGTGATATGCAATGATTTTTTGGTTGTTAAAGTAAATTGCTGGTCGTATGTCTTTAATATAATCCAACCTATTTGAATATTGAGGAACACCAAAAGATAAGAAAATTGCAGAAAAAACGTCTAAAAGTGCGCACCGATGATTTG
>Ga0209259_1000671_pt1 | contig 10791 bp, 8 predicted proteins | sample WorMetGr2BELIZE1_FD_187417 | JGI IMG/M metagenome (GOLD analysis project Ga0209259, IMG submission 187417) | Marine gutless worms symbiont microbial communities from Max Planck institute for Marine Microbiology, Germany - Inanidrilus... ...
CCCTTTATTCCAAAATTGCCCCTACACCACTCTAAGTATATAACTACATGATGCATGCTGTCTATAGCAAGTTCACACTGTATTTTAACTATAAGTCGTGACTTTTTTCCTAAAATTTGGCGCCGACTTGAGTGGAAAATTTCGGCGGTGACTTGGAACTGAAATGTCTTGACTTGACTTGGAGCGGTCAAGTCGACTTAACGGTGGCGACTCTAAGGTCTAGCGGCAACCACTGCATTCAGGTTAGATGCTAGACTTCTTCAACGGTGCTATGTACACCTTCTCCATACCTGTTATTTTTTTAAAAAAAGAACAACATAGCAAGCACGCATAACTACAGGAGCAGAAAAGGTTAAAAAAGTAAGCAAAAAGGTTTGAAGTTATGTGCTTCTTTCATATTACTGGAATATGCCACTAACACTTAAGCTGAATTTGATACCACCATGATACCATCATTAAAATAACTGGGTTTAATCTTACAAACCTGCTAACTTTGCAGCAACTGGCACTTCTTTCTCACCAGACTGGCCACTCTTGTCTTCACTACAATCAGTGCTTGTCTCCATGGGAACAATTGCTGAGAAGTGAGCTGCATCGTACGTCAACAGCAATGGTGTTCGATAGCACTCTTCGGCAGACCGTTCCAGAGGAAGGTAGATTCCACCGAACGATATTGGTGCCATGGCGTCACCGTTGGCATCCTTCAGGATTGTGTCGGCAACAATGATGATGGGCCGATAGAGGACGTGAGCCAGCACAAACACATGCAGCTCTTCAAGGCTCTCGTAAAACACGTCGGCTCCTTCGTCGTCCAAACACAGTCCGTTGTCCAGTTCTTTGTGCTGCTCGCCACTACAACACAGACTTCGTTGCTGTACATTCATACTGCTGACTGGCGGTCAGCAAAGGCATGCTTACACTCTCCAGTCAAGTACAGTAGCAGAATTGGTAGCTCAAGACTTTCGATCATTGTAATTACCTCTATACATGAGACATGCTGTATTATTTTAGACAGTGGTTCTGGATAAGTTTTCGTTAGCTGAAGTTACATGTAAAGTTTACTCAAGGTCACCTATCTGCATTCTTTCTGAGAGACAGAGAAATACTGGTCGAAAATCACAAATTTTTCATGTGTATTTTCTGCCCCTGTTGATGGTGATCAAACTGGAATTTCAACAACAGCTTTGGTTTGAGAAAACTAGACATTGTACTTCCATCCAGTACTGACTAGTTTGACATACGGTCAGACATATCATACACCACAGTATATGTCACATGATAAAAACTGGCTAACAACATATTGTCTAGAAGGCAATGAAATGATTTTATCAATAACCAGCATGTCATTCAGCTAAACCGAGTTAACAGACAGCAAATGCGAGCAAATCTGTTATTTAATAGCGCAGAACTTTCCGTACGAAGGAACAATCAGAACAGCTAAAGCAAATGAAGCGCATAACAAAAATTACTACTAAAGAGTCTAGTGACAGTACAGTATTATAGCCACTAGTTTAAAACAGTTCTCAATGCAATGCATTGCTACATAAGAAAAGAATCAGAACTAGCCATTTGCTGTTACATTTTAACCTTTTACCATTACAATTAATCACACGATTAACTGCACATCGAGTATTCAGACAAAAACAAACAATGACTCCATACCTGCCACCATTTAATCTTGGCTGGGGTGACGCCAGTTTAACCAAGCTGTTCCACTCAATGTCCCACTCCTCTTCACTGTAGATAAGACCAGACTACACACATGATGAACACATAACAGCTGAACCACGACCCAAATAATGTGTGCATACACACACATACACATACACAAGTATGCACAGTCATTAGAACAATTAAGGCTGACAATGTAACTGAAACCAGGCATAGAGCTAGTACAAGCACTTAATGATATTTCACGTACGGCGCTATGTTGTCATAGCAACAAAACTCTTGTACCGATTGCAAATCCACCCAACAGTGCACAACTAGAGGGCACCCCTACCATTCCTCCAATTTACATCTGGATCCGTGCAGTAGTGTGGGAATGTGGCGAGGGACAGACAGACACACACACGGTCGTGACTAATATATCTTTTGCCTCGGCTGTGCCTCACGTGAAATGTAAAAATCACTGTAAAACAGCATATCACTCTATCTAACTGACTGACATGTGAGTTTAAAAAATTTTATATCTCACTCATCGTAAACAGGTCATTTCAGAGATGTTCCTCCCAGCCAATCACTTAGGTTGGTAGTGAAGAAACAAAACCTGACACAACAAAAGCAGATATGCACCAGTAAACCTAAAGATACTATAACACAAAATAAACAAAGAACTAAAGCCAGGTTTGGTCGCCTTGCACAATGTCGTGCCCAGAAACAGATCGCACCTATTCGTACAACCCCTGGGCCTATTCTCTATATGATAATAACACAGCAGTTAGCCAAACATTTCAACAAGTAACACAAATCCCACTACATCATACACTGAAGTGGCAACTGTGTGCATCTATAGGGCATGCTAGGAAGACTGGGGTGTTACAGTGGTTAGTTAGTTGGAGTTTAACGTCCCTTTTCAGCACAAATATGGCTATATCAGAGACGAGGGTGTTACAGTGACTATGGAATGTTAAGTATGCAGCAAACAACATGCTTCAATCCGTCAGTGCCATCCAAACACACAATAACAACGACCATATAGCAGCCTGGGATATAAAATCTATATGTACCTGTTTGTTGATTTGTGACTGATGGTAGCGCCATCTTCGTCGAAATGCATCTTTTGCATTACCTTCAATCAGCATAGAACACAGCGCTTTGCGAAGTGTCAGTCGACGATCGTGGAATCCCCAGATGCCTGCATTCAATTTCAAAGCAACCACCTTTAGTTATACAGCAGCCAATTTAATGTTGTTATCATCACTAAAAAATGTCAACATATTAAATAGGATTAATGCGAAAAAACAGCACAACTCTCTTAAATGCTGTCATACCAATTTCTATCTCTCCACATTGATATTACGCATTGACATACTTTTGCCAAAGCCTTGCATAAAGAATTATAATTGTAACACCTTTCCAACAACATACAAAGTGAAAAATAAAAATTTCCGTCCTATAAAATACTGATGTAAATGGGCAGCTAGAGTTTGAAGGACAGCTTAATTACTGCATGATAAAACAACTCACCAAGTGATGCAGCATGCAGTAAGCAGTTGCCATCGCCAGTAGTAGCTAACGGTAGCAGCCGGTGACAAATGCCCATATCAGCCCACCAGTTCAGTCGACCTACAGTCCAACATAGCTTCTCATCAGAAACTTGTTGGAGGCTACGTACATTCGTCTACCACTACTACCTTTGTTTTAACAACCGTTCTAAGGTGAACCTGGCTTAACCAATTACACTCGATTTTCTTCCTCTACATGTTCTGGACAGGAACCTTGGTGATAAGTGAAACAGGTTTTTATGGGTCGGATGCCTCTCCTGATGCCCAAACAACGGTGTCAAAGCACTGAAGGAAACACGAAGCACTATCCAACCAGTGGCCAGGCTTCATCCTTTAAGTTTCTTCATCCAACACTTGACTTTTGACAGAATGGATTTTCCTTCGCTGATGCCAGTAATACCTCTGCAGCCAGCGTGTTTGACTGTTCACCACCGACTGTTCCATAGGCTTATGCCCATTGTAATGACTCAGACAAAGTGACTTTATAACTTCATAAGCAAACATCTGCAATGCAGACGTAGTCGTTGTATTGTTATATTCTTACATAATGCAAATCCATTAAAAAACAGTTTAATAGTCAATGAAAACTGCATGAAATTACTGCGCAAACACATACCAGCCTGCTCTAGTGAAACAAGTGTTGTCGTTTCTATCAAATCCTTGTGCAGGAAAGTCCTAAAGTCGTCAGGATAACGTGTTATGTCTGGCAGAATGAACGTGTAGTTCAGGGCATCAACGACATCGCCATGCCGAGCCTCGACAGCATCGTGATGAGATGATGACGCTACTTCCTTGATGCCATGCAGCAGCACAAGCTCACGAGCATTACTGATGATCTCCATGTTATCCATTGTGTTCGAGATCCCTCGACGAAGTCTTGTTGCTGTCAAACATATAAAACAGACAAAAATGTGCAAGATTTTGTAGAACTCAACAATTCTTGTCACAGTTAAAACCATAAATCTCAGAAAACCAGTCATAGCAGTCACGGTTCACACAGCTTAACCTGAAAGTTTGTAACAAACATTTTACCCAATGAATGCTACAGTCATTACCCAGTCTATCAAAAATGTAAAACTTCACTGTAAAATCTCTCGTAATGCATTCTCACAAAATATGCATGCACAGTAGAGCTGGATGCAAGCTTGGCATTACTAAAGGCTTTAGCAAATTTTCAACAGAACATTTTGCTTAATGCTCAGTGTATTGTCCCAGTTCAGCCAAACTACACCGTGTCTCAAAAAAACGTCTCACCTTTGGATTGCTACAACTTTGACATCTATGAATGGATTTTAATTTTTTTGGCAGAAATGTTACCGATAAAGTAAGCAATCAAAAGATGCCACCTCAAATAACTTGTGCTACTGCACTACCTGACAAAACAGGGAAACACAAAAATTGCATTTTTGACTCAAATGATGTATTAGTGCATAGCTTGAATTCAACCAGCTGCTTGATAATCTTTTTGACTCATGACTCACGCTGCTGTATGACTCCCTAAATCTTGCAATCAATGTGTTCAGCTAGGGGCTGTTGGGGGGCGTGGTTCAGGATAAACAAAGTCGAGAGCACTGCTTTAGTTGAACTGTGTTGTGCGCACAATGCACCACTGCGCTGTCTTCTGGGTTTCCTATTTTGCAAGGTAATGCAGAAGCACTAGATAGGTGAGGTGGGAAATCAATGCATCATCTGATTTCTTACTTTCTCAGTAACACTTCTGCCAAAAATTATAATAATCAGGTCGTGTATGTCAAGATTATAGCAAGTCAAAGATGGGATGCTTTTGAGACACAGTGTACAGCCAAAGTTTGGTACAATTTGTTGCATATTTTAGAACTACCGTGAGGTGGGAAATTCATCAAAACCTTCGGTACCACCGGTCTCCAGCCCATCTCAACTGTGAATACACATTAACTGCATATAACTTTAGTAACTGGTTTACAAGGCTTTATTTTAAGGCAAAGGCCTCATTTAATGCTAACACGCATGCTAACTGTTAATACAGGTAACACCCCCAAAGAAAACTGTGAAAATTTGTGCCAAATTTTACTACCATTCTTGATCAATTCTGCAATGCAAAAATGCAAAATGTGCAATAATTTTGCGACATACTTCTCTTTCAAGTGTTACACTGTCCTACCAATCACCAGGACACTGCAGCCATCAATGCAAAACGTAATGATCATCAAGATAAAAATTTAAAGCAAATGTATTTTGTATACTTGCTAATTTCGATAGGCCTGTGTCTGGCCCAGCCACATCAGGCCAACAGTGAAGTCTCTGAAGTGATTAGTAATTAGTAGCTGATTATTAATTCATGGCAGCAACTTGATAACATATCACAAAAGGTGTGTTTTTCAAGAGCTACCAGAACCTAACAGGGCATGTCTGGTAGGTGTTTGGTAGTCACGTGACCTGGTATACCGGAATCTAGCCCCGTTTTTCAACACCTACCAGACCTTGTATCAGACACGTCCTATTAGGTTCTGGTAGGTGTTGAAAAACGGGGCTCAAGTGTCTGGTATACCAGGTCACATAAATCATTCCATATAAGGAAAGCATAAACACCTACCAGACACGCCCTGTTAGGTTCTGGTAGCTCTTGAAAAACGCCCCTAAACTGTTGAGAATAACAGGTTACATGTTTAGTTATTTCACACAGACCATAACACAAGTTATAAGGATTAAAGACTACATCATCCTCTTGAACTAATTTACTGTTTCAGCTTTTTGAGTCTTACTGAGTTATCTCCTGCAGAGCAGTGTCGTGGCCTGCATCACATCTATTCCTGTGCCGACCACCATGTGTCGTCGCTAAATGCACTGTACTTATTTTCACCATCTCCACGTAAACGAACAGGTGCGTTCTTGCAGTCTCACTTACCAACCCAATGCCAAGATCATGCACACCACCAGATTGGTGTACTGCATGGCCACAGTCCCCTCATGCATCACTAAGCATCTTCGAAATTAACGCGACGACTGTCAGATAGCTCCACGTAGTTTCCACAACAGTCATGAGATTTACGATGTAAACCAAGCACTGGAATAAAATTTGTTTGGGGTCAACCGCTGTAACCACGTAAACCACTCAATTGCTGCATATCAGAATCAGACGTGGCTTTCATATCACCCTGTGTTTGATGAACCTGGATTCCAGCACCCCATCACTCTGTAAGTTGTGTGCTGTGACCACGACATTCTATTATGCAATACTGTGCGTTCAACCAGGGCGGGTTTCAGGCCAGACCTTCAAAACCGGTATTTTTTTGCACTGATTTTACAACGAACACCTGATTTAGCAAATCGTGATCAACTAGTAAATTTGCGAAAACTTGCAGGATCACAACATCACTATTTTCTTCAGTGTCTAACAAACTGTAACACTGCATAGGTTCAGATTTTGACTTCTAAGGCTGAGAGGCAAACCCAGGGAGGAGCACTCACAACAAAGACTCTCAAACAGGCCATCTGGAAATCCATACTTTGAAACACAGTATTGCCACAGGAGTACTGTAACAGTAATTTCTGTCATCTGCCTGTCTGTAGGTTGGTTGGTTGGAGTTTAATGTCCCTTTTCAGCACAAATACGGCTATATCAGAGACAATCTGCCTGTCTGTAACAGAGTGTACTGTGCCTAAACAGTGCTAGGCAACAGTTTGGTCTGATGTAAAACATACTGAATAGGGAACCTTCATACAGCTATCGAATTGAACCATTACAACTTCAAACCTTGCCCATCCCCCATTTGACCTGCCAAATTTTACTTAAAACTGCCATTAGCCAATATTCACTTCTTATGGCATAGCCAGGCATCAATTATTCAATTATGCCAGCTTTAGAGAGCCATAACATTAGTAAGCCATGGCTTCTGGGTGTAGTGAGCATATGTCCACCCCATAAACAACATATATTGCAGTAACAATAAAAATGCATTCATTAATCAAATGTGATTTCACAGCGTAAGGATAAATAGCATATGTAATTCCATTACTCAACACTACAACAGTGAAATACTGCATCTTTTTTCCAGACAAACACAAAATAAACTTGTTTACACAAGGCACAAGACGGTACTGTTGATCGCAGTCCACCAGCTCTCACACAAGATGTCACCGAGTCAGACGCAGTCGAAGAAATGCTAATGACGTCTATGTGCTTCTTAGAGTCCACAGACGGTGAAGGTGAGTCCTGGCGAGATCTGCATGGCTTTTCTGGCTGGACAACATTCCATCCATGCTCTACAACATCAAAACAAATAACAGGCCAATCTAGTCACAGACATACAGTTCTCTTAAAGGTGATATGCAACGGTTTTCACAAAATTGATGAAAAGTAGTTTCTAGCTGCTTACTGCAATATAAACCAGTCTGTGTAATAAATTTTGATAAATTACACCACAAAATGCTAAAAAGTAAAAGTTTAGTGATCTTTTTGTATAGTTATTCTTTGGCTATTTCTGGAAATCATCATCATGTGTGATGTCATATCAGGAAGCGCTTGTTTTGTTTGCGTTGCTATTGAGATTTGATAAAAAGTTATTTTACCCATTGTTTTACTACTGTAATTTCTCAACATACAACCAAAATGTTACGACTACAGCTATAGACCTACAGTCAGCACTCAACACTCAACAGGCTGTTTGGTTATTTGTTTTCTTGGTATGACGTCATCACTTGCAAAAAGAAAACAAATCATCAGGTGCACACTTTCAGACGTTTTTGTCTAAAATTTACTTATTTTTCGATGTTCCTCAATAGTCGAATAGACTGGATTATATTAAAGACAGACGACGAGCAATTTACTTCAACAACCAAAAAATCATTGCATATTATCTTTAATGTAATCTACGTTATTACAGTAACTTTTGTACACTGTACATTTTTGTACACTGCTGCTGCTGCTACTACTACTACCACCACCATTTCACGGCCATTATTCAGGACAACATGTTTAGCTGGCAACCCCAGTTAAGAACTGGAGGATTTTGTTGGAGCAAAGTTTCACTGCCCACATGCCTTTGCTGATGGCAACTAGCACATTCAGATTAAGGAGAAGATGCTATAGTTCTCCTCAGTGGTGTTACATGCACCATCTCCATCGAATCTAACTTTTTACACACCGCTCATTCTAATAAATTCCAATAATAAATTCTAAATTCTCATTCTAAAAATTTAGAAATGTGACCACCTCTATTATTTTTATATTTTCAAAGGTCTCCATACTGATATTTTGTACGCATAACGAGAAGATTTCATCTTTCATTTCAATATCTCTAGCCCACACTCCAGATATACTCATCTTGCAACTGCTAATGTTTAAATTTTAATGACTAAAGTTTCAAATAAAATTCTCAAATATCAGCAATAAATATACCAGCGCATTATATACCGGTGTTGCATAACTTGCATTACCTTCAAGAAGACTCTGAGCAACTTTTTGTGTTGTTCCAGCCGTAGAGATATATGAAGTCATAATATTAAAACCAAGCACAGATTATAACTGCCACATAGAAATGCAGCAGCACAGCTGCGTTTCTGCTATGCTGCAGTTCCCTCACCTGATCCATCAACACACAAACTACATGCAAGTAGATATATGGCAACACTTTGCCGTGTACAGTATATAGACCTTAACTAATTCATCAGAAAATGTCACCCACGGTTTTGGGGTAAAAATGCCAGACTTTGCAGAAATTTTATGGTAGGTTATCTTTTTCACAACAAAAATGCCTCAGTGCACTGACTATTCACTCATTATTTGTGCTAACTCAACATTATATCAGTGAATGAAAATTAGTCCCGTGCTGGACTGACGATCATCTCTTGAGTGGCTTTCAAGCAGTCATGACCTTGACCTTGACCTTGGATCGAGTCATACGTCACACCGTCATGCATCAGTCATCAACCTCTATCTACATACCAAATTTCATTGAAATCGGAAAAACTTTTGTGTGGACGGACTAACCTCCAAGTGCAAAGTCACGTGACACAAAAACTAGGACAAATGTCAAAAATCTGGCCGGATCAAATTTAGATATTGTGCTCTAGTCTAAGAATTACTGGTCACTTGCCAGATCCGATTGTACACAGTGTGCCATAATTACCGGGACCCCTATCTTTTCGTAACAAAATTTATTCAATATGCGGTTTATTTGCACAAAAATTTCCAAGCCAAGGCACGAGATAATGCTGCATGAAGTGCTACAAGAATTGTCCACCAATTTACCGTGTAATGTCTCTCTCAATGTGACGTCACTGTGAACTTGACCAGCGTTATTGATATGGCAGTCAGACAGTGGCGCACCCGTCTGCGCGCGTGTCAAGGCGAAAGGCGGACACCTTGAACACAAACTTAGCCAGTAGTTTTAGACCGTTGCTTGTAGGAAACAGCTATTTGTTTTAGTGAATGACTTCAACGTCTAGCAGTGTTTATTGTTGATTTTCGTTGCCGTCTCTGTGATAGAGTTGATTTTTATCCAGCACTGTTTTATATGGTTTGTGCAGCTAATCACCTTAAAGGTGCAGTGGTCAATTTGGCATCTCGTGACGTGTCATAGGTTACTAACATTTGTATATAAAAATCGCCAGTTTGTACCGATTTATTCAAAACTTATACCATAATAAAAAGGCCTCAGCGTATGGTTCCAGAGTAGGCTGGACCCTTGCCCGAATGATACATACATACATACATATACCACAATAACCTAGGGGTTCTGGTAATTATGACACACCGTGTAAATGGCGGAGGAGACAGACTTAGAAAAGTGCAATTTTCAGAACTTCAGAAGCCCTGTGACCTTGCCATTGACCTTGGATCGGGTTATTCAGCATACCGTCGTGCATCAGTCATTGACCTCTATCTACACACCAAATTTCATTGAAATTGGAAAAACTTATTGCAGACGAACGTACGGACGGACATACATACCTACTGATGGACGGACATTTCCCCCTCTAATGTTATTAGGTCGACTCAAATTTAAGCAAACTGTCGTTCACCATTCACTTTATGAACAGGAAATTTTGTTACAATCACTCGCCAGTTGAGCAAAATACAAACAATTTGCATTTGCAAACATCTACCAAAAAATGCCTGTAACTGTAAGGCATTTGAACAAAAGTGGCAAAAAGACTGTCATTATCAGCTCAGCTTAACACTGGCAACTGCAAATTGTTATCTGCAACTGCCTGTAGAGAACTTGACTTTAGCAACTGAATCTCATGCTTAGTTCAACAAAGTGTACAGTCTAACATAATAAATTAATACAGAATGTATAGAACATAATGTTAGGCCAATTATGAAGATCTCACAGAACCGTAGGCCTACGGTAAGTTTTACTTTTTACAGCACGCCGCAATGCTCGCTATAGCAATTCTGTCCATCTGTCTGTCCATCGGTCTGTCACATGCCGGTATTGTGTCAAAACGACTGCACGTAGCACGGTGCAGTTTGCACTGTCAGATAGCAAAATGTGTCTAGTTTTCTAGAAACCAAAAAACATTCCCGAGAGATGACCCCTTCCCATGAAATCTTGGCTCAAACTGACCCACCCCTCCAAGA
>Ga0209259_1000675_pt1 | contig 10774 bp, 14 predicted proteins | sample WorMetGr2BELIZE1_FD_187417 | JGI IMG/M metagenome (GOLD analysis project Ga0209259, IMG submission 187417) | Marine gutless worms symbiont microbial communities from Max Planck institute for Marine Microbiology, Germany - Inanidrilus... ...
CACCGAGAGACGGTTATCCGATTGGACACAGCAGAGCATCCCGACCTCGCACGAACACCCTGAAGTTCCCAAAGTGCCTCTTCATCGGTCACCCGGAGGGATCGAAGGAGACCCCCGGCGGTTCACCTGGACCCATCCCAAGGCTGCGCAGGATTCGCGGCCGGTAACGTTCATCCAAGGACTTGGCGTGAATGAATCCGACCAGCCAGGTCAGCGCAGCGGCGAGCCCACCCACGCCGGTTATGACGCTCACCAGCTGCGTATACGCGGGGGCTAGGCGTACGACGAAAGCACCCGCCACCGCCCCACCGACCAATGCCGCCAAGGGTACCAGATAGGCGAGGACCGATACCTCCAGCAAAGCGCCTTCCGGCAACCCGATGATCACGCGTTCGCCGGGTCTGGCTCCGATAGGGTTGGAGGCCTGCAGCAGCAACCGCTTGGGGCCGAAGTAGCGGGCCAGCAGCGAGGTGCCGCAGGCACCCTTAACGGCACAACCCCCGCAGCTGCTGCGAGCCTGCCCCGCCACCTCGGCCAGATCACCCTGCACCGAGACCACGACCCCCGTTTCCTCGATCACCGCCGCCTCCCGGGAACGTGTCGGATACCCGCAAGCACCGTCTCCAGCGGCACCTCGCCGATGACCGTCACCTGATGATCGGATACCCGTTTGCCGACGGCGTGCACGGCGCCGATACGCGTACCACCCTCCAAGACCTCCCGCGGACTGCCCTCGACATAGACGGAGAGCGACGCCAAGCCGTCTGAAAGCACAAAATGATCGACCGGTTGCCCACCGCCATCGCGCCAATCGGCGTGCATTACCAGGACGAAACCGGGGGGAGGGGCGTCGAACCGCCACGGCAGCAGGTCGGGAACCGGACGCTTGGGCCTATACCCAGATTGCGGCGGCACCGGACCGACGCCGGACACCGGCACCTGCGACGGCAACAGATTCAGCGAGGTGAACATGACCTGTTCGATGGGGGTGGTCTGCTGTCCCATCAGGTCGGACTTGAGCGGCAACCCGCTCTCCCGATCCAGGTAGAAGCGATATCCATAGCGTAGACGGTCCCGGGGTATGACCCCCACCACTTGCGTATACCTGCCCGCCACTCGGGCGTCGCCTAGGGGGTAGACCCCGTAGTAATTCCTCAGCACCCTGGGATTCAGAGTTGCCGGGTGGAGCATCCCCCTCCCCACGCGGGAACCTGGCACCGAAATGGGACGGGAAGCGGACAATTTGCAGGTAACCTTGCCCTTCTCCCTGGTCAGGGTACGCACTGGCCCGTTGAGGGAAACCAGATGCTCCCGCACCTGCCCGTCCTCGACCCGGTGTATAACCCGCAGTGACTCGAGCTGGTTGTCGCGCAGATAGACAACCGTGCCCTCGTAGCTCAGGGAACGCAGTGCGTTGGCCATCCGCACGAGCTGTTCGGTAGGTCCCGGCCCCGAAACAGCCGCTTGGGCGAACCAGAGCAGCACCAACGATTGAGCGAGCAGGGTCTTCACGGGAGAGTGAGCTAGATGTCAACACGACCTAGCGGCGTGTTTCATAGCCGACCAGCGTCGCATAGGGCAGGAAACCTTATCATATGGGATACCGGCGATTGTTCTTGGTGATGCACCAGAAACCGGTCCAGCTTGCTCTCCAGGGCCGGTTCATTGACATGCCAACGCTTGGCGGGACCGGCAAGCCGGAATTGTTCCGGCATGAATGAAGCGGCATAGCGGCTCGGGGTAAGTTCGACGTCGGGCCCGAGATGGAAGAGCCTGGGCGCGGCAACGATAGCGGCAACGGCAGCGACGGCGGTCAATGCGGCGCCGACTAGGGGTCAGATACGAAAGGCCCGACTCCGGTGCGCCACCGGCTGCTGCAGGGGAATCGGCTCCGCGGCAATGCGTTCGCTTACGCGGGCCGCTATCAGGCGATATTCGGGGCGCACCTGCTCCGACCTCAAGGCGGCGCCGATCAGATGATAATTCTCCCAGGCTGCTCTCAGCCGCCTGTTCGATGCGAGCGCAGACACGGTCGTATGCACCAGCGCCGGAGCGACTTCACCATCCACAAGGGCCGAGAGGTGCTGTCTTTGCTGTTCACTCATCATTAATTTTTCTTCACTTACACATAGGATCTCATGGATCCAGCAAGGGTTTCAGGTGCCTGTTGATCGCCTCGCGGGCACGAAAGATACGCGAACGTATAGTGCCGATGGGGCAGTCCATCGCGTTCGCGATTTCCTCATAGCTCAGGCCCTCGAGCTCGCGCAGCACGATCGCCGTCCGCAGGTCTTCCGGTAGCTCATCGAGCGCGCCCTGTACCTTCTTCGCTATCTCCATGCCCAGCAGATGGTGCTCCGGTGTACCCAGCTCCTGCAGGCGTCCGCCTATCTCCATCCGTTCGGCTACCTCCGCCTCTACATCATCTCCGGGAGGACGGCGCCCCTGAGCGATCAGATAATTCTTCACCGTGTTGATCGCAATGCGATACAACCAGGTATAGAAGGCACTTTCGCCACGGAACCCCGGAAACGCCCGATAGGCCTTCAAAAACGCCTCCTGGGCGATGTCCACAACCTCGCTGGGATCGCGGATATAACGGGAAATGAGGCTCGCGACCTTTTGCTGATACTTGATCACCAACAGATCGAATGCGCTCCGATCCCCTTCCTGTACCCTGGCTACCAACTCCTGGTCGGACTGTCGCTCAGACATGGACCCGAAATTCCCTGGCCAACGTACCGGAATCCGATGGCATTGACAGTTCTCTGAAACGAAAGTTCTCAGCCCTCGACTGCGTGGATTGGAAAATCCCACCGAGGGAAGGGTCTTTCAAGGTCTGGCCAGCTAAAACAATCGCTCCGAACCAACACCCGGTGCAGTTTATAGTGAGAGAGGCATTTTTGCACCCGCCCATAGAAGAGGGTGTCGCAAAAGCCCATCCGTGGGGCGTAGCGTAGGCGTCCCGCCTGCCATTTGTCGGTGTCCACCTGCAGGCGGGACGCCTGCGCTACCCAAGGCAACCGAATGATAATTCGCTAGAGAGCAAAAGGTTACAAAGGTTGGTCAAAGCCGGGAGCGCCGCCATCCTGGCAGCAAATAGTTGCCGCCGTCCAAAGATAAAGATGCGGTGAGGTCAGGGACCTGTCTGCCGCAGGCGACTGAACCGCGCCGGTTTTAGTAACATCCACCCCCATGAGCAACATCCTTCGCTACGATGTCCTGATCCTCGGCAGCGGGGCGGCAGGCTTAAGCCTCGCCCTGAAGCTGCACGCGGATATCTCCATCGCGGTGATTTCCAAGAGCGCGCTGCACGAGGGCAATACCTACTACGCCCAGGGCGGCATTTCCGCCGTGCTGGACCCCAACGATTCGGTGGACTCCCACATCCGGGACACCCTCCGGGTCGGTGGCGCCCTGTGCGATCCTGAGGTGGTGCGCTTGGTCGTGGAGCGCGGACCGCAGGAAATCCGCTGGCTGCTCCAACAGGGGGTGAGCTTCACCCGCGATATCCAAGGGAAAGACCCTGGCAGTTACCACCTCACCCGTGAGGGGGGACACAGCCAGCGCCGCGTCATCCATACGGCAGACGCCACCGGTAAGGAAATCGCGGGCACCCTGGCAGCCCGCATCCGCGAGCGCGGCAACGTCCACCTCTACGAAGACCACAACGCGGTGGATCTGATTACCACTCGCAAGCTGGGCCTCGAGGACAATCGCTGTATCGGCGCCTATGTGCTGGACCGGTGCTCGGGACAGGTCGTCACCCTGGTCGCCCGCTGCGTGGTCCTGGCGACCGGTGGCACCAGTAAGGTCTACCTCTACACCAGCAACCCTGACGTCGCTACCGGCGACGGCATCGCCATGGCCTGGCGCGCCGGCTGCCGGGTCGCCAACCTGGAGTTCATACAGTTTCATCCTACCTGCCTGTACCACCCCGAGGCTAAATCCTTTCTCATCAGCGAGGCCCTGCGCGGCGAAGGGGCCCGTCTGCTGCTACCCGACGGCGAACGTTTCATGCCGCGTTTTGACGAGCGGGCGGAGCTGGCCCCGCGGGACATCGTCGCCCGCGCCATCGACCATGAGATGAAGCGCCTCGGCAGCAAGTGCCTGTACCTGGATATCTCCCACCGGCCCGGCGCATTCATCGAGCAGAACTTCCCCACAATCCTCGAACGCTGTCTGCAACTCGGGATGGATATCACCCGCGAGCCGGTCCCCGTAGTGCCCGCCGCCCACTACACCTGCGGCGGCATCCTGGTGGACAGGCAGGCCCATACCGACCTGCCCGGACTCTACGCCGTCGGCGAGGCCGCCTATACCGGACTGCACGGGGCAAACCGCATGGCCAGCAACTCCCTGTTGGAATGTCTGGTATACAGCGAGCTGGCGGCACGGGACATCGCAGAGCGCATGGCAGGATCGGCACCACCCCGAGATGTACCCTCCTGGGATGAGAGCCGGGTCACGGAACCCGATGAAGAGATCGTGGTCGCCCACAACTGGGAGGAGCTGCGCCGCTTCATGTGGGACTACGTCGGTATCGTCCGCACCAACAAGCGCCTGCGGCGGGCCAAACGCCAAGTAGACCTGCTGCGCCAGGAGATCATCGAGTATTACAGCAACTTCCGCGTCGGCAACGACCTGCTGGAGCTGCGCAACCTGGTGGAAGTAGCGGACCTGATCATCCGCTCCGCGCAAAGCCGGTGCGAGAGCCGCGGCCTGCACTACAACCTCGACTTTCCCGAGGAGGACGCATCCCAGTGCGCACCCACCATTCTGATCCCCGACGGCTACCGCCCAATGAGTGATGAATGCGGATGGGAGAACCGAGTATAGGGCACTTTGAAAAATCCGATTTTCGTCAACAGCGTGCCCGAATAATTAATGGCTTAGAGTCGCCTGATCGGTGAAAATGCCTATTTTTCAAGGTACCTATATGTGGTCTTCGCCCCAATGAACCATAGCTCTTCCCCAATGATCTTCAGGTGACCCTATGCTATATACCCTTTTCATCCTAGCCGTCGGCATCGTTATCGGTTGGAATATCCCCCGACCAATTTGGGCCAAGGAATTGCAGGATCGGGCCATATATGCGGTCAAAACGCTGGTCGATAAGCTGGGCCGCTGAGGATACCCGGTCGGGTTTTCGTTGAAGACCGGTTCCCTATGACGTGGTCAGATGTGTTCTTCCATGATTGTGAGCAGTCCGGAGCCCATAAAGGACCTCGCAATAAAGCTTCCGGTGATCCACCTCACACGGCAGCATATCAACGGAACCTCACGGGGGCTTCTTACGCTGGTGCCCCGCCTTCTCCAGCTCGTCCAGGTATTCTTGCCACCAGGCCTCTTGGTTAGTGCCGAGCTTGTACAGGTAATCCCAGGAGTAGATCCCGGTGTCGTGGCTATCGTCGAAGTGCAGGCAGACGGCGTAGTTGCCTATCGGCCGGATCTTTTCGATGGCAACCTCTTCTTTGTCGAGCTGCAGCACCCGCTGACCCGGCGCGTGGCCTTGGACTTCCGCTGAGGGGGAGTAGACGCGCAGGTACTCGCAGGGCAGGTTGAAGTGGGAGCCGTCGTCGAAGGTGATCTCCAACACTCGGGATTGGCGGTGCAGATTGAGCTCGGTGGGTATGGGCATGTTCGTCTCCAGTCAGGCCGGATATAGCCCAACAGTTTGAACCCTCGAACCGCTGAGAAAGGTGTATGCAGGTATTGTTTCAACTACAAATGCGCCTTTGCGGTTCCGATCGTTAAAGGATATACCGCGACAGATCCTCGTCCGCCGCCAGCTCCGAGATGTGTCGGTCCACATAGGCCACGTCCACGGTGACCCTGGTCTGGCCGAGATCGGCGGCATTGAAGGAGATGTCTTCCAACAGGCGTTCCAGGACCGTGTGCAGGCGTCGTGCTCCGATATTCTCGGTGCGCTCATTGACCTGCCAGGCAATCTCGGCAATCCGTCGAATGCCATCTTCGGTAAAGTCCAGGTTGACGCCTTCGGTCTCCATCAGGGCCTTGTACTGGTCGGTAAGGGATGCGTCCGGTTCGATCAGGATGCGGACGAAGTCCTCCGTGTTCAGTGCCTTGAGCTCGACCCGGATCGGGAGTCGGCCCTGCAGCTCGGGGATCAGGTCCGAGGGTTTGGCCAGGTAGAAGGCACCGGAGGCGATGAACAGGATGTGATCGGTACGCACGGAGCCGTACTTGGAGGAGACGGTGCTGCCCTCGACCAGCGGCAACAAATCCCGCTGCACGCCCTCGCGCGAGACATCCACGCTGCTGCTGCCGTGCTCAGAACGCTTGGTGACCTTGTCGATCTCGTCCACGAACACGATGCCGTTTTGTTCCACACTCTCCACCGCGCGCAGCTTGAGGTCCTCGTCGTTGATGCGCTTGGCCGCCTCTTCGTCGGTGAGCAGCTTGAGGGCGGCGTGGACTTTCAGCTTACGCCGCTTGGTACGACCCTGACCCAGGTTCTGGAACAGCCCCTGGAGCTGGCTGGTCATCTCTTCCATGCCGGGTGGAGCCATGATTTCCACCCCGATCGGTGTGGCGCTGACCTGGATCTCGATCTCCTTTTCGTCCAGGTCGCCGCGGCGCAGCTTGTCGCGGAATTTTTCCCGGGTCGCCGGGGAAGGACCGCCGGAACGGCTGTCTTCCTCGAAGTTGGTGGGTGGCGGCAGCAGGACGTCCAAAACCCGCTCTTCGGCGGCCGCTTCGGCCTGGGCCGCGACCTTGTCCATCTCCCGCTCCCGGGCCATCTTCACCGCCGCGTCCACCAGGTCCCGGATGATGGATTCGACGTCCCGGCCCACATAGCCGACCTCCGTGAATTTGGTTGCCTCCACCTTGATGAAGGGGGCGTCGGCGAGCTTGGCCAGGCGGCGCGCGATCTCGGTCTTGCCCACGCCGGTAGGGCCGATCATGAGGATGTTTTTGGGCGTGATCTCGGTGCGCAGAGGCTCTTCTATCTGTGCCCGCCGCCAGCGGTTGCGCAGAGCGACGGCGACCGCGCGCTTGGCCTCGTCCTGGCCGATGATGTGCTTGTCGAGCTCAGCTACGATGCGTTTAGGAGTGATGTCCGACATGGGTACTCAAAGATGCTGGGGCGCCTGGCGCCACGAAGTAATACCTAACCTGGAAAGAATCTTGTTAATCCATGGATTACGCAGATTTTCACAGATTTTTCGTTTTTCATCTGCACTAGTGTCCGGGATAGTAACAATCTCCGGGCAAAGCCGGGGGCTTTCGTTTGTGAGCCGCTCAAAGCGGCCTTCGCGGGCGCGAACGCGACCCCACCGATTTGCTGCCGCCTAAAGGCGGTCAATCAGCGCCACAGATTCAGTTGTTCAAGTCGCTGATCTTCCGCCTCCTGATGTCGGATGTACGCGCGGATCACCCGCTCATCGCAACCGACAGTCGAGACATAATATCCCCTCGCCCAAAAATGCTGCCCAACAAAATTGCGCTTACGCTCACCATAGACTCGGGACACGTGGATCGCGCTTTTCCCCTTGATGTACCCGACCACTTGCGACACTGCATACTTTGGTGGGATCGAAATCAGCATATGAACATGGTCAGGCATCAGGTGCCCTTCTTCGATCCAGCTCTCTCGCTATCGAGCTGACTAGAGGCACTCTCGTACAGCAAGAGTTTGGCACGAGACAGGAAGGGTTTGACGTTTTTGAGAGTCTATCTGGGACACTCCGCTCGTGAGCCGCTAAGCACACAAGTGAGAGGAGGCCCCGATGGACGAAACCGAAAGCTTAAGCCACTCCAAGCGGGAGTGTAAATACCGTGTGGTTTTTATTCCGAAATGTCGGCGCCGGATCTTGTGCGAGCAATGGCGACGCCATCTCGGGGAAGGTTTCCACGAGTTGGGATGGCAGTCGGGATGGCTTCCCGCAAACGTCAAACTGTCGCTGTCTCCACGGCATACCCGGGGGATTTCCCATTACTGTTTAATTGAATAAATTCAGATGGTTATTTGTTTCGAAATTGCTTAGATCGTAGTCCACATCGATAACCATCCGATTTAGAAATATTTTTTCGTACATAGTCGGGCTCAAAATCTGTAGGATTGTATAGAGACCTGCGTCAATTGGGGCGCTTTTGGAGGTATCTCCATGATTCCTGGAGTGGGATCTTTTCAAAACCTGCAAATCGATTCAAGTCGATGACATCCTAAAATCGGTAGTTTTGTTTCATCTTACAAGTGGTTACAAGATGGAAGAACCAGTTTCCCCGTGACGCTAGTGTTTCATCCGTGAAAATCTGTGTATCTGTGAAATCTGCGGATTCGAAACACAACCGCGATCGGGGTTTCCAATGCTGGGAAAGCCGACCTGTCCAGCGGCAGACAGGTCTGCCGAGACCCATGTTTCGGGGCAGATTTATGCGTGCTCACTCGGGGTATGTCAGGTAAAGGAAAGCATCTGAGTGCACACGGGATATGCGGCCTATCTCGGTGCCGCGGAGAGTTCCTCCACCACCAACCGGTGGTTGGTGTAGACGCAGATGTCAGCGGCGATGGCGAGTGCCCGTTCGACGATCTCGCGGACACCGAGGTCGGTGTTCTCAAGCAGCGCCCGCGCCGCCGCCTGGGCGAAGGGGCCGCCCGAGCCGATGGCCATCAGATCATATTCCGGCTCGATCACGTCCCCGGTACCGGAGATGATGAGCGAAGTCGTGGTATCCGCCACGCACAACAGGGCCTCGAGGCGTCGCAGCAGGCGGTCGGTGCGCCAGTCCTTCGCCAGCTCGACCGCCGAGCGGGTGAGGTGTCCCTGATGTTTCTCCAGCTTGCCCTCGAACCGCTCGAACAGGGTGAAGGCGTCTGCCGTGGCCCCGGCAAATCCGGCCAGCACCCGCTCCTTGTAGAGGCGGCGTACCTTCCGCGCATTGGCCTTGATTACCGCCTGCCCCAGGGATACCTGGCCGTCGCCGCCGATGACCACCCGCCCGCCGCGCCGGACGGAGAGGATAGTAGTACCGCGAAATGTTTCCATCGCTGCCTGTTCCGTTTGTCTTAGAGGGATGCCTGAACCGCTGCCGCATGGGCCTGGTCGATCCGTCCCCTGTGCTCCGGCGGCCGATTTTTCGATTCAAGGCCACAGCTTGAGTATGGTCACGACCAGACCGCCCACGGTCAGAGTAGTGGCGTACGACCACATCATGAAGCGGTCGATACGCTTGGTCAGCCCTTCGAAATGCCGGTTCATCTCGTTCTGCAGGGTCTCGAAACGCTTGTCGACGGCCTCGAAGCGCCGGTTCATCTCCTCCTGCATGAGATCGAAGCGCTTGTCCATCTCCCTGTGTAAGACATCGAGATGCTTGTCTATGGCCTCGAAGCGCCGGTCCATCTCCTCCTGCATGAGGTCGAATCGCTTGTCAACAGCCCCGAAGCGCTTGTCCATCTGCTCCAGGATGGTCTTGAGCAGCTCGCGCTGGTGCTTGAGCTCTTCTTCGACGCGCAGTATCCGCTCGCGCAGCTCAATCTCGTAGACCGCCGGCGGTTTACCTAGCGACTGCTCGGCGAGCCATTCGCCCAGGTGTTCCTTGATAAATCGGATGTCTTCCGCAGCAAGGCTCATGGTATCGGCATTGGAGTGAACAGGTGGAGCAAGTATACCCTTCGTTGCGCCGCGATCGGGTCAGGAATTTTTCTTTCTTGCTCGCGGGTGTGCCCGGTCATAGACCTGGGCCAGATGCTGGAAATCCAAGTGGGTGTAGATCTGGGTAGTGCCTATATCCGAGTGGCCCAGGAGCTCCTGTACCGCACGCAGGTCTCCGGACGACTCCAACAGGTGGCTGGCGAACGAGTGGCGCAACAGATGGGGGTGGATGTTGCGCGTGGTCCCCCGCGCCCTGGCCCAATTCTGCAATCGCTGCTGCACCGTGCGTGGGTGGATGCGGTTGCCGAGCCGACTGACGAACAGGGCCTTCTGGTCCGTCGGCGCGTAGCTGCCCCGTACCTGCAGCCAGCGACCAATCGCCGCGCGGGCCTGGCTGCCCACGGGCACCCGCCTGGTTTTCGCTCCCTTGCCCGTGACCTCCAGGGTGGCATCGTCCCCGCTCAGATCCCCGACATCGACGGCGACCAGCTCCGCCAACCGCAGCCCGGAGGAATAAAAGAGCTCGATCATGGCCGTGTCCCGCAGCAATAAGGGGTCGGCGCCCGGTTGGTCGAGCAGGCTGCAGAGCTGATCCGCATCCAGAGTAGCGGGTAGCTTGCGGGCGGTCCTGGGCGCCCGTACTCCCTGGGCGGGATTCCGGTCCACGATGCCTTCCCGCAACAGATAGCGATAGAGGCTACGCAGGGCGGACAACTCCCTCTGCAGCGTCTTTCCGGAGGCACCGCCGCGGTGGCGCCGGGCGACATAGCTGCGGACCGTCTGCTGGTCGAGCCGTTCCCAGGGACCTCCTCCCTCGTCTTCGAGCCAAGCCTGAAAGCGTGTGAGGTCGCGCTGGTAGTTGTTCAGAGTATGACCGGAGAGCCGGCGTTCGTGGGCCAGGTGATGCAGGAAGGCCGCAACCAGGTCTTGATGTTCCGGATCAGACATCAGTCGGGGACAACGCCTGTATTTTCGGCTGACAATCTCGCCCAGACGGTCGAGGAGATCGGTACCCATATCCGCACCGGGTAGTGGTGATTTTTGAAGTGATATCTAGCCAACAATCGACAGTAATTCGGTATTATAGTGGTGTATGAAGAGTTTTCAACAAATCTCATGCATTTTAATACATTTGGAAAAAGAAAACGTTTTAC
>Ga0209259_1000676_pt1 | contig 10771 bp, 7 predicted proteins | sample WorMetGr2BELIZE1_FD_187417 | JGI IMG/M metagenome (GOLD analysis project Ga0209259, IMG submission 187417) | Marine gutless worms symbiont microbial communities from Max Planck institute for Marine Microbiology, Germany - Inanidrilus... ...
TCTATGCACCATCGCACAAGTTTCTCGGGCTATATCTTCGCAACTAAGGCATCTATCGACAATCGGAAAAAAACTTGTTAAGCACTAATACCTCCTCTACACGTCCTGTTAATATGGTGCACTTCGTCCCACTAACGGCTGAGATCGGTTCGGGAGTTTCGGGCACCCCTACAAATTTCAACGGGTTTTGCGTCTTGGCAGCGTTACTGCACGGCATCTAGTAGTGGGCGTCAGCCAAACTTTGCGGCATTGAACAGAGGGCGCCACCTGTTTGGCAGGGCGGCCATCAGGTTGGCATTGGCCCACATTCTAGTTTCTTGACTCTGTTTTGCATATTAGATATATGGTGTCAGTTGATATCTGGCTGCATGTAAGTAAAGTAAAGTGAACAGGACATTTATATGGCACTGTATAATGTGTGCGATACTTATCTCTAAAGCGCTCAGGTATGGCACGTGTTAACGAGGGATCACACAGTTTTACTTACCACCCACATGAGTGGAATGAGCCATCCTACATGTGTGTGGAGTGTGTTCTTCATGAGTTAAATTTTGCTATTTTGTGACCTGGAAATCAATGTTGGTGATTTTGTCGGCCATTTTGTGACTGACTTTGTACATAATAATGTGTTTCTGTCGCAGTGCGGTGCAAATGGTGCAAGTCGGTGAATACCGGCTGTTATTGTTTCAACTGTGTAGGTGCACTGGCTGGCATTGCTGATCAACCACTGCAGGTCTTCACGCGTGCACACACTGGAGACTGTGCAACAATGTCAGGTACGGCAACTGGCTTAGTGTCGGGCATCAGCAAAGGACTGATTGGTGTCGTTACGAAACCGATCGGCGGCGCGGCGGAGTTTGTGTCACAGACAAGTCTTGGGCTGTTGCATCATGTTGGAGTGATGGGAGATTGCTTACACATGCATCAGTCAGTCGAGCTTCCACTCAGCAGCTTCCGCAACAGTCCATCTAAATATCACGAGTTAGTATTTATGGCCGCCCTGCATAGCAGATGCGGACATTATACTTTTGTCCTGTTTATTCTTTCTTCTTTCTTCTTTTTTTCCTCACCTAATCTCAGTGATTGCAGATTGGATGTCTACCATACTTCCACACATAGTGTGGCCTTAGTACGAATTTAGGATGCAGGTCCAAAACATGCTGCATGCGGCTCGCTGAAAATACAGGACACAAAAATTTGCCATCTGTGCACCATCGCACAACTTTGTCGGGCTACATCTTTGCAACTAAGGTACACATCGACAATCAGAAAAAGACTTGTTAAACAGCAATATCTCCCCCACGTCCTTACAATATGGTGAACTTCGGCCGACTAGTGCCTGAGGTTTGTTGGCGAGTTTGAACTTCAGCAAATTTCAACGGGTTTCGCGTCTTGGCAGCATTACTGCACGCCATTCTAGTAGTGGGCGTTAGCCAAACTTTGCGGCGTTGAACAGACAGCGCCACATTTGTGCAGGGTGGCCCACATTCTAGTTACTTGTGTGATGTTAGCTTCATTACATAGCGTCATTCTGTTACCTTGGCAGCGTGATCATGTCGTCACTTAGCAGTGATTACACCAGAAGTCAGCGTCTCTTGGAGTCAGCCACCACCACTTCCATTTTCACTGTCATCTTCCAGTTGAATTTGGGTTAGCCAGTTCCCTCAGTTTTATTTCTCCTGTTGTTATGCTCCTCCACCAAAGCGGGGGAGGCATTAAATGAAGCTGCTGCCTGTCTGTGTGCTTTCTGTCTGTCCCATGCCCCTAGCTGAAAAATGGTGCATTTTAGTATAACAAAGTGCCGTTTTTTGCGTGACATTTTCTGTACTTTGATTTTGTTGCTAAGTGTCCTGCAGTGCATGTTAAACTTGTTGCACAGCTGTTTGTGGTTTCAAGTGGACTTCTTTGCATTTATTGTTCTGCAGTCTAGAGTTGTGATCTGTGCCAGAATTCTATTTAAGTAGAATTTTATTCTGTCGGCATTCATGTCAACAGTTATTGAAGAACATGTGAAAAACGTGCTCTTTGTGGTTCTCATTACGTGGCCTTTTATTTGATAAGTGTCAACAGAATAAAGTGTACTTTAGAAGATTGTTTTTGTTCGGTATGTGATATTTCTGTCGATGTGTTTGTTCGTTGAACAGGAAATTGTTAAGCCTACTACCACACGGTAGTGTGCTGGCAGTGGTTGCTGCCGACAGCAGAATTGACAGCGACAGAACTTTGTCACCAAGCAGTTCGTTGGCACTGGTGCTGACGCAAGAGTGTGTCTGTGTCTTTGACGTCAGCACTGACACACAGCTTCAGTCGTTTGCAGTTGCCGACGTCGACTGTCAGCTCACACACTCTGCCAGTGACACAATTCTTGTGTTTTCTCGCCATGTGGTTGCCACAGACATTGTAAGTTTAAATTTTTCATTTTATTTAACAGTTTTACGGTGCTTTGACACTGTTGATTGGGTGATGAGAAGCCATGATGTGGTCTCAATACCACATTCTTGGTCCAAGAAGGCTCCAGAGACCAAACAGTGCAGTCTTGTTCTTCATCGTGAAGTGCTCAGTCTTGGTCTTGAAGATCTGGTCTTCGTCTCTAGATGCTGGTCTTGCAGTGATAAAGTTGGACTTCCTTGGGAGTTCTGAGTCGATTTCGGTGTATTTTTGATAAAATGACAAATGCGTTTTGATTTGTATGATTTCTGTGTAATTTGCAGTATTCATTTGTACACAAGCTACTTTAATATCGCGTCTTAGGTGATATTCTTGGAGCTGTTGAAGCACTGGTCTTGGTTTTGGTCTTGAACAGTCTGATGTTGATCTCAAGTTTTTGGTCTGGTTTTTGTCACTTGCAGTAAGGGCAGTTGGCTAATTATCTCTGAAATTTCTCATTTGAGAGGCCCAGTCTTTTTGTCACATGTGACTGGTGTTGTCCACATTGCTACCATCTGCATATGTTGATGAGTTTATTTGTAGTAGATCATTTGACGGCGGAGAGAATGCTGCTCTGCCCAGCATACAGACTTTGACATGCCATCACGTTTTGTGTAGTTCAGTCACCAAATAAAGTATTGTGTCTACATACATGCATACATGTGAATATCTTGTATAAGTACATGTGTATGTTAATACTTTTATTCCAAATGCTGGAATCACTTTGTGCTGTTGTGAAAACATAAGTTCTCTGGTTAGCAAATGAATGAGTGAATGTGTGATTGACTGTGTTCAGCTGTGTAAAGTAAAGTAAAGTAAACATAGATCTATACAGCACTTTATTATGAGAAACTCCTCTCTAAAGTGCTCAGGTATGGCACATGTTAATGAGGGAGTACACAGTTTTACCTGCCACCCACACATTTATCCACAAGTGGAATTAACTATATTTGCCTTTACTCCCCAGCCACAGAGCTACTGCTTGTGTGTGCAACATTGGTATATTGTGGATAAATGCTTAGAGAACAGCTACTGAGTGGGAGTCTGGATCTACTTACAGAAAGAGACCTCCTCCCCATAGCTTACATCCATAAGACTGGCAAAAAGCTTTTGTCTGTCAAATCAGCAATGGAAAGCCTGCATCCACAGAAAATTTGTGGCTGTTGCTATGGTCGGCCGTTTCAGCAGTTGCTGAGTTCTTGTATAGCATGTAGCTGGAAGCTTGTTCTTCTGCCAGACTCTACACTTTGTTCTTGTATATGTGCACTAGGGTGAAGACGACACATTTACTAGTCGGGAAAGAGTGGCGGATTTCATCGGCGGCGTGATGCAGGCACAAGTGAATGCGTCAGTTGGTCACGCAGACACCGGTGTCCAGTGTGAATATGTTGTTTGTGATGACTACGACGCTGACAACTTTTTCTCTCAGTTTCAGGTCGTTAAGAACACAGTATCCGGGCATGGCTTTTTTGTCTGACTGTGCAGTTTGGCCGTCAACACAGCTGTGTAGACTTATATTTTTCAGATTAAACTCAATTTTTCGTACTGTGTATATTGTCTGCATTTATGATAAATGCGAAGAATTATTGCTATGGTAGGTAAAATTGCACCATAAAATTTTGACAAGGGATTGATAATTTAAGTAAACATGTTTGGATGATCTGGTCATTGCTTTTCTGTGTATTTACTGTCCCATTTTGTATAATTTGGTGTATGTTAGTTAGTTGGAGTTTAACGTTCCTTTTCAGCACAAATATGGCTATATCAGAGACGAAATTTGGTGTATCATAGTTGTGGTACTTTTGGTTGTAAGATGCTGTATTTAGTTTTTGTTCATGTCATTCCAAAACGTCATAGATATTTGCGACAGTTTTTTACTACTTGACCAGATGTGCATTGGTTATATGGTGTTTTGTTATTGTTAGTGTGCCTTGCTGTTGAACAGTGTAATAGATTGTTACTGTTATTATTAGGTTATTACTATTACCATTGTTAGGCCGCCTTGCAGTACTACGCACGTAGATGCGGCCTGACCGAGTAACATGGTATGTCTGTCGGTCTATCATAGTAGTGAGCCCTGCAAAAATGGGTGAACCGATCGAGATGCCGTTTGGGTTGACGACTCGGATGGGCCCAAGGAACTATGTATTAGATGGGGGTCCAGATCTTCGATGGGAACGGGCAATTTTGGGGAGAAAGGGGCTGCCCATTGTAAAGTATAGGGACGCACTGCCGTGCACCCTGCAAAAAATGGCTGAAATCGATCGAGATGCCGTTTGGATTGTAAACTCTGGTGTGCCCAAGGAACAAAGTGTTAGATGGGGTCCAGATCCCCTATGGGAAGGGGCAATTTTATGGGGAAAGGGGCTCATTGTAAAATAGGGACTGTCTACCGTGAGCTGTGCATAAATGGCTAAACAGATTGAGATGCCGTTTGAGATGCTGAATTGGGTTGACCCAAGGAACCACGTTAGATGGTGGTTCAGATCGCCCAATGGGAACAGGCAATATTGAGGGGAAGGGCATGCCACGACATCTCCGACGACTCCGCCGTGAGCTGTGCAAAAGTGGCTGAACCGATTGAGATGCCGTTTGGGTTATGGACTCGGACGAGCCCAAGGAAGCATGTATTAGATGGGCTCGATCTCCATGCGAAAGGGAAATTTTTAGGGGAAAGGACATGCCCAGGCATACCCAATGACAGTCGTGAGCTATTCAAAAATGGCTGAATTGACTGAGGTGAAGTTTGAGTTGTGGGTTCAGGTGGGCTCAAGGAACCATGTATTAGATGGGGTCCAGGTACCCCTGTGCTCTGACACTGTCGGTTGGTCATTTGACCCGTAAAAACCCGTCCCCGATATGACACAGTGTGTTTAGTGGGACGTTAAACCCTACTCAATCAATCTATGCAAAGGAACAATTTTTACGGAACAGGGCATGCCCGATGATACTCTGCTGCGAGCCCTGCAGTAACGGCTGAACCAGTCGAGATGCTGTTTATGTACTCGGTAGGGCCAAGGAAGCAGGTATTAGATGGGGGTCCTGATCCCCCATGTGGAGGGGCAATTTTTAGGGGAAGGAACATGTCCGGGCATGCCTGATGATGCTGTGCCGTAAGGTGTGCAAAAAATGGCTGAACTGATCGAGATGCTGTTTGGGTTGTGGGTTCGGGTGGACCCAAGGAAGCATGTATTAGATGGGGTCTAGATCCCCCATGGGAAGGGGCAATTTTGAGGGGAAGGGGAGGCCCATTGTAAAGTATAAGGACACTCTGCGGTAAGCTGTGCAAAAAATGGCTGAACCGATCGAGATGTCGTTTGGGTTATAGGCCCCAAAAATCGTCTATTAGATGGGGAAAAGGACATGCCGGTCGACTTGTGGTGGCAAATGCGCTCGTCTGCTGCCGGCGCTGTGGTGGCATTATCATCCGCAGTTGCATTTGTTGTCACGAGGGGTGACGGAGCTGGTGAATACTATTCAGCCGTACATGTGCGGCGGCGATGCGGCCTTTTGTCAAATTACTTTGACCACTCAGAATTGATCTAACTTATAATGTGCACAGTGTCGAGGAAATGTTGAATTGTAGGCGCAATGTCAGTTTTGAGATGTATCTGTGATAGTGTCCAGCAAAATGACTGTGATATCGATGTGGTAAATAAACTGCATGTAAACTACTGTCTTGGTATGTCCTGATGTTGGTGATGCAGCCTGCAATAGACTGGGCTTTTTAGAGGAGGTCACGGGGCTGTAGCCCCAAACTTCTACCAGAATTAACTTTTGACAACCCTTTGTGTAATTACATTGGTTACTTGCATTTATATATATATAAGTGTAATGTAATTACAGTGGATAAACTGGTGGTCCCCAAACCAAAAGCCAGCATTTGCATGTGTTAGTCAGCTTGATTATTGAAATTTATGTGTAAGTAGTAGTACAGTTTGACAGATGAGCATAAACAATTTATTGAAATATTCAAACAGATGCAACGTTTCTGTGATATAAATACAGCAAAATGTTGAACATTGTAGTACATTTCAAACTAGGAGTTGCACCACAAAATATCCACACAAAAGCAACTTTTAATGATTTTTTTCTAACTTTAATCCCTGTAATATATGACAAACTTGTAAAAAAAATCTATACAACAGTACGTGTTACACATTTTGTTCACTGTAACTGATAAAGCAACAAAACAGAAATGGAGATGCAGCAGAAGTGGACAATGGAGTCATAAACAGTCTATAATACAAATTTGACGTGGCATTTAACCCATGTTATTTTCATCACTGATGTTAACACAAATGATAAAAAGAAATACGCACACTTGAACGAGCAACAGAACAGAACTGAGCAGCAAAGGAATGGCAGGTCACATGAAAGTGAACTACAAGTTATGCAAAGGTAACTTTATTACGGTGACTAGATACAATCAGCCTGAGCCAGCCTTAGGCACATACAAGGCGTGTAGCCACACGAGGCCGCCAAAATCCTATAAGGGATATTTTTGGACATAATTTTCATGTTTTCATTCAAAGTAACGAACAGAATTATATAGCTGATAACTGATTATAGTAATTTTGTAGCTTCTAACATGAGCAGTGTAGTAAAAATGACAATCAGTGATACTGAAGAGGGCAGGTAGTGACTGCCAAAGTAAGCTTGTATGGCTGCTGAAGTTGTAAGGCCATCCCTGGACAGATTAACAGTACAGTTTGTGAAATTGGTCCTGCATAAAAACTGACTGGCAATATGCATACTGGGATAAAGATGTTGCCAATATGAACAATGTGCAAAGTTCACAAGTATTATTACCAGATATGTAACTTGCCCTCAGTGCTTGACGCTGTTGGTTAGATGTGAGGAAGAGCATCAGGCCTGTAAAATCATTTTCCACCAATCCCAAAGGTTTGAGAGACACAGCCTAAACTGGATTAACTGCAGAAAACATGACCAGTTGAAACAAAAACCTAAAATAATAGTATACTATGTAGTAGTATAGTAGTATACTAGTAGTATACTACTAATGCATAACTTTCTGTTATCTCATTCAGGTGTGCAGCAGCAGTAGGTTGCACCTCAGTGAAAGATGGCCAGCAAAGAAAGAAAATAAAAATGACATTAGACTGTTGAGACGAGGCAATTAACGCACGAGTGGAAAAAACTAAACAGATCAGCTGTCTTGTGTGTGGAACTGAGACGAAGGCTGGGACTAGATGATATGGTCAGTCCCTGTGCTGAAATACTATTGGTTAAGGTATGGGCCATGTTTTCAGAAATACGAGTGAGTGAGTAGTTGCTTAACGTCCCTCTCGACACATTTAAGAAAGACGAGAATACATACATCCATCTTTTTATGCAGTTATTCTTATCTCAAGAAAGATGTATATAACTGCATAAAAAGATTATGGATTAATTCTGGATTATGCATGATGATATGCAGCATTCCTGCAGGTGTTAAACATGGATATACGCCAAAGGTAAAGAGGTAATTGATAAAAAGTTTGAAGTCTGCATTTAAATAAGGAAGCTGCAGTGGTTGCTCAGAAGAAGAGATAAATCAAGGGCAAATTGGTAATCAGACTGACGTGGTGACTGACGATAAATCTAGCATTGGTTCACACAAGCTGTCCTGGAATAAGGGCCATAACAACAATTAACTGAACAATGTACAGTCTAATAACTATGGACGAGAGTAATGTTCAACAATGTAATATGTTGTTACAACACAAACACTGTTCACTAATACACTGTACATAGAATAATAATTATATTGTTGCATGCAGTTCTAAAATATAAGTTGACAAACGGTTCAACCTGTACAAAAGCAGTAAGTTGTTAATAACAGAATAAAAACACTGGAACTTTAAAAATGTATTACACAAAACAGTATTCAACACAACAGTACAACCAATAATGCATGATCTGAATTGTTGAAACTGTGGGACTACGCAAGGCCATTGGCTATCAGATAAACTCTTAATCCATGAACAACTACTAACATCTCAGAAATTGTACAAACTGCTTTGGAGTTCTTCAGACTGGAATCTCTGTCTCGAAACGCGTCTTGTGTACAAAATATTGGTCTGAGTCTTGAACTTCAAGTCTTGGTATTAGATAGTTCAGATTTCACTTTTGGTTTGTCAGGCAAAAATAAAAAAGTGACTGTTGAACACATACAGATAATACACAGAACTGGAATGGACATTTTTATAATCAACAAGTAAAATAAATAGATAGGAGTGCCTGAGAAAGAGATGCAGTTACCACAGACTGCTGTCTAAAAGCTGTATGTACTACATCAGATGGCATCATTGTCAACTAGAAATGTGGGCCAATGCCCAGCGTGATGGCCGCCCTGCCGAATATAGGTGGCGCCCTGTGCTCAATGCCGCAGTTTGGCTGACGCCCACTACTACAGAGTGCCGTGCAGTAACGCTGCCAAGATGCGAACCCACTGCAATTTGCAGGGGTGCCCCAAACTACCAGACCGATCTCAGCCGTAAGTTCACCATATTGTGGGGACATGTGGAAGAGATATTGCTGCTTAACAAGTTTTTTTTCCGATTGTCGATACGTGCCTTAGTTGCGAAGATATAGCCCGACAAAGGCGTGTGATGGTGCCCAGATGGCGACTTTTTGGTGATTTTTTGGGTCCTGCATTTCCAGCGAGCCACGCGCAGCACGTTTCAGACCTGCGTTCTAAATTCGCACTAGGGCCACACCATGTGTCGAAGTATGGTAGACATCCCATCTGCGGCCGCTGAGATTAAGCGAGGAAAAAAGATAGAAGATAGAAACCACAGGGCAAAAATATAATGGCCTGCCCTATTACATAGGGCGGCCATAATAACCATGAGTGACATTTAAAGGCTGTTGTGAGAAGTTCACTATTTAGTAAAGTACAGCAAATAAATCTATCCATGTATTTATACCACCTTTGTAACATGAATCTCTGTCCAGGATCATTCAAGGTTAATACAGACACAAAGAAAACTTTAATTTGAAGCCAATGAAGACTAAGTGTACAAATTTTGCATGGCAGTGGCCAACTTTTGATGGCTTTTATGCATAAGAACATTTCTGAAAAATTGAAGTCTGAGCAACAAGCAAGCTTTCATCACAAACTGTGCAATTATTATCCAATATAATCCAACGATGCAGCACGATTTCTTAACAACAGCATGGGACACACGACAAGAACAAAGATTTATATGTACAATATACAATTCTTGCCACAATTAACAGCACTTTATAACACATGTTGGCTCGAGATTGATGGCTGAAATTCAGACATCAGTGTAAGACGTTCTCACAGTCTCACAGAAACACTGGGACAGTGCATACCTCTGCAACTTTAGGCAATCTTACCAGTGTTGCAATTTGGATCCGGATCCGTAATTCGGATCACCACCAAAATTTAATCATTTGTTCAATGGCCCATTGCCAACCTTCCCTGAAAATTTCATGCAAATCCATTCAGAAGTTTTTGCGCAAAGTTGTTAACAGATATACAGACAAACAATGATGATTACATATCCTCCATTGCGGAAGTAGTGACTGGACATCTGATAATACATACTGCTACGAGAACATAATTCTACTGGTGAGTGAGTTTAACAAGATATTCGTATCTGCTACATTCTGCACTGATTATTTCAATATTTTGCACGGTTTTCGAGAGAATAGTCAGATGCCAAGCGATTTGAGTATTGGTATTCTGCCATAAAGCTGTCCTTCTTTATTTCCCTTTTCTTCGTTGTAAACAATGCAACTGACAGTATTATGCCAAGCACCTGCAAGCATCATTCTAACTTAGAAATGTTTAATGCACATTTAACTGTAATAAATACTAACAATTTCAAAACGTCGGTCTTAGTTTTGGGGACCTTCCCAGTTTTTCACGGGGAGGGACAAAAACTACAGTCATACCTTAGCTTTATGCATAACAAGAGGTTAATGTAGTGATTGCAAAGTGGTACAGAGCCACTGTAAAGGGAATTTGACGGCTTCTTCCCCCAGCAGTCGTTGTTGGATTGAGGAAGGATGAGGCCAGTGCACAACTTTCCCTGGTTGGGATCAGTGCTTTGAATTCCCTTCAGTACGTTGGCACTGCTGGCTACAGGGCCAGTAAAACCCTCAGCCATTTTTCCAAAGGTTCTCTTTTCAAACAAATAGAGGAAGAAAATCAACACGGGACAAGCTACTAACCCACATTCACCTGGAAAATATCCGTCAACTGTGTGTGCGTGTGTGTGCGTGTGCAGTAATTGCAAAGTCAAGGAAGGCAGACAGTAAATTAATTAAATAGTTAGCCAGCCAATAACGTACTGTCACTGTCAAGTAA
>Ga0209259_1000677_pt1 | contig 10770 bp, 6 predicted proteins | sample WorMetGr2BELIZE1_FD_187417 | JGI IMG/M metagenome (GOLD analysis project Ga0209259, IMG submission 187417) | Marine gutless worms symbiont microbial communities from Max Planck institute for Marine Microbiology, Germany - Inanidrilus... ...
TGCGATGTAGAAATCGTTGAATACAACTACAGTATTTTGACGACTATAAATGAAGTATATGAAAGTGCATTAACGAGTGGTCTGTGAGAACAACATTCAAAGTCAAAAAATTCCATAAGTCAAAGTCACAGAGTCTGAAAGATAGGTACATAAATTTAAGTAAATCTCCAAAATTAAGTACAAATTTGCACTCTGATGTTAAATTCTACAAATAAATGCTGTTATGTGGTGACACCTAGCAAATGTTGTTGGTTTTAATGTCAAAAATTTCTAACTTTAGTAGTCGCTCATTTGAAAAAGCAGGTAATGAAGGCTTGTTTGTGCGAGACTCAAATATGATGTCCCTCGGTTGAAATGACAACATATGGGCTTCGCCCTCGTGTTGATGTTTCAACCTCAGAACTTCACATCATATTTGAATGTCGCACTTGCAAGCCTAAATCACCTGTATAATGTGACGTATGTTGTATTTTTGTGGCACTGGCACTGAATCTGCTTTCCAGTAGCTGAATTGACCTTCAAAGGTCATTCAAGATCATCAACAATGTCATCGTTACACAGACGACGTGACTTCCTATTAGTGTTCCGCAGTAACTATGTTATCTCGTATTGGTCCTAGACATAACGAGATACTAGTTGAAGACTGCAAATTTCTTCAACTTCAGATTTATTTGGCACCTTTGCTCAGGATCACCTCACTGAAATTTCAACACGATTTTGTCAGAAAACTAGTCCTGAGCCACCATACAGCAATGACTGTATATTGATGGGTTCAGCTGTTTCAATACAACACACGAGTGTGACTAAAGGATGGATGCACACAGACTGACAGCATAAACCATGCTCTCCAATGCACATACACACTGCATGTAAAAACTGTTACCTTTTGCCATAGCCTTGCTCTTGACCTTGTGGAATTCCCATCTCTTCATAGTAGCCTCTGTAGTACGGATGAATTGAATAATATTGAGCATAGTAGGCCTCAGGACCATAATGTGAATAGTATTCATAGTCTAAAAATAAAGTAAATTGAGTTAGTTATCTGACCATAAAAATTACATTTGCATATCATGTAACTTACGCATTATTACTGATAACAAAAAACGTGGATGTGTCACAAACTTCACTAATCTTGACCATAAGCTGTTAAGTTACTGTTAAGAAACTGATAGAAAAGGAACAAGTAAACAGCATCATAACTCAGTCACAACCAAAAAAACACACACAAACTAACACGCTGGATACAAGACAACAGAACCGATACTGTTCTCAGTAAAGAAACATTAAAAATGCCCACCTCACTTAAATTAAACGAAATCTTATACAGGTACTCAATCCACACTCTGTATTAATTTTTCACATTACCTACAGTTATCACACAATTACAATCAACTGCCTGGACTCGCCTCTAAAATGACCAACTATATCTTAGGTGAGATGTCAAACCTTGATCACTGACTTATTCCCATTACATACATACTCGGAATGCAGCAGCTTAAGAATCTATAACACTATGAAAGTAGAATGCAGACATGCAGCATATATAGCAACAAGCCGGGTGGTTTTACGGCCCGACTGCGCCCCAGTTCCGAATGCCCCCAGTTCGGAATGCCCGCCGAGCTTCGATCGCTGCACGCCGGTGCTGCTCGTCGACTGCTGCTGCACGCTGGTGCTGCACTCCGCTTCCAGCGAGCGCATGCCATTCGAGTGAAATTGAGTCGAATTTTTTGTACAATACACAGGAGACACAGACGCAAAACATGATGGACCAGAATTTTGAAATTCAAATTCTGTGATTATTGAGAATTTTCAAAAAGGCGTCGCACGGTTCCTCTGCGGCTGATTTGGACCATTATGGTCGTGGCCAAACTAGTAGGGTCCCTGTGACCAAGTTTCATCAAAATCAGTCAACGTTGAAGGGTAGAAGTGCCGGTCAGAGACACACAGAGAGACAGACAAACTCGGCTGAAAATAAGGGCCCTTCAGGTTTACAATCCGGCCAATAGTTGTATAATGACAATCAACCAATCAAACTGTCAATTCATACAGCCCCTTTCAACAAAGTCCTCAGAGTAGGGATGCACCTATCACTTAATTTAGTAAATGTGTATACAAACGTTGTAAACATTTACTAAACGTTTGCATGCAACAGGGCGGCCAATAACAGAATGAGAATGCAGATGGTTCACAGTCACAATAGCAGCATTAAATTAAGTGCTGGCCATCAGCTGCCTGTGATGTCAACTAAGAATTCCAAGCACACTATGACAACCCACTAAGGCAACAGTGAATCTGGTAGAGCATTCTGAATGATATGAAGCTGCCTACATAGAAACAAGATGCTGATTAACTGAACCAAATCAAATTAATTTTCAGTAATATACACATCATGAGAGGTTGGCAGAAGTAACTGACAACTTGCACAAATCAGCTAAAAACTCCATGTGATGCATAAGCATGACATGCCAACAGTCAACAATTCATCCCCACAACATAACGAATGTTCTTAAATCGGCACAGACGAAAAACAGAATTTACCTCGGGCATAAGCTGCACGATAATAGTCACTATATCGACTATCATACGGATCATAATATCTCTCTCTCGAGTGCTCACGAGATCTGTCACTACGGCGTCTGTCATCGTGTCTCGCACGCCGTCCATCGTTAAACTCTGCAATAATATGTAATTATACAAATAAGCATAAAATGCAGACAAATACTCAGCATTACTAGTTTAACAACAGCATTCTCAGAACAGCAATTATAATAAAATATATGCCAGGCAAAAATATGCACAAAGTCTTACACAGAAATTAAATCTGTAGACCAGTTAATATAGTTAATTTAACATACAAAAGATATTCAGCAACAAAAATAATTTACACAGTGCTAGGACAGTCAAAAGCTTAGCTGCCTCTACTACACTACCACGATCACCACCACCACCACCACTAGTACTACTTTCAGGTTTTGGTTAACTAACCTTCCTTTCAAAAGCTAGTACTACAGTCTAGGTTGAAACGAGCCCCCAAAGACAACCTTTCGCGATAACTGGATCAGATTTTACAGGTTGGATGCCCCTCCTGCCATCTCACCAACAAAGTCAAAGCACTGAAGAGAACTAATAGGCAATTATATGCCACAATACTGGACCCCACTCTTTCTTCATCCACCAAATGCCTCCTGAGGGAGGGGGGCTCTGGATGCTTTGTGATGGATCTCTGACACTTGTACTCAGCTTAGCTGATGTCAACAAAAATCTCACCCCCTCTGGATCTTGGTCGCCGATATTCCTCTTCTCTGTATCCATGACCAGCTCGATATCTCGTATCACTTGGCTCATCTGGATAACCACTCCAGGACGTTCTGTCGTATCTTTCATCTGTTGCATTATATCGTGACCTGTTCGAAGAGTCGTCAGGATATCTACGGGCTTGACATGGATCATGACGTTTATCCGTCAACTCTTGTTTTGAGCCAGGTCTATCATATGAATCCTGATTGCCGTGTCGATTATCTCGACGAGTATCAGCAGGGTCATGATCTCTACTACCATGACCAGACCAGTCCTCATAATCCTGCTGTGATCTTTGCCTACGGTCATACTCTTGTCGTGACCTTGGTCTATCAACAGGTTCGTGGTAACTTTGTCTGGAACTTGGCCGATCACGCTGACCTTCATAAGCTGGCCTTTGCTGCTGCCCATTTCCTGGATAATTATAACTTTGTTCAGCACCAGGCACATCACGCCGATCATCATATCCTTGTCTTGACCCTGGCCGATAATAACGTGGATCTTCATACCCCTGCCTCGAGCGAGGTCGGCCATATGGATCTTCATACACTTGCCTAGATCTTGGTTGCTCATAACCGTAAGTATAATCGTATTCTGGTCTTGAATGAGGCCTGTCATAACCCCAATCATCATAGTCTTGTCTTGAACGAGGTCTATCATAATGTCTGTCATCATATCCTTGTCTTGACCAAGGTCTTCTACTGACTTGGTCCATGTCATCTTGCCTTGATCTCGGTCTATCAACCTCTGTTCTGTATCTAGACGCTCTGTGTCTCTCATCAGGTGCATCAGATACAGAATTTGGCAGATGTTGTTGTTTTGATTTCACTGCATGTACAGTATCATCAAATTCTCGACGTGCTTCCCGTGGGTCGTGAGGCTTTTGTGATGAAGACTGTACATCACCGCTCCCCATCTGTGGAACATCTTGATGGATACTATTATTTTTATTCTGCATTTCATGAACGTTTTGTTGACTGTTCTTGATATCACAACGTTGACTACGATCTGCAGGACGTGTAGCAGTCTGTTCTCTAGCATTCTGTGCTTGACGGGCTTCCTTTACACAAGTGTGCTCAATTTCACTACCAACAGAAGGTCTCAACTGGGATGACTGAAGACCCTGTATTACATCTTTAGCAGCCACTGTACTGCCAGAAGGTACTGCAGCGACACCTTCACTCGCCAGTTTTCCAGACATCTGTGGTACTGCAACATGCAACGGCTTCAGTGGCACATTGTTCGACGTACGACTATAACGACTTACAGAACAGGAATCAACAGATTCATTTCGGACAACATTAGATGTGTCTAGATCGGTGGCTGGCTGAACAATCAACTGCTCCGTGGATTCACCTGCAAGCTGGGATGACAAGGAGTTATCAACGGTAGAAGCATGTGAATTCTGTAACAAAACAAAGCTCGCAAGTGGAGTTTGTGGAACCAGCTGATCTTCAGCAGAACGCACATCTAAACTCGTTTCATGAATGACGCCACTAGCACCAGATTTACTCGGCCCGGCATCCGTGTTCTGTGGCAATTCATGTGTTGGTAGCCTAGTGGCAGTGCTCCGACTTTCCGCCGATGCAGCAGATGCAGGCAAAAGCCGTACACCAGCTGGCTCTGGGTTTTCCCACAGAGTAGTTGCAGGTGACATGGTTGCGTCGCGGTGTGTTTTGACATGATGGTGAACGTGACTGCGGACACTGGCATCATGCACATTCTGCTTGTCAGTTCCACTTCCGACTCTGTGTTCACTAACAGCTTCTACGCCGCCGCCAGCTTCAATATGGTGCACAGCATCCAGTCGCCGGCAACTTTCAACCATTGCATCCAGTTCAATTTCCTGCATATCTAAAGCACCGGTATCAGACCCAGCTGTTGAGCACACAAAGCCCGCCTGCATATGTGGCGCGGCAGAGCTGTGGCCACTGGTAACACGCTGTCCTGGTGAAATGGCAGAATTTGTTGTTAATGCATTTCCAACTGGTGTAAATGAGCTACCTGGATGTGAACCTAATGGACTTGCGTACATATCTGCTGTTTTCACTAACATCTCAAAATCATCCAATGAATGTGAAGGCTGGCGGGAATCTTCAGAAATGTCAGCCTCTGGACGAACAAGTTCAGTATTAGCTGAGCATGGCAACACTTTTGTTGCAGCAGCATCTGAAGATGGTGGTTCAGTGTAATCTGGTGCAACATGTGGAAGTTCAGGAGGTGTTCCAGGACCAGCTGCTTGCTTCCGATGATGACTGCTGGCAGGGCTACCAGCCATTGTGCCTTGAGGTGGCAGTGAATGCACAGGAGAGTCATTGCCGAGCAGTGTCGTCATTGCTAATGCATTTCCAACTGGTGTAAACGAGCTGTCTGGTTGTGAACCTAATAGACCTGCACACATACCAGTTTGAAGCTCACTGTCATCTGCTGCTTTCACTAACATCTCAAGGTCATCCATTAAATGTAAAGGCTGGTGCCAACTGTTGGGATCTTCAGAAGTGCCAGCCGCTGGAAATACAAGTTCAGAATTACCTGAGCATGGCACCATTTTTGTTGCACCGGCGTATGAAGATGACAGTTCAGTGAAATCTGGTGCAATGTGTGGATGTTCCAGAGGTGTACCAGGACCAGCTGCTGGCTTTCGAGGATGACTACTGGCAGGAGTACCAGCCATCGTACCGTGAGGTGGCAGTGAATGCACAGGAGAGCCATCTACTCTGCCAGGCTGGTTCTTATGAGATCCAGCATCGGTAAAATGCGGTTGTGTCACTCCAGCACGTTCTGCCACAATGGTCCTGCTCTTCATATCATCTCTATCATCTGGCTGATGTTCCATACCACCTACAGCTTCCACTGCCAGTGCATGAGGGCTGTCTGCTCTGCTCTGACTTTCAGACACATTTGACGAACCACCAATCAAAAACTGAACACCGCCTCCTGAAGAACTCTGACGACTGTGTGATAACGGCAAAACAGACTGCTCTGGCAAGCCAGATCGAGGAGACTTGAAGTTCACATCCGTCAGTTCATCAAACGGTGACGGCTGATGGTTAATATTGCTGAACGAACTTACTGCAGGTAACTTCTCGCTAGCAAATTCTTCCACTCCTTCTGCCACCACGTTACGTGGTGCTACTTGTTGTGGTAATGCATTCAAACTGACCCCATCACCTGGGTGAAAGAAAGGAGACATTCCACCACTGTCTTCAAATGCATGCAATGCATATGGCTGCATAGCACCATGGCTATTGTCAGCATTGAAACCATCCACTGTACCAGCAGCCAGATTATGATATCCACCTAACACTGCTGAATCATAGTTGTATTCACTGGTGTCGGCATACTGTATGGGAAAAGGTTCATATGACTGGTTTGTTGACCAGTTTGGGTCACATACAAACTCGCCATGGTAAGTGCCCACATCTCCTCCTTCAGATAAAGAGGCAGCAGGCTCACCAGGATGCTGCTGCTGATAGTAATCAACACCATAGCCAGCAGCACCATATCCTTGGGCATGTGGCCAAGCACCAAAGTTATTCCAATTATTATGCAATCCATGCTCGTACAGGTAATTTGCAGGCATGTTCATTCCAGCTGCATGTCCGGCAGTGCCGAGTGCACCTGAAGATGCGACAGCACTACCAGTGGAATGGTGATGCTGAAACTGTGCAGGGTTATAGAAAGGGACCTGGCCTCCGGCAACTGGTGGACCACTGGCCGACACATCCCAAGGATTCGAGCGATTCATCTTGCTGCAAATACCACACACTACCCTAAGTGTCGCAGGCCAAAGCTTCCGTTATACATTGAGTTCTTAGGACAGTATGATATTATTCACTGACAGCGAAAGATTTGTCCAGCAGATGGAAACTTCCTGAAATAATCAACCAGTACAAACAATAGATCATACTAACAAAACTAACTACAGGACTTGTGCATATTTGGTACTTTTTTGTCCTTTTAAAAAATGAGGAGCTTTACAAAAACAACAGATCACACAATGCACACATCAGCCATTACAGCAAGTAATTAATTTATCACATGCAGCATGTACATAGCAAAATGCCACCCAAGAGACTGATACAGTACGTGGCCACTGCGGTAAGATTTAACATAGTAAAGCCATTCGCTTGTCACTAGTGCTGCACAAGAACACCGCTTACAGACCAGTTTGTGGTCATTACATATGTCCCAACTCAGTGTGTCGATCAGTAGAAAGCACATTGCTTACTAACAAATTTTAACCTTTCAGGTCATAGGTACAGCTACGGGCCACTCTAGTAGTCCTAAAACCCCAGTCAAATGAAAGCAATTTTTCAAGCAAGCACAGTTCTTATACTGAATTACCAGCAAACATCTACACCTGTAATGTGTGATAAAAGATACAAAGGAATACAGAATGAATGACTAATACTGATGTAATTAAAAACTGTTCTGGTTGCTGTGACACAGGATAATGATTAAATAATGCTCTAAAAATTACACAACCCACACAGACTTAACATCACAACAACAGTAAGTGATTTTTAAAAAAACATTTATACAAAGTCTGCAGGCGTGGCTTCTTGCCACCAGCAGATGTCGTAAGAACCACGCTGACAATCAGCACCTGACCCTCTAAATACTGCTCTGCCGGCTCTGGCCTATATTTCTGCCTACTTCAACTGCCCCAGCACAATATATTGAACTAGAAATGTGGGCCAATGCCCAACGTGATGGCTGCCCTGCCGAATATAGGTGGCGCCCTCTGTTCAACGCCGCAAAGTTTGGCTGACGCCCACTACTACAGCGTCGTGCAATAACGCTGCCAAGACACGAAACCGGTTGAAATTTGCAGGGGTGCCCCAAACTAACGAAACGATCTCAGCCGCTAGTGGGCCGAAGTTCACCATATTCTGGGGGCATGTGGAGGAGATATTGCTGCTTAACAAGTTTTTTTCAGGTTGTGCCTTAGTTGCAAAGGTAAAGCCTGACAAAGTTGTGCGATGGTGCCCAGATGGCGATTTTTGGCGACTTTTTGCGTCCTGTATTTTCAGCGAGCTGCGCGCAGCATGTTTCAGACCTGCATTCTAAATTTGCACTAGGGCCACACCATGTGTCGAAGTATGGTAGACATCCAATCTCCGACCGCTGAGATTAGGCGAGGGAAAAAAAGATAAAAGGAGAAGATAGAATCCACAGCATGAAAATATAATGGCCTGCCCTATTCCACAGGGCGCCCATAATGAACAAAAACCACTTTGAAAATTATAAGTTGATATCAACTGTAACTTACTTATCTTAATGAGCAGGCTGGAGCTGCCACAGTAAGCCATCGCTGTGCGAACACAATGAGACCACATGGCAGCAAAATATCTACTAACTAAAATGTGGGCCAATGCCCAACGTGATGGCCGCCCTGCCGAATATAGGTGGCGCCATCTGTTCAACACCGCCAAGTTTGGCTGACACCCAATTAGTGTTGTTACGGTATCCGAAACCGACACTGAAACCTAGGTTTTTTTGCAAAAGCTGTCCCTCGCCAAAACCTAGGTTTTTCCGCCATAATTTATGGTTTTTTGGGCTCATCTGCATGCTAAAATCATTTACAAGAATTTGGTGAGTTTCTCCCAGCAAATGTTTCCATCAACACTAGCACACAATTTTCTCTCAGCCATAGGTATAGCACCTATACTGTGGTCCACAGATGTGTAGATTCGTTTGATTAAAACTGCATTCCGATTGTTAGAACTTTCAGTTGCCAACAGCGGCACACTTTTGTTTTTGTTATGAAAGTTTCTGTGAATGATTGATGAGAACTATTAACTATTTCATAAATGCATATTCTATAACATTCTGAGGCTTATACTACTGGTTAGTTCATAGCTTTTTTGTTTTTGAGTGCGTTATTGACAATGTATGCAGCTGTTTATCATTCGAGCCAGCGATGATGAAAGTCATGCCATATGACCCTAGTCATGAAGAAGTTTACAATGCGTTTATCATAAAAGCCTAAACCGAACCGAAAACCGAGGTTTTTTCTGCAAAACCTACCGAAACTGACCGACGGGAAACATTTTGAAACCGTAACAACACTACACCCAATACTCGAGTGCAGTGCAGTAACGCTGCCAAGATGCAAAACCCGTTGAAATTAGCTGGAGTGCCCCAAACTACCGGATCGATCTCAGCCGCTAGTGGGCCGAAGTTTACCATATTCTGAGAACATGTGAAGGAGATATTGCTGCTTAGCAAGTTTTTTTTCTGATTGTCGATACATGCCCTAGTTGCAAAGATATGGCCCGACAAAGTTGTGTGATGGTGCCAGATGGCGATTTTTTGGCGAGTTTTTGGGTTCTGCATTTCCAGCGAGCCGCGTGCAGCACATTTCAGACCTGCATTCTAAATTCGCACTAGGACCACATCATGTGTCGAAGTATGGTAGACATCCATTCTGTGACTGCTGAAATTAGGCGAGGAAAAAAAGATAGAAGAAAGAAACTACAGCGCAAAAATATAATCGCCTGCCCTATTCCGTAGGGCGGCCATAACTAGAATGCGGGCCAATGCCCAACGTGATGGCCACTCTGCCAAATATAGGTGGCGCCCTCTGTTCAATGCTGCAACGTTTGGCTGATGCCCACTACCAGAGTGCCGTGCAGTAACGCTGCCAACGGGTTTGAAATTTGCAGGGGTGCCCCAAACTACCAGACCGATCTCAGCCGCTAGTGGGCCGAAGTTCACCATATTGTGAGGACATGCGGAGGAGATATTGCTGCTTAACAAGTTTTTTTCCGATTGTTGATATGTGCCTTAGTTGCAAAGATATAGCCCGACAAATTTGTGCGATGGTGCCCAGATGGCAAATTTTTTACAAGTTTTTGCATCCTGTATTTGCAGCGAGCCGCGTGCAGCACATTTCAGACCTGCATCTTAAATTTGCACCAAGGCCACACCATGTGCGGAAGTATGGCAGACATCCAATCTGCAACGGCTGAGATTAGGCGAGGAAAAAAAGATAGAAGAAACCACCGGATGAAAACATAATGGCTTGCCCTATTCCATAGGGCAACCATAAACATATATGCATGTGCATAAAACAGAGTACTGGCTTTGGACAACTGATATCAAGGGAGCAACAACACTTTCCTCAGGAGTCCAGTGGTGACTGAAGGAAGAATCAGGCAGTATGTGATCTTTATCGGTACGGATCAGCGATCTTGAGTTTCCTTCAGTGGTTTGACACTGTTGATTGGGTGTCAGGTATGACATCTGGCCTGCAAAAGTACCCATGCCAACTGTTCCCAAATGTTCCCTTCCAGAACAGGTACAAGAAGACAGCCTACAGGGTAGAGAATGGCCGATTCGGGTAAAACGACCGATGTCCGATGTTCCGATATTCAGGCGAAAAAATTCCGACGTCCAATTCCAATGTTTAATTGATCGGTCATGCTTTAGCAGGCGAGGCGGGCAACAGTCAACCATAGCAAACGA
>Ga0209259_1000679_pt1 | contig 10761 bp, 8 predicted proteins | sample WorMetGr2BELIZE1_FD_187417 | JGI IMG/M metagenome (GOLD analysis project Ga0209259, IMG submission 187417) | Marine gutless worms symbiont microbial communities from Max Planck institute for Marine Microbiology, Germany - Inanidrilus... ...
GCACATTTCAGACCTGCATCCTAAATTCGCACTAGGGCCACACCATGTGTCAAAGTATGGTAGACATCCAACCTGCGGCCACTGAGATTAGGCAAGAAAAAAAAGATAGAAAGAAACCACAGCGCAAAAATATAATGTCCGCATCTGCTACGCAGGGCGGCCATAAAGAAGAAAGAACAAACGACAGGATGAAAATATAATGGTCTGCCCTATTCCATATGGCGACCATAAAAAGTTGCACACACAGTGAAATTGGTCTATATCTTGAGACTGTCTCTATTACACTGAATCAATGTACAAAAGCATGTCAGTTTGACAAACAGTGTAACAGAGATAAACAGAAATGGCACGGATCATTACGTGAGGACACATGACAAATACACTGGCTTACCCTAAAAATCTAGTCACACGACCCCAACTCACCAGAAATCACCCTTGCCCTACTGACTTGAGGTACTGACCTTACAATGGTGCAACTCAACTCAACGAGCTTTAACGGACGCAGGTGTAAACAGCTCTTTGTCCGCATCTATATAACACTTATGTAAAACTACGTTTCACTTATTACGTATTTATGTTCACTGATCTATCTCCAGTTCCAGTCAGGTCGGCCGTGAAATCGTATTTCACATCTTGATTCATCCAGAACCTGACTAAGCATGCTTTAAATAGGTAGACAGTATTAACATCGACAACATGGTTCAGTAGACTGTTCCAAATATTAACAATACCTTCAGAAAAGTAGTATTTGTTACCTCTGCAAGCATTAATATGCCACACTGTCTGATTAGTAGTGCAAGTAATTAGGGTTGTTAATCGATATCCGGAAATCCGGATATCGAATTTTGGCCCAGATATCCAGATATGGAAATACCCATACGATAATTGAAAACGAAGCGCAAACAGTCAGGGTCTGCGCCACCTGCCAGTGGAGAGAGTCGTCAGTTGACACAGTGAAACATGATATGCTGTATCTCCGCCAGCGACCGCTGCAGCAACAGACATCTGTCACATCTGAGTGCTGTTCAGTCACCTCGGTGTAGCTGCAGCAACGACAGTGCGTTGCCGGTCCATCTCATCTGTTCCCTTCCAGTCACCCCTCATTCCGCAATCATGCCATTGCTCCCACACATCAAACGCTGCCACCATCGCTAATAATTAGACCAAGTGCACTTGTGGGTCTATGTAATAAAAAATCGATAGCGGGATTTATACCGGATTTTCAAATCAGATACCCGGATTTGGGAAAAAAACGATATTAACATCCCTACAAGTAATGCTTGCGGATGATGAAGTACATAAGGCTGACAGTGGTCAGAGCAGAATGTACAGCTGCAGACTACATCATTTCGGGACCACCCGGGTGAGCCGGTTCCAGAAGAGAACTTCTGGACTTTATGGTGCAAGGGGAGATTAACAGACGCAGACACACCGACCATCCGGCTGGGTGCCACTCCATCCGGACTAACCAGTGCCCACCTCCACCATCCCCCATTTTTTTACAGGCCGGATGCCTGGCCCGTGCCTCCGATTCATGCTTAATGCTTGACTACATGTGCGCGTTATAAAATTTTCGTATTATATATTTCAACATCTGGCTATACACTGCTGGCACCCAGCATGTACTAGCGACCATTTCACTACAGTCTAATGGCTGTTTGCACCAACAATAGTTAAATTGTTACTGTCTAATGGCGATATCAAAATACCTAAAAATGCAACTAGGTTGTGGGGACAGAAATCAGTTGAGGGTTATACGTTAACGTTAGATACGACAGTTAATACAACTAGTGAACTGTGCCAAATACAAAAATATCGTTATCACTATATCGTTCGGCAGCCAGATGGCCCGGCATCCGTGGACAAGGCGGCAAATACGTGAAGACGTATGCGTCCATCACTGATATCGTTCCACTATCATTGCATGAGCCTGAAACAAACCAGCATTATCAGTCAGCAATGCACTCTGCTGGAGCTGACAGCAGAGTGCAATGCACTCTGCTGTCAGCTCCAGCTCTTACTTACCAACAAAGTGCAATCCACATGATACGTTTCAAGCAGATATTCGCTGCATTGGCAGCAATCACATAATTCACAGCACCTCTCAGTTTACTGTTTTGCCTTCAGTGCTTTGACACTGTTGGTTGGGCGACAGGAAGAGCATCCAGCCTGCACAAAATTGAGTGATGAGGTGCTGGCATGGTTATCGGTCTGAATTGAGGTGCAAGTGATTTGTATATGGTCCAGCTGATGCCGCCCCATCATGTCTTGCTTCATTAAAATCCAGAATGCTTTAACCTTTCTGGTGCCGGCTTACCCAGGTTGTCCTGGAAAAGAGGCCGCTAAACAGGTGTCTGTCTCCGAGTTTACCGTCATCACCTGGTCATCATGGACTCCGCCCACCTACGACAACCACGTGACCACACTGAAGTTGTTTGCCTTGTGATCAGGTACAAAAAATAACAAAGAAATTAATTTAAAAGTAGAACTGGTATGGCATGGTAAACTGCACTCAAAAATGGCACGGATCCTTTTTTGAGGACACTTGACAGAATGCACTGGCGTACCTTACAAATCTAAGTCACACGAACCCATCCCTTGTCATCTTTGGTTACATCACCACCACACAACCATTTTATGGCCCTTTTTCCACGACCACCCGGGTGAGCTGGTGCCAGAAGAGAACTTCTGGACTTTATGGTGCAACGGAAGATTAACACAGGCAGACACACAGACCATCCGGCTGGGCGCCACTCCATCCAGACTAACCAGTGCCCACCTCCACCATCAGTGGAGGTGGGTTACATCTGGTTACATCAGTGGGTTAATGAAAAAAGAACAGACATATGAAATGCACTTGTAAAACCGGGCACACAGTATATAATCAAGCCAAGAAGACACTGCACCTGTCCGCCAGCAGCGCATGCTGTGACCAGCGCATAGCGTCCACCTTCTTTAATCAGCCGGTTGGCCGCAGTCGTCACCAGCCGGACGCCAGTTGCTCCGAACGGATGGCCAATCGACAGAGATCCTCCCCACGTGTTGATCTTCTCCAGAGGCAAAACACCAAACTACACACATACAAGTCTCATATGCAGACGTACCTAGTGAGACTGAAAGCACACACACACACACACACACAACCGTTTTACGGCCCTTTTTCCGGGACCACCCGGGTGAGCCAGTACCAGAAGAGAACTTCTGGACTTTATGGTGCAAGGGTAGATTAACAGAGGCAGACACACCGACCATCCGGCTGGGCGCCACTCCATCTGGACTAAGCAGTGCCGACCTCCAGCATCCCCCATCATGAGACTGAAAGCATCTAAAGTAAAAAGCAGAAGTGTAAATACTTTCGTAGTGCCTCTGTGACATCACATCTCGGAAGTGTCTGCGGCAGAGCTTTTTGTGATGGTATGCACCGGTATAGCGTACCGGCACCTTTTTCACGCTGCCGGCAAATTTCGCAAATATCAACTTAAGGCACGTGGCCTCAGTGCTACTATTAGACATGCGTACCGGTGCCTCTTTGATTCCAAGAAAAGCACTGGTCTGCAGTATGGCACACTGTCATGTAATCAGTTTTACCTGCAGTACATGTGATACTCGTTTGGCAAGTTATAGGCCTTTCACAAGGCACTACCACCAGTCCACCACCTGTCTTTTTAACGGCTCTTTTCCAGGTAAACCTTGATCAGTTGGTTCCCCTCAACTCTCTTCATTCAACTGCAAGAGAACTTTTGGGGATAAATGCATTTTTGCAGGATGAATGCGACTGATGCGTTACCCAGATCATTTTGTGACTTCTTAGGACAGCCACAGTAAACACTTTCTCATCAGTGAAAACATGAACCCAATTTCATGCTCGGAGGTCTTGTCCAGTTGCAGCTGTGGATGCTCAATACGACTTACTGCTGAAAAAATAACAGTGGCCATATTTTACAGGTGTGGTGGACAAATTTATAATCTTCTGGTTCCATACACCACAAATTATGAAAATTGCTTAAGCATAACTCCTGCTTGTGTACCTTCTGTTTCAGTCCAATGTACTTCTGTGCAAAGAAGTCCGAGTCCAGCGCCTTCAGCACAGACAGAACCTGACCCTGCAATCAGCACAGTTATACTAGAACAGTGTCCCACAGTAAGAAACAATGACACTGACATTATAGTATTCCAAGGCAACGCGAGATGCTACTACGCATCAACTACACTTGGCTTGGTATGGAAAACAAGACCTAACACAACAAAGGCATCAAAAGAAATGTATTACAACATAAAAATAATAAATGCAAAACAAGTGCATCAGCAGGCTTGCAAGACCCAAATCCCACCATACGGCCTTAAGCAACGCCGCCACCCGCAGTTCCAAATGCCCGCCGAGCCTCGTGCGTAATTCCAAATCCCCTAATGAGCCTCGGTGCACGCCGTCATCTCTCGCCAGGCAGGAAATGCGCTTGTCCGCCGCTGCCGCATGCTGCCGCTGCATGGCACTTGCCACGAGCGCATACCATTCGCATGCACCAGTGTGGGTGCTGGCAGCGCTAAGCGCATTTTTTGTCCCTGTGACCCTGGCCTTTGACCTCCATAATGGGAGAAGACCTGTCTGGATAGTAGTAGTAAGTAGTAGTAACCGGATATAGCAGTTCGCAACACGCCTCACCGCTACTGGAACTCACGTGCCATATGGGATCACACAGTGTTACCTGCCACCCGGCAGAGGTGACATTCCAGCCTTTACCCCAGCCAAAGCTGGTACTCGATTTAGCGACCGCGGAGGGATGCAAGGCTGAGTTCACCTAGTTGGCTGGTTACGCACCGTGATGGTATACCCGCCCAAAGACGGTCACCCATCCCAGTACTAACCGGGCCCAATGTACGGTAACTTCGTTCATGCGACGAACGACGCTGGCCACTACACCAGGCCGCCAACATGCATGCAAAATTTCATGCCCCTATCTTTTCCGCAACTGAGAAATCCGTAACCGTACAAAGAAACAAAGAAAATCACATACAGTAAACTAAGTATTCCCCCATACTACCGTGTGGTGGGATAAAAACTAAAGCAATGTTTAGTCGCCTCTTACGACATCCGGCCTGGAAATGGAGAGGGCCTATTCTGGTTTCGGCGCTTCACACATTTGTCACTTACTTAGACACTTACCTACTTACTTACAGCCCTGGAACCCACACAAAGTACAATATTCTGACTCACGGCAAAAGCTTCATGGAACTCGATGACGTCTATATCCGCCACTGTCAAGCCCACCTTGGCCAGGATGCGAGGAACTGCATAAGCCGGCCTGCAATCAACAACATAAACTCTACACGAAATAACACCAGAGTGAATGCATTGCATCAGATAACAGCTTAAATAATCATACGTTAGGATTTACTCCATTCCACCAGTACACTATCTGTGGTTAAATAAACGTATGTGTGGTGCTACAGAAATGTGTGTACTTGATTTATGTAAGTCCGGAAAATGTAACTCGTTAATGTACCCATTAAGTAACTGGTCGACTGGATCCTGTGATGTATAGACGAAGTCGCGAAGGTATGCTTTTGGCTTGTAGCCAAGCTCGAGTGCCTTATCTTCAGTCATTAGCAGGCATGCCGACGCTCCATCCGTCTACACAGGACATACAATCCGCTGTTTACTTTTGCATACACAGTTGCTGCCCATCTCCAGGTTTACCGGGTTAACCTGTGACCACACAGAAACATGGTACAGCAGTTTCAGTTGTGATGCCCAGCCTGGTGCACAACCATGTGTCAAAAGTTCAAAACAGGTTCAGACAGCAACATTGATTTCTCCGCCTTGTCAGGTATCGTTCTCAGTGAAAACAGTGACAAAAACCAAAGTCATTTACAACCACTGACGGCTAACTGATCAGTTAGCAAAAGTTATGGTTGCCCTATGTAATAGGGCAGACCATTATATTTTTATTTTTGCGACGGCTGAGATTAGGCGAGGAAAAAAAAAGAAGAAGAACAAACTACAGCATGAAAATATAATGGCCTGCCCTATTCCATAGGGCGACCATAATTAGTTCTCATTTATGTCTAACTCTGATGTCTTCAGTGCTTCATTAAAATGGTTTTACTTTTCTGGTGCCAGCTTACCCAGGCTGTCCTGGAAAAGACGCCGTTAAACGAATGTTTATTTTTTGTCTAATTCTAATTCCAGCTGATCATTAGCTATTTCTAACTGAAACACTACAGTTAGATACACAGTTAGACAGCAGTAATTTATTTAGGCTTCCTATTGAAACTCTGTGTTGTTTGTAAGACTCTGTCGAATCAAATGTAGTTCTTAACTCTGATTTGCATACATCTAATTCTAATTAATCAGTTACATGGAAATAGCTGATTCTAATGGTCAATCTAGGTTTACTGAACCACTTCTAACTGTACAAGAGATCGCTAGTGAACCAGAAACGAGGAGTTGGCTGCAGTCAGCGTCCCATGAGGCTTGATGAACGCAGGCTTCAGTTTGGCCATTGTTTCCATGCTTGACGGTCGAATGCCATTATCTACCCGGACTGGCTCCAAACGACCTACAGCGGTTTAACAATGCCATTCAGCAACACGTCGACAATATCAGTAATGACGCGGTTCTGTACCGCCAATCATCTGTGGCACACAGCACGTGATCCTAAGTATGTTAACTCACAGAAGCTGAACCTATCAATTCATCACTGGCATAGACCGTAAAAATTACCCCGGAAGAAATTCAATACGTGGTTCACACTGCCACGACCACCACCACCTCTATCTTAATGGCCATTTTTCTAGATAAGTCAGCCAGTACACCTCGGTCTACTTCGTTAGGAACAGAACTTGTTAGGGTAAGTGACACAAGTCTTTTACATTCCACATGTCCTTCCTGTCACTCAGGGTGTCAAAGCACAGAAGGAAACACAAAGCACTCATGCTAGAAAACATTTCTTCCTGCAAATACTACTGGACTCCTGATGGAAGCGGCATTGTTCTGTTTATTCCAGCTACCCAATGCCAGTACTCCACACACTTTACACTGCATGTGACTTTGGAAATTTCTACGGACAACAATAAACACGGACAGAAATGTATCAACAGGAGCGGCAGTAAATACCTGGAACTTTGTAAGCAAAGACATCAGTGAGAAGACCTTCGTCTGTTGCTTTCTTAGCAAGTGAGTGTGACCGACATGCATATTCATCCTACAATGCACGTAAAAAAAACACACAAACTCATTTTTCATTTAACCTGCCTTCTTTCGCGGAGTCCATCCAGACTGGGATGGGTTCCACAAAAGATAAACTACACGGATCATTAGAACAGGTTTCTGCCTTTTTGTCGCTAAACTGACAGTGTCAAAGTAAAGTAACCGTAGAGAAATCGTAGATTTGTATAGCATCTTATCACGAGAAACTCATCTCTAAAGCGCTCAGGTATGGCACGTGTTAACGAGGGATCACACAGTTTTACCTGCCACCCACACGTTTATCCACAACTGGAATGAGCCATACCTGCCTTTACTCTCCAGCTGCAGTGTGTCACTGCACTTTGGCCGGTACTCATTTTCTGTCCCGATGACGGTAGAAGGCTGAGTTGGCCTGAGTGGCTGGTTACAAACCAAGTGGTTTATGCGCCCGCAGATAGTCACCCAGCCCAGTACTAACAGGGCCCGGCGTAGAGTTACTTCACTGATCGAGACCAATGCACTACCATCAAGCCAAGCCGCCAAGCACTGGAGGGAACTCATAGCATGTGGACTCATCATTTTGATCCAACAACTGACTCTGGAGGAAGGGACGGCAAATGCAAGTAGGCAAGTTCTTGTAAAATGCCTGTTTAATGTCACAAAGGGCATACAACCCCTCAAAAGTTATGCACCTTGAACGAATCACTCCTCAAGATCATCTAATCCACACTCAATGGGGAAAATTGTCATAACTGGTATCTATGTAGTCCAAGGCAAACTCACATGCACAATTTTTCGCACGTTCCATGACATCTCTGCAACGTTTCAGTTGGCTGCTTTGTTACGGCAACTGGCCGAAAAAGTCGACTATTTTACAAACACAAACAACAGCTGTGACGTGAATGTCACTTATCCCCAGAGGTCTCTTGGATACCCTTCCTGTCACCTAAGCAAAAGTGTCAAAGCACTGACCCCAAGTAGGGACAGTCGCTCACTGCCTTGTCCCATCTTGGTTCACTGCCAGATTCCTAACGGAAGCGGTACTGCTCCCTTTCTTTCCAAACAAGTAGGGACTGGCTAACGCAACTTCACCTGGAAAATGGTAATTACAACGGATGGGGGTGGCGGTGCAAATGTAACAAGTGGTCAAAGTAACTTGTCCAAAGGCCGCATCACTGCCGCAAATGTACGGTACAGTGGTATTCAACAGGTGGCGCCAATGTGCACTCCATCTAATACATGTTCCCTTGGTTCAATCTGATCCCACAACCCAAATGGCATCTCGATCAGTTCAGCCGTTTTTTCAGGGCTCATGACTGTGACAGACAGACAGACAGACAGACAGACCAAGCGACTCAGTCGGTAACAATAGGCCGCATCTACATTCGTAGTACTGCGATGTGGCCTAAAAACAAGTCGTATGCATGTAAAACATAAGAACTGCGTCACCTGTTCCCGCCGAGAAACAGCAAATGTTGCACACATGCGGTCCGTCGAATGGCCCATCGTCTCGTTCGACGTAAACTCCGAAACAGAAGGCATCTACATAAGCACATGGAAGACATTTGCGTACTGCTCTTTCTGTCCTTAAACTGATATAGTTGACTACAATGGTAAGCTCTCAAAACCAGATGGCAAACAGAAAAGCCATAAGAACTTGAAATGAGCTGCAGTTTCGAAGAAGTAAGAAGTAAGTTGGGAAAGCAAACAAGCAAACAATGTATGTAACGCCAAAATCAACAAATGAATCAAGAGTGCATTACACTCCGGAGCCCGCACGGGGCCCATAAGAACTTCAAACAAGCTGCAGTTTGGCATTGGCATCAGTTAGTGAATCAAGAAAAGATGAAGCCACAGACGGGATGATTTCTTTGCTGGGTCCACTACTCTAAGTTCTATTCAGTGCTTTCACGCTGTTGCTTGGGGAGGGACGGCATTCAATCTGTACAACATGCTACAATTATCTCCAGAGGTTTTCTTTCGGAACAAGTAATTAAGTTGATTGAGTTAAGGTTTTACGTCCCACTGGACACAAGATAGGTCATTTTGGAGACGTTCTTCTCAGCCAATCTCTTGGTATAGTACAGAAGAAACTAAACCTAACACAACAAAAGCAAACAACACAAGAACAGAATAGTGTAACCTAAACTAGAAAAACACACAAATGGTAAACGTAAACAACTGCACAAAAACAAAACCTAAACCTATACCCAACACTCATCTTTTTCAGAACTGCTCTATGTAAATAAGTAGGAAATATTTAACAGCATATGTCAAACGCACAAAAGTGAAATGTAGCAAAATGAATAAAAGCAGGCTATAAAATACAAAAACACACAGTACAGAATGCAACAATACGCATGCTGAAAAATGCCACATGACAGTAATGAAATAATATCAAGACGAAGTGGGCAATTCGTAACCCAGATTTTATCTGGAACCACCACCACCACCACCACCAGTGTTTTTTCCGGGACTACCCGGGTGAGCCGGTGCTAGAAGAAAATCTTCTGGACTTTTATGGTGCAAGGGAGGATAACAGAGGCAGACACACCAACTATCCCCATGGGCTCCACTCCAACTGGACTAATGTGCGACCCACCTCCATCGTCCACCCATTTTTATGTTGGATGCCCTTCCTGCCACAACCCTCCCACTTTCTCCTGGCTTGGGAGAGGCATCAAATATACTGGTTTGCATACCCAATGGCGTGGTTTCAGATTTCATCTGGAAAATGGCTCTGAAACAGTGTGTGTGTGAGAGACAGATGCAGCTGACACACCTCCGGCTGCCAGTTCTTTGGATTCAGCATCTGCGCAATCAGCGGCACTCGCTGCTGAAGAGACTTCGCTCGTGACATCGCAAGCATGAGACGGCGCATCCGGCGACCATGCCTGATTGGAACGTCAGACATCGTGTCCACTCCACCGGCAATCACCGCATCACAGTAGCCTGACGCCAGCAGCCCCAAACCTGCCACCAGAAATACAACAACTGACTGTTATTATTATGGTCGCCCTGTGGAACAGGGCATACCATTATATTTTCATCCTGTGGTTTCTTCTTTCTATCTATCTTTTTTTCCTCGCCTAATCTCAGCCATCACAGAGTGGATGTCTGCCATACTTGCACACATGGTGTGGCCTTAGTGCGAATTTAACATGCAGGTCTGAAACGTGCTGCATGCGGCTCGCTGAAAATACAGGACGCAAAAAAGGCGCCAAAAATCGCCATCTGGGCGCCATCGCACAACTTTGTCGGGCTATATCTTCGCATCTAAGGCAAGTATCGACAATTGGAAAAAACTTGTTAAGCAGAAATATGTCCTCTACATGTCCTCATAATATGGTGAACTTCGGCCAACTAACAGCTGAGATCGGTTCGGGAGTTTGGGGCACCCGTGCAAATTTCAAAAGGGTTTCGCGTCTTGGCAGCGTTACTGCACGGCATCTAGTAGTGGACGTCAGCCAAACTTTGCGGCGTTGAACAGAAGGCGCCACCTATGTTCGGCAGGGCGACCATCACGTTGGGCATTGGCCCACATTCTAGTTAATCATGATGTTATTTTGCGGAGA
>Ga0209259_1000680_pt1 | contig 10741 bp, 4 predicted proteins | sample WorMetGr2BELIZE1_FD_187417 | JGI IMG/M metagenome (GOLD analysis project Ga0209259, IMG submission 187417) | Marine gutless worms symbiont microbial communities from Max Planck institute for Marine Microbiology, Germany - Inanidrilus... ...
CGCTCGAGACGTGCGTTCGTGCACGATATCGTACGATATATGGCCGCCACGATATCGTACGCTGAACGAATCCGCGATCGATATCGCGATATCGTGTAATCGATATGATCATTATTGAAATTGTGCGTGTTTTGAATACAGAACAACAGTCAGCAGCAGTCACAGAGACAAGAAGCCGCAGCTAATGATGAGCCTGCAGAGCAGGCCGTGTCGGTGACAGGTGACATCGTGGTGGTGAACGATAGAGCCGACCGTCAGGCAGAGTCAGTGACAGGTCATGATGTCAAGCTGCCGGTTGAAGAGACGACATCACAGCCGCACATGCTACCGGGCTGCATTGCTCCACGTGATGATGACAACTTCACATCTACTGCAGCTATAGAGGACAAGTCTGGGATGGAAGAGGACAGCGTCTGTGATGGGCGTGTTGGTCCGGCTGTTGAGTGTGCCAGTGGAGTTGTCCGTGAACTCGGAGTATCGGCAGATGAGCTGCAAAAAGCTTATGCTGATAATCAGAGTGACACAGTGGCAGAAAATACTGGTTGTTCCAGCCGAGGATGTGCGCAGCATTCAGTTGATGCATCTGTACTAGTTCACAGCATTGCCAGTGAGTCGGGAACAAAGCAGGATGCTAATAATGACATGATGCTGTGTAATGCCACTGTTGTTATGCAGAATTGTACAGAAGTTGATGCTGTGGAAGGGTCCTCTGTACCCTTTCCTGTACTAGTTCCTGAATCGGAAGCTGTGGAAGAGTCCATTGTACCAGATAATGAGCTTGGTGCAGGTGGAGCTTCGGGAATGGACTCCGCAGCAGAAAGTCAAGCGATGGATCGTTGTAGTCCCAGCAGTCCCAATGCTGTAGTAGCTGAGCCGACGGAAAATGAGTTGATTGTGGAGAAGTTACAAGAAGACACAGAACCGGAAGAATTCGAGACTGGTATGTCAGTAATGTCTGGTGAGTGCTGTGATGCTAAAATGAAGACAGATTCAGATGCTGCAGTACAAGAGAGCAGCAGTCAGGATGAAATGCCTGATGCTGTTGATGAGATGCCACGGGAGACGATGGTGACAGATCTGAATACTGCGTCGGAATGCATTGACGTAGACTTTGATGAAGGTAAAGTATCAGTGGATGAATCTGACAGTAGAGGATCAGATACTGAGGTGGCTCACGTTGGAAATGAGAATGCAGTTGATGTGTCGAATGAAATCGATTCTCATCTAATACGGGAGACAAAAGACTTATCCAGTGCAGCAGTGAATTGTGATGAAGAAGAGGAATTAGTATCTTGCAATAATACATCGTATACTGAAGTGAGTTGCGCAGGTGGCGTAAATTCGGAGATGCCAGTTTCTGTGTTGAATGGAACTGCAGTATCCACTGTAATTGCTGATGCTGTACAAGAAGCTGAAGACTCAGTGGTGACATGTGAGTCCAGGTTCTCAGTGGTGAAATGCAGTAAAGAGTTGGAGGAATCAGTGAATGCATATGACAAACCGGCAATGGATACGCAAGTAATTTGTGTGCGAAATATGAATGTAGAGGTACAGAATGATGCATCAGATGAGAATGTTTTGTCCGTTTCTGGTGATGAAGCTTCTGTAGAAGTATCAGAGAACTCCGAATCGCACTGCACGATAGTTGTGTTTGATAAAGACGAAGAATCAATGGACGATTTTGACAAGACAGCATTGCTTACTGACGTGAACTGTGCAGAAGAAGTTCAAGCAGTTGAAGTCGTATCATGTGAAACCGATGCTGATGGAGGACCGGAGGCCGAAACGTCAGAAAACGAAATGCAGAAGCATGACGAACTGTTGCCACCACAACTGGCTGTAAAGACAAATGGAGAATTCTTGCAAATGGAGGATCAGCGTGCTGAAAAGTTCTGTTCTTCGACTGACGTAACTGTATCTTGTGAGGCGGTGAATGAGACTGAGGTGTGCAGTACTGGAGACGAAAGAGAGTCCGGCACTGCTGATTCTGTACTTGAACATAGCTTAGAACTTGAGAAACCGACCGATAATGTTGGACCAGTTGTAGGAGATGCTGAGTTGGACACTGAGGATTCCATTACAGAACTTAATGGAAATACATTGAAACAGTCAGACAGTTGTGATTCAGCCTCACCGCATGAGAGAGAGCAGTTAAAGCAGCCACCAGGAGATGACGAAACGAGTCTCATGGAAATGGTAGCTGGTGATGCTGTGGAGCCTACTGTTAAGGACTCAGTTACAGATCCTGCTGATGATGTTCGGGTACATTTAGAGGCAGCAGTTGACCACACTGCACATGTTACGGCACTGTCTGATGGAGAGATTAATGTTGCTGATGAAGCAGTGACCACAGCAACCAGTGGTTTGTCACCAGATGTTGCCTTAGAAACAGCCAGTGTGGTCGGCCTCCAACGTTATGAGTCTGCCGTTGTGAAAGAACATGAATCTGTCAGCAGTGTTCATGTTTCAGTTCTAGCTCCTGAATCTGAGTCTGAATCAGAAGATGCTAAAGCCGTACCTGTTTCTCTGCCAGTTCTAGTTCCCGAGTCTGAATCAGAAGATGCTAGAGCCGTACCTGTTTCTCTGCTAGTTCTAGTTCCTGAGTCTGCATCAGAGTCAGAAGTTGTGGAAGGGTCTACCATGCCTACTTCAGAGCCGGTTCCTGAATCAAACACTATGGAGCAGTTCGTGATACCCATGTCAATGCCAGTTCCTGAATGTGAACAAGCTATGGAAGGATCGGTTTTGCCTGTTTCTTCGCTAGTTGCTGAATCTGAATTTGAATTGGAAACTGTTGATGAGTCCACTGCACCTGTTTCTGCACTAGTTCCTGAATCGGTGGCTGTGGAAGGGTCTGTCGTACCCAGTACATCATGTATTCCAGAATCAGAACTTGAATCTGAAGTTGTCATTGAGTTAGGTCCGTGTACTGATAGATCTCGTACTGATGAACTGGAGCTAATGTTGCACGAAGAAAATGAGGTGATGACAGCATCGAATGTTGCTACGGATGTAAGCATGCCACTTGAAGATGAAGAGATGGAGTGTGATAAATGTACACCAGAAGATGAAAAGACAGTCACATCTAATGTGATCACATCTAATTCACATGCGGTAGACCGGCTTGGTAAACAGGTTTCGGACTCCAGCAGTGAAGAAGTCAGTGTGTCTGCAGTGGTAGCCGCTTCAAACAACATTAAAGGTTCAGAGACCGAGGCACAGTCTGCTGTCTGTTTTGTGGAACAGTACGAACCCAAGATTGACAGGTGTTGTTCAGACCCGTCACCACCAATCGATGTCAGTTCTGCAAGTTCAGAAAATGCATTGCAGCATGCAGATACCATTTCCTCGATGGCGGATGATGTCACAGCCATACGTGTCCCAAGTTCAGACAGCACGGTACTGTGTGAACTTACAGTTTCCACTGAAGATGCACTTGCTGTTAGCGTGGAGGAGGATACTGCGCAGAGTGAAATCATGATATCCATAAGAGATCGGGATGCAACAGTTGCTTCTGACAGGGCAGAAAATTCAGTGGAGAGTGTGGTTTCAAGCTCCCCGGTTTTTGCAGGCGTGCTTGAAAATGCCGGTATTTCAGAGCATATGGTGCAGAGTGCAGATACAGATGCCATAAGTTCAGAGGATAATGTGGAGAGCAGAGCTACAGTATTCACGGGAGTTGCGCACAGTGAAATCATGATATCCACAAGAGATGGGGATGCAGCAGTTACTTCTGACGGGGCAGAAAATTCAGTGGAGAGTGCTGTTAAAAGGTCCCCGGTTTTTACGGACGTGCTTGAAAATGCCGATATTTCAGAGCAAATGGTACAGAGTGCAGACGCAGATGCCATGAGTTCAGAGGGTAATGTGGAGAGCAGAGTTACAGTATTCACAGGAGTTGAAAATACTGTTATGTGTGCTGTGGGTAAAGATGCGGCTGTATCTGCTAAGGGTCTGGAGGATACAGTGCAAAGTGTGGTTATCACATCTGCAGCAATGAAAGACACTTCACTAAATGCTGCGAGTTGCAATGATATGGTTCAAAGTGAACTGATGATTTCTGTGGCAGATGAAGACACAACTGTACCTGTTGCCAGTTCAGAGGTTGTGGCACAGGATGTAGATTCAGTTTCCACAGCGCAGAAAGACGTAACCATTTGTACCGATAAATCAGAGTCAGCAGTCCAGAGTGGAGACGTGGTCTCTGTAGCAGATGAAGGCACAGCTGTACACCTGTGTGATACAGTTCAGAGAGACGTTCTTATTTCCACAGATGATGAGGACCTGCATGTACATGCTGCAGGTACAGAAAATATCATGCCTAGTGGAATGACAACATACATGGCAGATAACAGCTCTGCTGAAAATGCTGTAGGTTTAGAGGATGAACCGCAGAGTAGGGATACCATTTCTGCTGCCGATAATGACATGGCTGTACATGGTGAGAGTGCAGCGGATCCAGTTCAGAGTGGAGCCGGGGTTTCGGCAACAGGTGATGATACAGCAGTGACTGTTTCAAGTTCTCTGGTTATGTCACAGAATGGAGTTATGATTGCTGTGGCAGACAGAGATGTTACGATGGTGACCAGTGATCCTAGCGATGTTTCTGATCTTGGTCAGTGCAAGGAGATGACTTCGGCGTTGACTGACGTTTGCACAGCAGCTGACCCACGTCAAGCCGGCGACATTACGGCAGATGCCGCGAGTCAGTTCAACAGCCAGACATCAAGCGGCACTGTGGAAGAAGGCCAGTTTGACGACGTGGAGTCAGATGATAACATTGAACCTGCAACGCCAATGAGTGGTCACTGCCATCTTTATCGTGCAAGTCCGACATTGAGAGCAGGCAGTTATTCTGCCTGTCACGTGTCCGGTGTTCGTCGAAGTCTACCTCCTGTTAGTCCGTCATCATTTACCCGCAGTCCAGCCGGCACTCCCACTTCTAGGCATTCTTCGTGCACGCTTGCAGTCACTAGGCGTAACACAATGTCTGCTGTTGCTGGACGGATGCCCCGGTATTCTCCACTATTGTCATCGCCCATTGGCCAGAATATTGAAAGGCTCGACACTAGACCAAGGTTTCCTCAGTCGCCAATAATGCTACAGACTGGAGGACACCCATCTGGTGCCAGTTCTCATGTTCGTGCCAACTCTCCACGTGATCCGGCAATAGATGTTGTGAATGCCGCTTCATCTTCTGGCGAGAAGCTAAGAAAACGGAAACGTTCTGCTGATGATGCGGATGTCATGTCCAAATGCAGTCTTGTGTCTGACTTTGCTGGTGATAATGCAACTGCCGTCACTCAGTGTGACATCTTGTCAGCTGAGAATGTCGTCATCAGTTCAGGATGTGACAGTGAGAATGCGACTGTGACCAGTGCTGTGGAGGCTGATACTGTCGATGCATTGACTGCTGGTCATTGTGTATCACAGGCATTAAGTGATCAAGTTTCACCTTCTCAAGCCACTGATGTTTGTGATGCATTTCCGAGCCAGTGCCCTTCGCAGGCATCAAAGAGTGAAACTTTCGTTTCTGGCAGCCAAGTGAATGCTGATCCAGATGTCGATGGTTTGAAGTTGTACTTAGAGTTGAGCCAAGAGCCAACTATGTTGGGTAGCCAGTATGTGTCACACGCAACGAAGAATGTAGTGGGCACATTGGTGCAGACTGCTGCTGCAGCTGGTGAAGAGCATCCAGATGGAACTGAATTTGGCAACACGACTTCATCGTCCCAGCCCGTGAGGTCATTGCCTTGCGATGACTGCTCCGCAGTCACATCCGACGTTACTGTATGCAACGAAGGCAATGCACATGTTGACAATCATGGTTCGGTTGTTGACAGCGGCATTCCATCATGTCAGGAGGATACGGCTTTCAGTCACCGTGTTTTGTTTAACAGCAAGAATCTGAATTCAGATGCCGAGGAATCAGGAAGACCAAATGTGGTTGAGGATACAGTGCCAGGATTTGTACCAATGAATACTGATATATCTATTGACACTGAAGTAGTGGAAGGCATGGAATTTGTACCAATGAATACTGATATATCTATTGACACTGAAGTAGTGGAAGGCATGGAAACTAATGGTGACGAGTGTTTGACAGTAAACAACGATAATGATAATGTTTCGTCACTGATGGATGCTGTGCAGCCACAGTCTGTGATTTCCGTTGCTGATGCTGCGGAAAAAGTCAACCATTCACAGTCAGCCAGTTCTGTACGGCATGTGGATCTGGCACCAGAATGTGATGGCATGACAAGAACTGATGCGGATGATGCATCGTCAAGCTCCGTTACTTCACACACTTCCCGTGATCGGTGTGTTGGTGATTATGCAGACAGGAGTGAGGAGTTACTGATGGATGAAGCAAGAGGTGAAAATCAGCCGAGTGTTAGCAGCGTCACTGCTAGTGTTGTTGAAGCCAGTTCTTCAGGTTCATGTTCACTTACAACACATGCACACATAGACCCAGTGGACTGTGTGACGGATATGACAAGCTCTGACAATGAATTGACATGTAGCGTATCTACTAGTATGCACAAGGCTTGTACGAGCATTGTCTCACCATTGTCAATAGAGCATTCTAGTTGTGTTACTGACTCTAGCAAAATTACATGTGATAGTCACCTGCAGGCAGACGAACCATGTGTTGTTGAGCCATCGTGTAATAGTGGTGTGTCAATACAGTTGGACTCCGAAAGATGCAACATTGAGATGCATGCTACGGAGGCTGACACTGCCGATGCTTTGACTGCTGATGGTTCCTTTGCTAGTCAGTGTGTATCACAGGCATTGAGCGATGAAGTTTCACCTTCTCAAGCCACTGATGTTTGTGATGCGTTTCCGAGCCAGTTCCCTTCACAGGTATCAAGAAGTGAAACTTTTGTTGCTGGCAGCCAAGTGAATGCTAACCCAGATGTCGATGGTTTGAAGTTGTACTTAGAGTTGAGCCAGGAGCCAAGTATTTTGGGTACATCAGTTTGTAGTCAGTTCACGTCACAGGCAGCAAAGAATGAAGTTGATATCTCATGCAGCCAAACCACCACTAGCTCAGATGCTGAAGTGCTGCATTTGTATTTGGAGCCGAGCCAGCAGCAAAATTCTCTGGATATGAAGCTGCTTGAAAGGGAAGACGAGGTGTCAACAGATGGAGAGGAGAGTCAGATAACTGCTGGTGAGTCTGACATTCTGATGGAACTTCGAGATGGTGGAATTTCGAGCCAGAGTACCGCCGGTGGACTGGAGACCACTGGAGAGATGGACGATGCAGGCTTGGAGTCGGGTGAGGATAATTGTTATGATGTACGTTTGCGGACATGTGACAGTTTACTGCCTCATGGTTTAAGACAGGAATACCGTCATTGTGAAAGTGAAAGTACACTACGAGGTTGTCAAGAAAATGAAGGAGTAAAGGAGCAGATGACCAGCGAGGAAGATAGGACTAGTGTTACTGGGAACACACTTGACAGTGTGAGTGTTCAGTCTGACATGACGGACATTCCTTGTGAATCGGCAATTCTTAACTCATATGACAACGTGGAGGAGTCAGCCGAAAGGCATGCCCTGTCTGTAATTGCTGAAGAAGAAGATTGTGATGGGAACGGGACAGAAGGACTTCGCAGTGATGGCGATGTGATGGGTAAGGTTGACAGGAGCAATGACAATGGTACACTTCGAGATGCAGAAGTCACACTGATGACCGTGAAGGCGTGTTTACCAGTGAATTGTGATGCAAGTGTAGTTGTTGCTGGCACTACTGCTGATGGTGATGACACTTACAATAACGCCGGAAATGACGATGGATTGGATGTAACGGAAAGTATGTCTGGTGTCGATAGTAGTGTAGATAAAGATATGGATGTCATGGAGTCATCTGAGAAGGCCGTTTGTTCACCACTAGAGAAAGAGAAAAGCGATGTATGCAGAGATGATGCTGTTGATGCTGCTAAGGATGTTGATGGCGCGGGAATGATGGAAAGTGTACCTGACTTCACTAGTAGTTATAGTAATGCTGGAAATGATGATGCATTGGATGTAACAGCAAGTATATCTGGTGCCGACAGTAGTATAGATAAAGATGTGCGTGTCATGGAGTCATATGTGAAGGCCATTTGTTCACCACTAGAGAAAGAGAAAAGTGATGTAGATACAGATGCTGCTATGGATGATGATGATAATGATGGTGCAGGAATGATGGAAAGTGTACCTGGCTTCGGTAGTACTTCAGAAAAAGATGTAGACATCACACAGCAATGTGAGAAAGCTGTTAATTCACCTGTGTGTACAGTTTCTGCTGATGATTCCAGCGATAACAGTGAAGATGATACCAATGGCTTGGGTGTGGCAGGAAGTACATCGGATATTGTTGGCAGTGCAGATAAAGACGTGGATGTGATAAGGCCATCTGATAACTCCGCCGTTTATTCATGTGAAGTGGAAACTGATGGTTGCGTTGCTGCCGCTGATGTTGGTGATCCCAGTGATGATGACGATGATAACGATGACGATGACAGCGATTCGGATGTAACAGCGAGTATATCTGGTGCTGGTTCAGATGTAGGTCATCTCTCAGACACTGAGGAAAATGCTCCAGGCAGGAGTGACGGTGTTTCTGCAGTGTCACCACAGTTAATACAACCACTGTTGACTGAGCATCCTGGTTCAGTTGGTGATGTGCAGTCAGAGGAATCTTTTGCAGGTAAATATCGTTTAATGTCATCTTGTGCATTTTTTCATGATGTTTGTCTGTCATTGTTAAGAATGGTAACAGTTCCACTGTGCTGTGTGCTGGTATTATTTGGTGGCTGATTCTGATGTAAAGAAAAATTGACAAAAGTGCATTTTTATGTCAGCATTGGGAACGGGTAATGAATCAGTGGAGATCATATGCTTGTGTACACTGTTCTTTGTTCTGTAAACTGGCAGCAGGTGGGTGATCGAGACTTGAGCCTGTTTTGTGTAAATGGCAGTGTTGCAGCTGTAGAGCTTCTGTAATTTCTTGTACGGTCAGAGTGCTTCAGTCTTCCGTCTGTTGCATCTTAATTTGGCACAATTTTTAAATGATCTCGATTAAAGTTTAAATAGGGTATTTTCTGGCAGGTATATAGGCTATAAGCAAACCCAGTTTATTAGTACGTCAAACGATAAATTATAAATACATCCATGCATACACATTTTTATTTAACTGGACATCTTTTTAGAGTTACTGCAGGTTGGGTCGAGTTCCACAGAAGAGAACCTTTAGAAATTACTGGAGCCGTTTCACTACAGACTGGATGCCTGCCTTCCATCCAGCCAACGATGTCAAAGTTCTGAAGGGAACTCAGAGCAGTCACTCCAGCCCTGGATGCACCGGTTAACCTGGTTCTTTCTTCATCGACCACTGACTCACGAGGGAAGAGATTCCTGACATTTTACACTGGCTCAGTACTGTCCCACTATTCTGAAGGTCCATTCTTTCGAAGGTCCACTGTTCCGAAGATTAGGGTTAGAGATGGGGTTAGGGTTAGTAGCTTTAGGTCTAGGGTTGGTAGGGTTGAGGTTAGTGTACCTTCGGAATAGAGGACCTTCAAAATAGTGGACCACAATCCACTTGCTCACTGACACCAGTGCCCTAATGCAGCGTAAACAGGCATTACTTGGATGCCATATTGCAACTGCTTATCTGCGTGTTTTAGGTGCTGATGTGTCAAGGGTGAGCAATTATATGCGTTCTTCGTCTCCAGAGTTCGATGATGTTGTTCTGTCGGACCACAGTGATGAAGGCGAAGAGTATTCAGAAGAGATTCCCGTCAGAATGGAACATCTGAAGTCCAGAGATGAAGATTCGTCGCTGAACAGGGATAAGCGTGATGTTCTGTTTGATGACAGTGAAAGTGATGAGTTCAGCATCCCGCAAGTGGATTGGGCCTGTGTCAATGCGCTGTCGCCCGGGGAAGCTGAGATGAACAGCGATGGAACCCTGCCATTGGGTGATGATAAAGCCGGTGCTGATGCAGATGGACCTTGTTTATCAGCTGGACTGGACACTGCTCTCCGCTGTCGAGTCACTAATACTGCCGTGACATCGAATGCTACAAACGATGATGAGTCTGACAATTATTTGGAGGTCTGTGAGGGTGATACCAGCCTTTCGGAAGGACTTACTTTCAACATTGTGAGTGTTAGTCATCTGGAAGAAGAAACCACCTTGTTGCATGAAGGGAGTGGCGCCGCTAAAGAAACTCCGACACACTCTGCATCCCGGTTGAGCCGTAAACGTTCTCATGTGTCAAGAAGTGATAGCGGAGAGCAGACAGTGTGCAAGCGGCTTTGTCATAACGTGGATGATGTACCTGCTGCATCCGGCAGTGTTGCAGAGGCAGTGTTGCCAACGTTACTGCAGAATGACAGTGGAAGTGATGCTGGTTATGATAACTTGCTTACTGAATCTGGCAGTGAATCAAATTCAGCGTCTCAGCCGTCCTCATCTGCTACGGAGACAACAGTAATTAGCATGTTTTCACAAGACTGTGATGTGTCTTTTTCTCAAGGTATGTAATTTGACCGTATTTTAGTTGTACATTTTCAACTTGTGAGTAGTGTTACAGGATAAAAATATAGGGACCTATGCATGCCTTAGTTGATGACGATATTGTACGTGCAGTTTGTAAGCTGCAGGTACGTATTTCATATTTGTCTGGAACGTCTCCTCCTCATCTTTTGTCTCTTTAGTGCTTTCAGTGCATTGTGTGAGAAG
>Ga0209259_1000682_pt1 | contig 10730 bp, 8 predicted proteins | sample WorMetGr2BELIZE1_FD_187417 | JGI IMG/M metagenome (GOLD analysis project Ga0209259, IMG submission 187417) | Marine gutless worms symbiont microbial communities from Max Planck institute for Marine Microbiology, Germany - Inanidrilus... ...
CTTGGCGAGCAAGTTTGGATCGCGCGGGCGCTTGGGGCGTTTATCAGGCATGGTTCTAATATGGCATCTAGCCGGCGCCGATGCCACCGTCTGTCAACCGCCCCCAAATTCAAACTGACCCACTACCGACTTGTTCCGTTCTGACAATCAGGCATCTGATCCGATTCCTTCCGACTCCGCTTCCGGTGCATCCTGATAACCTACAACCCTCGGGGGACGCCTCTCCACAGGACCAGGCCGCGCGAGAAGCTGCCTCGCTAATCAATTACGCCCAAGGCATCTTCCAAATAACCTGACGATTGAAAATATCAAAATGGGGAACTCGAATATCCGCAACCCGATTCTGGCGTCCTATGCCACGAAAATCCTGCCTTACCGTGGTATCGGCAATAGCATTATCCGGGCCTTGAGGGAATATCCAGATATTGATTTCGTAGACGATCACGATGACAACCGGTTTATGGTTACTATTCGGCGCAAAGAAAATGAGACTTAAATTCTGCCATGGACTCCCACACCAGGATGACCGCACCCAGCGGCGGCAGGACGAGAGGGATGGAATGCGGCCGGCCCATCCGGCTTATGGGCTCGGAAGCTATGCCGCCCCGATTGCCGAGGTCGCTGCCGCCGTAACCTCCGGCATCCGAGTTGATCGCCTCCCGATAGAAGCCGGGCTGGGGTACGCCGATCCGATAATCGGGGCGGGAGAGGGGGGTGAAGTTGAAGACGGCGACTACCATCTCCTTGCCGCTACGATCCTTGCGGAGATAGCTGATTACGGATTGGGAGCTGTCGTGGCAGTCGATCCACTCGAATCCCGCGGTGGAGAAGTCCAGGTCGTGGAGCGCCCGCTGTGACCGGTAGAGTCGGTTGAGATCAGCAACGAGTCGGCGGATGCCCCAGTGCCGAGGGTCATCTGTCAACTGCCAGTCCAGCTCTCCGGAAAAATCCCATTCCTTGCACTGCCCGAACTCGCAGCCCATGAACAACAGCTTCTTTCCCGGATAGGTGAACATCAGGCTGTAGAGCAGGCGCAGAGAGGCCAGCTGCTGCCGGGCGTCACCGGGCATTCGGTCCGGCAGGGAACGCTTGCCGTGCACCACCTCATCGTGCGAGAAGGGCAAGACGAAGTTCTCGCTGAAGGCGTAGAGCAGACCGAATGTGAGCAGGTCGTGCTGGTAACGGCGATAGACCGGGGCCTGGGACAGATAGGAGAGGGTGTCGTGCATCCAGCCCAGGTTCCACTTCATACCGAACCCCAAGCCACCCAGGTCGGTCGGGCGTGACACCGCCGGCCAGGCAGTGGATTCTTCGGCGATCATCAGGGTACCCGGATGCCGCTCGTGGGTCACGACGTTGAGCCGGCGCAGAAACTCCACCGCCTCCAGATTCTCATTCCCACCGTGCCGGTTCGGGACCCACTCGCTCGGCTTGCGCGAGTAGTCCAGATAAAGCATGGAAGCGACGGCATCGACCCGCAATCCGTCCAGGTGAAACTCGTCCAGCCAGTAGAGGGCGCTGGAGATCAGAAAATTCCGTACCTGGTTGCGCCCGTAGTCGAAGATCAGCGTGCCCCAGTCCTTGTGTTCGCCCAGGAGCGGGTCCGCGTACTCGTAGAGTGCGGAACCGTCATAACGTGCCAGGGCGAAGGTGTCACGTGGAAAGTGGGCCGGCACCCAGTCGAGGAGGACCCCGATCCCCTTGCAGTGGAGGTGGTCGACGAACCAACGGAAATCGTCCGGGGTACCGAAGCGACTGGTAGGCGCGAAGTAGCCGGTGACCTGATAGCCCCAGGAAGCGTCCAGTGGGTGCTCGGTAATGGGCAGCAGCTCGACATGGGTGACGCCCAGCTCCAGGACATAGTCCGCCAGCTGCTCGGCGAGCACGCGGTAGGTCAGGAATTGCCCCGCGGGACCCCGGCACCAGGAGCCCATGTGGACCTCGTAGATGGATAAGGGCTGGTGTTGCCAATCGGACTCGGCGCGGGCCTGCATCCAGGCCCGATCCTGCCAACGGAATTCATTCTCGCTACAGATATATGCAGCGGTCTGCGGCCGTTGCTGGAAGGATCTGGCATAGGGGTCGATTTTTACCTGGATGCCGCCGTTGCAGTCCCGAAGCTCGAACTTGTAGAGGTCGCCGACACCGAGGCCGGGGATGAAGAGTTCCCACACGCCCGAGCTACCCCGCAGCCGCATGGGGTGGGTGCGCCCATCCCAGCCGTTGAAATCGCCCACCACACTGACCCGCTCTGCATTGGGTGCCCAGACGGCGAAGCGCACGCCCGGTATCCCATCCCAGGTGCCTGGATGGGCGCCCAGGAAACGGTGGGCGTGCCAGTGGCGGCCCGCGCTGAACAGCTGTAGCTCGAAATCTGTGAGCTGCGGCGGGAAACAATAGGGATCGTAGCGGCTGCAGCGGTTGCCCGCCCGGTCTTCCCAGCTCAGGCAGTAGCGCTCCGGGACCGCTTCCGGGTTTCCCCTCCATATGAACAGATCCGCACCTGGGAGCCGCGTCAGCTCGACATCGGCCTGCGGGATATGGACGGTTTCCGCCTGCGGCAGCAAGGCGCGGACTACACAGCGGCCCGATTCGAGATGTCTGCCGAGAACCTTGAACGGGTCCCGGTGACGCGCAGCGAGGATGCGTGCAATGGGGTCGGAGGGCTGGGCCTGATCGCTCATTCCGGTGGGCATGAAAGCAGTATGTCCCTACATCGGCAGGGCAAATCCGTTCTGTCGTGTAAGTCGTTGATTTAGCGTAGAGATACTTCTCTATTACCCGATACACAGATGCGGTTCGGTCGTCCCTGACCTCACCATATCTACAGGCTAGAGTTCCCGCGCCCGCTCGGTGCGTTCGAACACCTCGATCTGATCGCCGGCCTGGACGTCGTTATAATTTTTCACCCCGATCCCACACTCGGTACCTGTCTTAACCTCGGGTACATCTTCCTTGAAGCGGCGCAACGATTCCAGTGCACCCTCGTAGATGACTACGTTGTCCCGTAACACCCGGATGGGGTTGTTGCGCTTGATCAGGCCTTCGACGACCATGCAGCCGGCAATGGCGCCGAACTTCGAGGAGCGGAAAACATCCCGGACCTCGGCCAGACCGATGATCTCTTCGGTCACTTCGGGGCTCAGGAGTCCCGACAGGGCCTTCTTCACGTCATCGATGAGCTCGTAGATGACGCTGTAATAACGCAGGTCCAGGCCCTTTTCCTCTACGATCCGGTGGGCGGAGGCATCGGCGCGGACATTGAATCCGAGCAGAATGGCATTGGAGGTCACGGCCAGGTTGGCGTCGGACTCGGTCAGCCCTCCCACTCCCGAGGCTACGATGGCGACCTTGACTTCGTCGGTCGAGAGCTTCAGTAGGCTGTCCCGCAAGGCCTCCATGCTGCCCTGCACGTCTGCCTTGATGACGATGTTGACCGTCTGTGCCTCCCCTTCCTTGAATTGGAAGAAGAGCTTATCCAGGCTCGCGGCGCGCTGTTCTTCGAGCTTCGACTGCCGCCCCCGCTCTCGCCGCAGCTCCGCTACCTCACGGGCCCACTTCTCGTCGGCGATCGACACCAGGTCATCGCCGGCGTTCGGTGTGCTGGAGAGCCCCAGCACCTGCACCGGGATCGAGGGACCAGCGGATTCCACGCTCCGCCCCTGCTCGTCGAACATGGCGCGCACACGGCCGAACTCGGCACCGCTGACGATCAGGTCGCCTCGGCGCAAGGTGCCGGCCTGGACTAGGACCGTAGCCACCGGTCCGCGTCCCTTGTCGAGCCGGGACTCGACGATCACCCCACGGGCAGGCCCCGCTTCCGGTGCCGTCAGCTCCAGCACCTCCGCCTGCAGCAGCAAGGTTTCGAGCAGATTGTCGATGCCCTCACCGCTCTTGGCGGAAACCTTCACCACCATGGTCTCCCCACCCCACTCCTCGGGCACCACTTCCTGCTGGGTAAGCTCCTGCAGTACTCGTTCCGGATTCGCCTCCGGCTTGTCGATCTTGTTGACCGCGACCACCAGGGGCACGCCGGCGGCGCGCGCATGTTGGATGGACTCGATCGTTTGGGGCATAACGCCGTCGTCTGCCGCCACCACCAGGACGATAATATCCGTGACCTTGGCCCCCCGGGCCCGCATCGCCGAGAAGGCGGCATGGCCGGGGGTGTCCAGGAAGGAGAGCAGGCCACGCTCCGTCTCGACGTGATAGGCACCGATGTGCTGGGTAATACCGCCGGCCTCACCGGCGGCGACGTGCGTGCGGCGAATATAGTCGAGCAGCGAGGTCTTGCCGTGATCCACGTGCCCCATGATGGTGACTACCGGCGGCCTTGCCTTCCACTCCAGGTGCTCGGCCTGTTGCGCGACCTGGCGCATCATCGCGTCTTCGATATCCCTGACCTCGGCTCTGACGGCCCGGTGTCCCATCTCTTCGACGACGATCGTGGCGGTATCGGCGTCCAGGACCTGGTTGATCGTGACTGGCATACCCTGCTTGAACAGGACCTTGATCACATCGCCGGATTTCACCGACATGCGCCCTGCGAGGTCGGCCACGGAGATCGCTTCGGGAATCTCCACCGCGCGGACCATGGGCGCGGTCGGCCGCTGGAAACCATGCTTGTCCTGGAGTTGGGGCTTGGCAGCCTTTTTCCTGCGGCGCGGACGCCGACCCGGCGCCATGACCACCCCCGCCGCCTCTTCGCTGACTGCCTCTTCGTACTCGACCTCCGGCGGCAACTCGCGGGTGCGCGGTGAGTCCTTGCGCACGGCCTTCCTGGGAGATTTTTCCTCGCTGGTACGTTTAGCCTGCTTGCGCACCTTGCCCTTCGCCTGCTTGGCCTCGACGCTTTCGCCGTCAGGCTTTGCGGCCGGCGCGGAGGGGCCGGCCTTACCCTCCTCTTCCGTCGCCTTGCGACGCGCCTCATCCTCGGCCTTGTGACGGGCTTCCTCTTCGGCCCGGCGTCGGACTTCCTCTTCTATGATCTTACGCCTGAGCTCTTCTTGTTCCGCCAATCGCTTCGTACCAACTTCCGCCCGTCGCCTCTCCAGCTCGGAGCGCTGATCCACCGCAGCACCGGTATGCCCCCTCTCCTCGGCCGGAGAGGGCTGATGGGCCGGCTCGAGGGTTACCTGATCCTTCGCTTCCGTCTCCGACGTCGGCCCCCCTCGCTTGATATAGGTGCGCTTACGCCGCACCTCGACGCTGACCGTCTTGGCTCGGGGGGCGGTAGCGGCTCTGACACTACCGGCGGCGCGTCCGGTAACCGTCGGCTGACGCAGCTCACTGACCGACTTGCGCTTGAGGGTAACCCGGCTGGGCGCCGCTCCGGTGTCGCCCTCGGCCTTACCGTGACTGCGGCGAAGATAGCCCAGAAGTTGGACCTTCTCCTGCTCCGTCAGCCTGGCCTCACCGTTGGAGGCTGAGATGCCTGCCTCATGCAGCTGGATGAGGAGACGCTCTACCGGAATTCCCACCATGTCGGCCAACTGGTTGACAGTTACTTCACTCATCTGCTTACCCTCCGGCCCTACTCGTTCTCCGCCTCGGCAAACCAGGGTTCACGCGCTTTCATGATCAAGGCCGCCGCGCGCTCCGCATCGATACCCACCAGCTCCACGAGTTCGTCCAGCGACTGTTCGGCCAGGTCTTCCATGCTGACCACGCCGTTGCGGGCAAGACTGAGGGCCAGCGTCCGGTCCATCCCTTCCATCTCCAGTAGATCCTGCGCCGGCTCCTGCGCCAGACCCTCCTCACTGGCAATGGCACGGGTCAGGAGCACATCCTTGGCCCGATCCCGCAGTAAGGTAACGGTCTCTTCATCGAATCCCCGGATGGCCATCAGCTCCGACATGGGCACGTAGGCAACCTCATCGACGGTCGAGAAACCTTCCTCCACCAGCACGGTCGCCTCTTCTTCGTCCACATGGAGCTGTTCCATAAAGCTTTCTACCAAGCGTCCGGTCTCTTCCTCGCTCTTGATGGCCGCCTCTTCCTCGTTCATCACGTTGAGTTCCCAACCGGTCAGCTGGCTGGCAAGGCGCACGTTCTGACCGCCGCGGCCGATGGCCTGGGAGAGATTATCATCCTTCACTGCCACATCTATGCTGCGGGCTTCCTCGTCCATGATGATCGAGACCACGTCCGCCGGGGACATGGCATTGATGACGAACTGCGCCGGATTATCACTCCACAGGATGATGTCGACCCGCTCGCCGCTGAGCTCGTTAGATACCGCCTGTACCCGCGAGCCGCGCATGCCGACGCAGGCCCCTATCGGATCGATGCGTGGATCGGTCGCGCGTACCGCGATCTTGGCCCGGGAGCCCGGATCCCGAGCCGCAGCAAGGATCTCGATCAGACCTTCACCGACCTCCGGGACCTCCAGCTTGAACAGCTCGACAATCAGCTCCGGGGCCGTGCGACTTACGAAGAGCTGCGGTCCCTTGGCCTCGGTCCGGACATCGAAGAGATAGGCGCGGAGCCGATCGCCGGGGCGCACCGATTCGCGGGGAATAACGTGATCGCGGGGCGCCAGGGCCTCCGCACTGCCACCCAGATCGAGCAGGATGGTGCCGCAGTCGGCCTTCTTGACCACCCCCATAACCAGCTGTCCCTGGCGGTCCTGATAGGCCTCGACCACCTTGGCGCGCTCGGCCTCCCGGACCTTCTGCACAATCACCTGCTTGGCCGTCTGGGCTGCGATACGTCCGAAGAGTACCGATTCCATGGGCTCCTCGACGAAACCACCGATCTCGCTGGCCGGATCGCGCTCCCGTGCCTGCGCCAGGGTAAGCTGGCGCGCCGGTGCCTCCAGACCCTCCTCACCCGGGTTCTCCACTACCTCCCAGCGGCGGAACGTGCGGTAGTCCCCGTTCTCACGGTCGATCAGGACCCTCGCATCGATATCGCCACCGGTCTTCCTGCGGGTAGCGGACGCCAATGCCGCTTCCATGGCCTCAAAAATGACCTCTCGCGGCACGTCCTTCTCGTTTGAAACGGCTTCGATCACCAACAGGATTTCTTTGCTCATTTCACAGTTCCGAATCAGAATTCAGGCACCAAGCGCGCGGATTCGATCATCGCTAGGGGAATCTCCCGGCACTCGTCGTTCATCCCGAGCAGTACCATCTCTTGCTTCAGACCGGCGATCCGAGCCTCGAGGTTGCGCTGACCATCGAGCTTGACCGCCAACCTGACGCGCACTTTCCGGCCCCGGAAGCGGGCAAAATGCCCAGCCGTGAACAGCGGCCGGTCCGAACCCGGGGAGGAGACCTCCAAGACGTAGTGCCCGGCAATCGGGTCCTCGACGTCGAGCACACCGCTCAGCTGCTGGCTGACTGCACCGCAATCGTCCACTGTGATACCCGCGGTGCGAGCGCCGCTCGGATGGTCAATGTAAACGCGTAGCACCGCGCCCTGCTTGCCACGCTGGAAATACTCGACCCCCACGAGTTCATAGCCCATCGGCTCTACCACCGACCTTACCAGAGCCGTCAACTCGTTATCCAGGTTCTGCATCCGCCCCCACCACAAACAAAAAATGGGCACAAGGCCCACTTTAATGAAGGACTCCCGCCTGCGGATTCAGGGGCAAACCCCAACCCGACCGGAAGCCAAAAAAAACCCCGCTCACGGGGCCTCAGTGGCGATCAGGTTCCATGCTCCAAACCCTAATCCGCTGTTTCCTGACCTAAACTTAAGTCTACCTCTTCAAGCGATCCTGAGCAAGGCAGAGATTTTTGAACCGCAAAGGCGCAAGAGATGCGAAGTAGGGGCAACCCCCCGTGGTTGCCCCTACACGTGTAAAGATACGCGTCCGTCAAGGAATCCTAGGGGGCGTTCTCAATTAAGCCGGGTCAGCGCAAAAACCAAGCGTGTAGCGCAGGCGTCTCGCCTGCACCCGCGGGTGAGACGCCCGCGTTCCCGCAGGCGGGACGCCTGCGCTACGTGAGATTTGGCTCAATCGAGAACGCCTCCTAGCTATGCTCACGCATCCACTCAACCAGTGCTGCATCAACTCGTGTTTGCCAGCCCTTCCCGGTAGCACGGAAGCGACTGATTGCTTCGGGTGATAGGCGGATTGAAATCGGTACTTTTCTTGGTAGTGGTGATTTTTGAAGTGATATCTAGCCAACAATCGGCAATAATTCGGTATTATAGCGGTGTATGAAGAGTTCTAAACAAACCTCATGCATTTTAACACATTACCCACAGGGCGCTGTTGCTCGCTTGGAATGACGGCTTGATACGCGCTCCAATAATCACTGAAAACGATGGCTTCCTTATAAGCAGACGGTACGCAATCCCAGAGTATCCGACAGGTGTTTTCGGTGTGATCACCGCAGGCAGAGGCGACGATTTCTCGGGTCTCTCTATTCATGGCAATCCAGACCAAAACTTTGTCTTTGCTACGAAAGACAAAGGACCGCAACTCATCCACATCCAGCACAGGAATCTTTTTGCACTCAACAGGTTGTAGCGTCTCTTCAAGGGGTAGGACGTCATTCGCCTGTTGTTTTAACCAGGCGCTCAATGTTCGGTGCGAGACCCCAAACGTCCGTTCAATCCCGCGCATACTGGATCTTTCTTGATAAACTTTCTTTGCGCTCAATGTACGCCATAGGCACCACAGGCTTTACAGTGATATTGCGAGCTACCGGATGCATTTGTGCCATTTTTAACGAGATCTTCGCTCTGACATTTGCGACAGCTGTATACTTTAGTCTCGATAATCATAATTGAAAACTCTTCGGTTCGTTTTATCAATGAACGCAATCGTTCAGAGCAGGCGTATTCTTCCAGAAGAGAGGGCTGAAATCTAGAATCAGGTAACGAGAAAAACGGTGGAAATCGGAATGATTACCAATGAATCTATCTACTCTATCACTTCAAAAATCACCACTACCCGGCATCTTTCAGATCATGCCGATTTCCGGGCAGATCGGGCGCCTGATTATGGAAGGCGGCGACGCGATCCGGCTCGCGGAGCAGGCGCGGCGTGAAGGAATGGCGGATCTGCGCACGTCGGGCCTACGCAAGGTCAGGGAGGGAATTACCAGTCTCGAAGAAATCGACCAGGTGACCTGAGGATTCGTCTTTTATGGTACTGACCGCGGCGCGGAAGCCACAGGCCACCGGGCCATCCGTTTTCGTTTGGCAGGGGGTAGATCGCGACGGTGTGCGCGTCAGGGGCGAGACTTGGGCGATGAACATCGCCGTGGTGCGGGCGGAGCTGGGCCGTCAGGGTATCAGTCCCATCCGGATCGGGAAAAAGCCGTCCCCCTGGTTCGGCGGTATCAGGCGCAAGATCCGGAGTGCCGATATCGCTGTCTTCAGCCGCCAGTTGGCGACCATGATAACCGCGGGCGTCCCGCTGGTGCAGTCCTTCGAGATCATAGGTCGCGGCCACGCCGACCCGGCCATGCAGGACCTGGTGCTGACGGTCAAGGCCGATATCGAGAACGGGGCCTTTCTTACGGAGGCGTTGCGGAAGCATCCCCGGTACTTCGACGACTTGGTCTGCAATCTGGTTGCGGCGGGCGAGCAGGCCGGTGCGCTCGATGTGCTCCTGGACAAGATCGCCACCTACAAGGAAAAGACCGAGTCGATCAAGGGCAAGCTCAAAAAGGCCCTCGTCTATCCCATAGCCGTCGTCGTGATGGCGATTCTCGTCACGATCGTCATCATGTTGTTCGTGATTCCTCAGTTCGAGGCGCTTTTTAAGAGATTCGGAGCGGACTTACCTGGGTTCACGCGACTGGTGATCGCGCTTTCGGACTTCCTGCGCCAATGGTGGTGAGGCCTCCTGCTAGCATTGGTCGCACTCTACTTCTCCGTCAGGACTGTCTGGAAACACTCACCCGGATTCCGGTGACCGGGGTCGGTCTTGTCGCTCGGGGGTTGATCGGTTGTTTCGTTTTTTCGTTCTAAGGTATCCTCGAGCGACTGAATCGAGGCCCACATCGGGTCAGAAACATGGCATCGCCGTAGCTGAAGAAACGGTAGCACCGTCGGACCGCGTGGCGATAGGCAGCCATTACCCGCTCGAACCCGCCGAAGGCGGACACCAGCATCAGCAAGGTCGATTCCGGCAGGTGGAAGTTGGTGATCATCGCATCGACCACCCGGAAGCGATAACCGGGACGGATGAAGAGCCGAGTATCACCCCGATAGGGTTGCAGGGCCCCGTCCCGAGCGGCGCTCTCCAGGCCACGCACGCTGGTGGTACCGACGGCGATGACGCGCCCTCCGGCCTTCCTCGTGGCCGTCACCGCATCGCAGACCGCCTGATCCACTTCCAGCCACTCGCGGTGCATGACGTGTTCCTCGATCCGCTCTACCCGCACCGGCAGGAAGGTTCCCACCCCCACGTGCAGCGTGAGATGGGCGATCCGCACCCCCAGCTCCGCCAGGTGTGCGAGCATGGGCGCGTCGAAATGCAGCCCGGCGGTGGGCGCGGCGACCGCCCCGTCACGCCGGCCGTAGACGGTCTGGTAACGCTCCAGGTCCGCTGCCTCGGCGGGACGCCGGATGTAGGGTGGCAGGGGCACGTGGCCGTAGCGCACCATCAGGGCCTCGAATCCGGCGTCCGGGGAGCTGAGATGAAACAGATCGGCGTCCCGCCCTGTCACCTCGACCAGCTCGTCGCCCGCGAGCAGGATCAGGGTTCCCAGCTTGGGGGCCTTGCTTGCCCGCACCTGGGCCAGGGCCGCTCGATCGCTCAG
>Ga0209259_1000683_pt1 | contig 10726 bp, 4 predicted proteins | sample WorMetGr2BELIZE1_FD_187417 | JGI IMG/M metagenome (GOLD analysis project Ga0209259, IMG submission 187417) | Marine gutless worms symbiont microbial communities from Max Planck institute for Marine Microbiology, Germany - Inanidrilus... ...
TATCAGAGACGAACGGTCACAGTTTATAGAGTACACCGTCGAGCCCTCTGTTTTCCTGCCCGGGATTATCTCCCTGGTCATCATGTGCATAGGAATTATTTGAAATAATTCTTTTTAGTAGGCGGACCATGACTGAAATGAAATAATATAAAATTGTTTTAGCCGCTAAAATATGTTTGGGATGCCATCGGATCGTTGTCCTGTAAGTAGTGTAATTAGACTGTCTCAGACTGTCCGTGACGATGCTATATTGTGGCCAAACGCTTGGATGAATCAAAATGAAACTTAACATGGAGGTATGCCTCGGCCCAGGCGACTTTGTATTAGATGGGGACCCAGCACCTCTCATAAAAGGGCACAACCCCAAAATCTTCGGCCCATGTCTATTGTGGCCAAACGGACGCCCATCTCAGCTACTGTTGAGCTCTTTTAAAGAAATCAAACTTTTATTGGTGTATAGACTTAAGAAGGGGGACCTGTGTCCCCATCTAACACAATGTGGCCCAAGCCGAGGCCTACCTCCATGCCAAGTTTCATTTTGATTCATCCAACCGTTTGGCCACAATACACCAACGTTACAGACAGGACAGAGAGACAGGACAGGACAACGCTCCGATAGCATAGGACGAACCGTTTTACAAACGGTCGCCCAAAAACCAAGACGGCAGACGGGCGATGCCTGGACATGGCCGCGGTCGATATAGGCCTATTCAAAGTGACTTGGCAACTTACAGAACTGTACGGTGCGAATGCCGATGGGGATGCATATTGGCGCAACCTGGCGAATACGATAAAACCGTCCATGTGCGGCAGTGATGCGGCCTTTTGTCAAATTACTCTGACTACTTGTTATTATTATTATTACTCATATGACCTCAAATTTACAGTCAAACACTGCTGTTAACTCCAAAACAAAATGGTTCATTACACAATAATGCACAAGTATAAGAAAATACTAAGTACTATAACATTAGCCCCAGCACTGATGTACAAAATACCTGGAATGTATCACAACAAGCTGAAACTAACTACTTAACACACAGCATCAAGACCAACATCAGTATCTAAAACAGACTACAACTAACACTAACCCATTCTCAAATGACTGCGACCAGTATTAAAATACTTTTACTGGTTCATCATCAGGGTGACATATAATCTTACTTGTATTATTTTTGCAGACGAGCACAGCTACTCATTTGCAGAATCAATTTTAATTTTAAAAAATTTGGGAGGATTAAAAGTGTTCTTAACTAGTAGAACAAGTTTTTGGTATGACTGCCACAGTTTTAACCTTTATGCCACCACTCAACCGTTTTAATAGTAATTTCACCATTCATCTTTTCTGAGTAATAGACTGTGGTCTTCAAACATCTCCAAAAAGGCCCCTAGGGTTAGGATTTAATGGCGCTTTTAACAAAAATTAGGTCATACTGCGCCTTTAAAGTAACAAATAAAAATCCCCCACAAACAGCTGGAGCAGTAGTAGTATCTTTTACAGGCTACATGCCCTTACCGACACCCAACCAACAGTGTTAAGGCACTGAAGGCATCCTTGGCCATAAACTGCTTTGTGTCGATAATTTTGGAAAACTACCTCGACACAATGCGGCAATGGAGAAGAATTCTACAACAGATTGACTGTTCATGTCTGAAAACCCCTGGACTCTATTCACGCGAGCTTTAACGAACATTGGCTCTAAATTGGAGAAGACTGCTTTGAACGTGCTTTCTTAGACTGCTGGCATCCTGTGTGCGCTTTCGTACACGAGACAACACTCGGTCTGACAGCACCAATGTTCACAAACAAAAGTCGCACAAAATTTCAAGCAGTCCAACTCGAACGCTTTTATGTCTTATTCCACATAACGATAAAAGTCTGGTCTGGAGAAATTACAGCGAACAACTGTCTTCTGCTACCAGCACTGGCGTCAGCCCAGAGACCAACGGTAAGCCGTTTTTGCAGTACATTAATACACGCATTTCATGTATTAACACAAAACTCAGACACTCGCAGCCAAGCAATGGACACACAACCGCTTAGCAACTACAGTGGCGTGTAAACACCTTATGCACATGAGAACTCAGCAAAATTTCACCATGGATGTGCGCACAATGTAAATGTAATGGCATGTTAATATTAAGAAACTTTGAAATACACAGTAAAGTCACACTCAGCTCGTAAGCTCAACCATCAGACGAAACTACTGCCAACCAGTGATATTTTACTAACTATAACTAAAACTAAAATGATCCCTTCAACTAAAATTTTAGTTACTTTACTCTATTAGTTATTTACCCAAAGTGACCATTGATTCACCACTGCTAACATGGATGTGTGAAGTTGGACACAAACACCGAGCGACGTCTCTACCGTTTTGTGCATTGAGAAAGAAGTGCATAATTACAACATTTACCAGCAAGGTTGAGGTTTATAACATTCTTGTTTTATGTGGACATTTTGGAACCAAAAATATAAGTAAACTAGAAATGTGGGCCAATGCCCAACGTGATGGCCGCCCTGCGGAATATAGGTGGCGCCCTCTGTTCAACGCCGCAAACTTTGGCTAACGCCCACTACTAGAGTGCCGTGCAGTAACGCTGGCAAGACGTGAATACCGTTGAACGTAGCAGGGGTGCCCCAAACTAACGAAACGATCTCAGTCGCTAGTGGGCCGAAGTTTCACCATGTAAGGACATGTGGAGGAGATATTGCTGCTTAACAAGTTTTTTTCCAATTGTCCCGGAAAAAGGGTCGTAAAGTGGTTGCGTGTGCGTGTATCAGCCACCCAGGCCGAGTGAGCCTGGCCAACCATCTGTGGTAGACATAATGACTACTGGCAAGGGTTACGACCACAGCCGGCCAGTTTAGTATACAGTATACAGTGGCCAAGTCGGTCAAAAGTGGCTTATGTTGGCTGTATGCAATCCTCACGGGCTCAAAGCATCCAACATAAAGGACTCTTCGTTGTCTGGCCTTGTAACAGTGGCTTCTGCCTCAGCCTCCAGGCCATAATTGTGGCATCAGTCTCAGCCTCAAGGGTCTGGCACTGGCTTCCAGCATCTGGCCTCGGCCTCCAGCAATGGGTCTCATTTAACATCATTGCTACGGCTCATGAATATTCGTCAAATATTCACGGTACTATTCAAGTCTTAAAGTAACCAACAAAATACGTAATGCACATACAGTAAGCAGTCATGCTGGCTCAGGCTGGCATGACATAATCATCCCCATTAGCATCATACTGGCTCGGCAACAGTGATGTGACGCAGCAAGCCAGCATGACTGACAGTACGCAACTACAATATCGACAACTGAACTGTACCTCAAGAAAAAAACTTAATAATACACACAACTACAACAGTATTATTCAAAGAACTGTGGTCTTCGTTTATAAATGTGCAACTGGAAAAGGTTAAGTAAGGAAGTAGATAAGTAAGGAGAAATAAGTAAAGAAAAAAGAAGTGAGTGGGGAAAGCCAAGTAAACAAGCAAACAATATATATATAACGCCAAAATCAACAAATGAGTCAAAGGCGCATTGTGCCCTAGATTCATTGATTGATTGAGTAGGGTTTAACGTCCCACTAAACACATTATAGGTCATATCGGGGACGAGTTTTTACGGGTCAAATGACCCAACTAGCAGTGTCAAAGCAATGAAGGAAGTAGTAGTCCTAAGGATAGGCTTCAATCCCACCAGGTCCACTTCACCGTGTTACAAGCCTACACATGCATGCAATACATACACAAAAATGAATCTAAGCACAGATAAATGGGCCCAGTGAGACAAAACCCAATCCAGAGAACTGTAGGTGTGTGTGCATTGCACTGTGCACAATTGTTGCACACAACAGACCTGATAATTTTCTTTGTTGCCCTCTAGACAATCATCACTGCTCCGATGATGTCTATTTGAGGGAATGGGGGGAGCCCGCACGGGGCTTATAAACATACAAAGACAACTGAAACAGAATTAGCCTACACACACCTCACATGCCTTTTCCAGTCAAAATAATGCACTGCACCTAATATGATATTCATTCAACACAGCTCAGAATAACTGCATTGTGAATCACAGCATCACATATTGCATCAGTGTCACGGCTACGTCACTACGGGAGACGGCTGACGACATTACAGTTGTGCAGCAATTATACACAGCACTGGTACCAATATCGACACCACGATACACATGACATCAGCGGTAGATGCAATTAGCATCTTGAGATTTGCACGCATCTAACAACGCAACTGACGACAACTTATGGCACACACAGTAGCTTGTTTACATACCTGGAAACAAAAAAAAACACACACACATGCCCGCGCACGTGCGTAGCTGACAAGTATAAGCGCTTTCCAACTCCAACGAGAGAAAAAAATGGCGCAAAATGGCGTTGAAATGTAACAGTACTCAAAATTCTATCACTAACCGTATTAAATACTAGGATTAAGAGTCACCGTTTTGATACGGGCCACAGTATCAGACAGTAACAACACAACCTGTGCTGCCTCCAAAGTTACGACCTTAGAGGGGGATAGAAATGTGTACATAAACAGATGCGGCCTATTGTTACAGATGGAGTTGTGTGTCTTTCACGATTGTGAGCCCTGTAAAAACTGCTGAACCGATTGACATGCCATTTGGGTTGCAGACTCGGATGGGTTCAATAAACCACGTATTAGATTGGGTCAAGAACCCCCAATGCAAAGGGGACAAATTTGACGGTTAAAGGGGTGGCCCATTTTAAAGTACAGGGACTCTGCCATGAGCTGTGCAAAACTGCTGAACCTATCGAAATGCCGTTTGGAATGTGAACTCTCGTGGGTTCAGAGAAGCACGCTGGCACCACCTGGCGAACATGACTGAACCATCCATGTGTGGCGGCGATGCGGCCTTTTTTCAAGTTACTTTGACCACTTGTTAGTAGTATTATTATTATTATTAACATTGTGAAGTTTGCTAACTCACTTGCACCATTAGAAAACAACACCAAACAGATCTGTCGGTCACCAAAGCGTGCAGCTGATATGTATGTCACACACAGGCACAATTTTCACACTGCAGAGTCAGACAAATATGCACACGTCTACAACGAAAACACGCAAGTACGATCAACCAGTTGTAAGCCTGGGCAGATAGTGAAGATGGAGAGAAACAGAGGTCTGCTGATTGTTACAGCTGACAAGCTGGAGAATTCGACGCGCATTAATATCACACGGGGTAATGAGATCAAGTGGCAAGATGTGGGCGCATTAGATTAATGGGCGCTTGAATAAGGACGAGCAGCATGCTTCAGCTACCACAACCACAGTGGTGACAAATGTACACAACTGTCATAGGATTAGTGATGTATTTGACAATCATGAATATAACTGATAATCAGTGGACATAACACATTTATGGTACCAACCAAAAACAGGGTTTCCTTTACTGCACATATGCTGGCACCATCAATAATGTCACGACATACAGCAGGATAGAAATGAGCGTGTACCGGTAATTATTACAAACCATATTTGAAACAGTAAAACTCGAAGAAAATGGAAGCCGACGCGAGTTTTTAAGTACATGTCTAGTTAGACATCCGCAGTCGTGTTTTTGCTAATTAAGTGGAGCTTGTGGCTTATTTTCAACGACAAACGTGGACATATATTAATACGTGAACATCGGCAGTCTGTTCGTTCCTTGCAAAATATGAATATGCATCAGCATCAGCATCACTTGCTTGCCATCAGTATCATTATTGCCACAAACGAGCACTAAACTGTAGACACTGCATAATGTAGTCTTTTTCACCTTGTCTGTTGAGTCACACTGTGTTAATGCCTATTATTCCATTTTCAAATGCTGTTACGTTCTCAAATGTTGTTAATGCTCACTTAAAGAATTAACACAGCATGTTCAATTACCAGTTAACAGGTTATGCATACACAAAACGTTACCATTACTCACAAAAATTATACAAAACAACAATAATATACAGTATGACGGATCTGCCATCATAACCACATAATAACATCAAATCTGTGACGTGCAATTTTTAACACGGTACATTCTACATATTTGTTAACATTTCCTCATTTTTTATTGCATATCCCTTGTTACATCTACCAGTAGGTGTTACAATTTGCTACATATTTTATAACGCCAACAGTGCCTCTGGCTTCATGTGGCATCATCTACTTCTGCTTCATTTTAATAAATAAATATTGTTCACCATCAGTTTAGCTGACTGCATGGAAAGATTCATCTTCAAAACAAGGCAATCGCAGACATCAGACTTTGCCCCGGCGCACAATTTGCTGCCATTGTATATTACGTCAAACAGCACGGTGCCCCCATGATGAACGCGTTGGAAATTTTAACTATTTGTTTCAGCCAGATGCCCACACTGATACTGCCAATGCCACACGCCATACAGTCCATTATATGAAAACATAACGTCATCCACAAAATTGGAGCCATGAAAAGTATTGCACTGTCGTCAGAGCAGGGACCAAACCATGGCTACGGGTAACATGTACAGAAAATTTCGTTAAGTTTGGACATGTTGTTTTTGAGATACGTAAGCAAAGAGACATACATACAGACATTCAGACACATAGACACGCTCATCACAATACTTTGCACCCTACTGGGGCAATGTAATAACCAGGTACGGGGCGTTAAAAACTGCTCATTACCTATTCACACTTTAATAATATATTACTAACATCACATACAATATCACATAGTCGGTGAATGTTTCTTCTGGTACCGGCTCACCCGGGTAGTCCCGGATAAAGGGCCGTAAAACAGTTTTAGTGTAGTAGTAGTAGTAGTAGTAGTAGTAGTAGTAGCAGTAGTACTAACATCACATATATAAACAAATGTTCTTCAGCCATTATACAGGTCAGGAACTGGAGGATTGTGATGGAACAAAGTTCTATTGCCTGCATGCCCTTGCTGACACAACTACTGCATCAGGATTAGGGAGAAGGCTAGGCGTTACTTACACCATCTCGATGCCATATTACTAACAAATGGACATAAATATTGTATTACACATAAACAAGGGACAGACAGCATATCAGTGCCATAATTGCCAAACCTTGTAATTCCGAGTAGTTTGAAATACAAGCTATGAGGTTTGTCAATCAGAGTATCTGTATGCTTAAGAGTGGTTGTTGCCTGTGGAAAATAATGATTACAACTCTTCACCGTTGCACCACGAGTGATGTAATCTAATGAGCTGAGATTATTACGTAGAAAACTAGAAGCACTGGGATAGTGCATATCTCCACCAAGGCATGTCTTACCAGTGCTGCCATCTGGCAAATCAATATGAATGAATGTCTCTTAACCATTTTCCGTATCTCCCAATAGTGACGAGTCCGGAAAACAATCCCTGTATCCAGATGGTGATCTGGATCGCCAATAAAATTTAATCAGTTGTTCACTGGCCCACTGGCAACCTTCCCTGAAAATTTCATGCAAATCTGTTTGGAAGTTTTTGCGCAAAGTTGCTAAGAGACAAACAGACAATGACGACTACATATCCTCCTTGGCGGAGGTGATACGTTTTCTGCCTGTAGTTTTGGTCAAAGTGTAAAAAGACCAAAACAACGTGAAAAAGTCGTCTATGCAGGAGAGAACAGTCAACCTTTATGCAACAATTCTCGCGTTATACAGAGGCAGTTAGCGTTCTACAGCCGGTGCAGCAAGGTAGTGTTCAAACTCCCATTTCTGCGAGTCGGCACCGGAACAAGGCTTGATAATGACGCTGCCTTTGATCTTGACATCTGCGCGGTCCAGACACTTTCCGCCCACATGTTTGATTGTTCCGTTCACCTGAACCACACAACCAACGTGTCAGCTCTATCCAAATAAAGTTAGATGACACAATCCTAACATATCTAGCGCCATTTTAACGGCCGTTTTCCAGGTAAACCTCGGTTAGCCCGCCGGTTCACCATTTTCTTCCTCCGCCTGTTCCCGACTGGGGCAAGTGGAACAGGCTGTTTCAGGGCCCGAAGTGCCTGTCACTCAGCCATAGTGTGAAAGCATTGAAGGACGGGCATGATTCTAACACATTCAGGACAAACAAGTTCTCGTCGGAGTTCAATGTGTGCAATTTACAACGTGTTCATAGAAGACTAGAGCACTGCAACCCATGACCACATATCACCGACTGCCACATCTCTGGCCAGTACCGTCAGCAACTAAGCCAGCTATTCTCATTATGACGTCGTTGGTGCCACGTCAAGCATCACAGACGTACTAACGTACGGACACCTTACCGCGTTTAATATATAGAGACGGCATCTGATCATAATGACAAATCATCACTTACCAGTCTGCAGCAAGGCACAAAATTTTTACCTGAACCTTTACCTTCTGGATGGGCAAAATTAGTCACCCAATGCTGCATCCGAGTTATAGTTCGGCCCAGTGCACATCCTCAACGTAATCAAAGGTTACCAAATTCTCTTAGAGGCTTTTATAAAGCATTAAGAGTTGCAAATTCCATCTTGTGTAATTCCTCATATTGCATGAGGTAAACTCAAAAGGCACATCATCTAGGAATTTCTGACCACATCACGAGCAATGGTAGTTTCCTACCACTGAGCAGTGGTAGTTTCCTACCATTTCCTGACCACACAATCAGCAACGGTCGCCTATAACAAGCTTATTCTCTCTGAGTGAAAGCTCTCTTCACGGTGGAGTAGCCCAACTACCTCACTGTCTCCCTGTTTTCCATTCAGCTCCCTCTGAGAGTTCCGATTTTGGTCTCAACTTCTCTTCCTCGGGGCTTTCACGGGTTGCAGTAGTTGCATGTACTTTTGACTCAAAGACGCAAGACCTACTACTCAGTTTCTCTACATCGCGGCTTCAAGGTTTCCCGGTGAAGTAGCCACTTTGCAACATGGATTCACGAAGGTCCCACTACCATAAGAGTGGTGTCCTTAATCACCGTGAATAGCTGTAACTGGCTTAATAGAAGTACAAATCACCAGTAGCCTTCACACAGAGGTCCCAGTGAGAATCTATGGCTCGGGTACAAGTCACATGATCATCGAGTTAACCTCGTGACTTGCGTTCTGGATGGGGTTCCCGATATTAACGCCCTTATGACCCAGGTGTCTGACACCGATGAGTTGGGAGGTCCTGGTCAGCCTTCTCCATCAGGTTACAATGGATCCACAGGATCAGCAGGACACCAAGCCCCACCAACAGTAATGTGCACAACGGGTGATCATTGAAAATTACACAGTACCTCAAACGCCTAGCTACAGTGCCTTGAGATTTAATGGTAATCACAATGCATGCTTCAGATTGCCACTAGTTTTGGGCATTAATACTTCACAAGGTAGTGTAGCAACACATTCAAGGTGTGGTGGGATCTTTAGCTATCACATTACTGCAACTTTACCGTTGATTCTTACGGTGAAAGAATTTTCAAAATCATCTAAGATTTCACAGAGTTACTGCCACAAGCTTGGCGATCACATCACAGTCGGTGACGTCGTTACCCGATCATGCTTCCACTGCTGATTGCCACGGTGACCGTGACAGTGTCGCATTACGACCGCCTCGCCGTCACGACCCACAGCGTCGGCACAGACTTCCTCGCGTCGCAGTTCATCGTTCTTGCTCAGTGAAAACACCTGCGTTACAACAATCACAGCGTCGCTTAGTGTGTGCAGGTATGACTTCTGGTTTACATACACATGGTGATTACATAATTTACTCCAACATCGGCTGCACTAGGTACGCCCATAGCCTGTGAAGGACCATAGCGGCTGGTGCTGACCTCTGGTTTATTATGCAGACAGCCCACAGGTGACAATAGTCATAATCCCAGCAGCAGGCTGCCATTAGTTTCTGCCAGGCCATGGTTACCTTGCCACCTTCACAGTGGCACCATCCACAGATGGTACCGATTTACACTGCTTGCAGTGAACAAAGGCACATGTATGAATGACTTACCTAAGGTTGCTGGATGACTACGGAATGGCTGGACATTGAACCAGCAACCTCTAGATTATCAGTCCGTTCGTTAGTCCAAGTTCTACTTATTGTGCCACCGTAACACACATTACATCGACAATACCTTAATTCATACAAAACATACAATATAACGAATATAGCTGAAAATAAAGTTAAACCCATTTCACACCACCAATGCCAACCCGACTAGACTGTCTAGTCGGTCGGCGTCGGCGGTGTGAACACAGTTGGCCACTGTCACCGACAGTAATCAGTAGTTTTCAACATACTGGCGACTGACCAGTTTTGTCGAGTCTGCTCAGCGGTGCGAACACGTTTCACAAGTAGTCGTGACCCATTTTCCAAATGACATCACAGTTCACCGTCACAGGTGATAGGGGTCATGACCTGACTTAACACGTTCTCAGTAATAACTAAATACACGTTACTTATTATTGTCCAGTACTGCTCTAGGTGATTTTTTCATGCTTTACGCTATTCCACAGAAAACACGTTATTATGGTCGCCTCATGTAATAGGGCAGACCATTATATTATCGTCCTGTTTCTTCTTCTTCTTTCTTTTTTTTCCTCGCCTAATCTCAGCGGTCGGAGATTGGATGTTTACCATACTTTGGCACACAGTGTGGCCTTAGTGCAAATTTAGAATGCAGGTCTGAAATGCGCTGCACGCGGCTCGCTGCAAATACAGGACGCAAAAAATCGTCATCTCGGCACCATCGCACAACTT
>Ga0209259_1000684_pt1 | contig 10725 bp, 9 predicted proteins | sample WorMetGr2BELIZE1_FD_187417 | JGI IMG/M metagenome (GOLD analysis project Ga0209259, IMG submission 187417) | Marine gutless worms symbiont microbial communities from Max Planck institute for Marine Microbiology, Germany - Inanidrilus... ...
ACATGACATGATGTTACTGTTAAATTAAACTAAACAGCCAACTAAAATCCTGGCGTTGGACAGACGGCGTCAGTGAGGCAATGCTCCTCCTGTCAGGTGATCAGTGACGGAAGAAGAAAAAGGACGAGGCCGGTGCGTGACATTCCTTGGTTGATGTCAGTGTTTTTAGTTTCCTTCCGACACTGTTGGTTGGATGACAAGAAGGGCATCAAGCTCACAACACACCTGTGCCATTCATCCTCAGCTTCCCTTCCGGAACAAGTGGAAAACGATCCAGGGGAATAAGCTAACCCTGGTTCAAGTTGAGAACGCAAGTGGCATTACACTGTATACCGTGAATGAATGTAGCCAGTCACACAGATCAATGGAGAAAAACGTTTCTTACATCTTTTGTACTCCTTTTCTTCTTATCTTTTGTAGTCTCGTTCCTTTGTTTCGTGGTCTTCTGTGACATCTGTGACAGAGTCTTGCAATCATCACTGTCTTCTGATGAAATCTACAACAACCAGCAGCGTCTGCATCTCGTTGCCATGGCAACCTGACGCTCGCGACTGCAGCGGCACAAACTCCACTTCATTAGGCACAGTTGTCTGCATCTTCATCAACACATCTTTCAAACAATGAAAAACTTGTGCTACTTGAGAACTGGAATGATGACGAAGAAAACTGGTGGGAAACAGCCACTCATGTTGAACTGGTTAGCGAGGTTCATGTGTTATGATGATGATAGAAGTACCACACAGTAATGTATATGAACGTAGCAAGCATCACAAATCAATGGACAAAAATGCTTCTTACATCTTTTGCAGTTTCTTTCTTCGTAACTTTTGTAGTTTCTTTACTTGGTCTCTTGGGCTTCTGTGAGTTCTCTGAGACAGTCTTGATCACTGCACGTTCACTGCAATCATCACTGTCTTCTGATGACGTCTACAACAACCACCAGCATCTGCAGCACGTTGCCAAGGCAACGTGATGCTCGCCCAACATAAACTCTACTTCATTACACACAGTTGTGTGCATGTTCATCAACAATTCACTGCTATGCCTTCACATGCACGTCACAGTAACCAGATCAAGTGATAATGAATTAGAATGTGGGCCAATGCCCAACGTGATGGCTGCTCTGCCGAATATAGGTGGCGCCCTCTGTTCAACGCCGCAAAGTTTGGCTGACGCCCAATACTGTAGTGCCTTGCAATAACGCTGACAATACGCGAAACCCGTTGAAATTAGCTGCGATGCCCCAAACTACCGGATCGATCTCAGCAGCCAGTGGGCCGAAGTTCACCATATTGTGAGGACATGTGGAGGAGATATTGCTGCTTAACAAGTTTTTTCCAATTGTCGATACATGCCTTTGCTGCGAAGATACGGCCCGACAAAATTGTGCGATGGTGCCCAGATGGCGAGTTTTTGGGTTCGGCATTTCCATCAAGCCACGTGCAGCACATTTCAGACCTGCATTCTAAATTCGCACTAGGACCACATCATGTGTCAAAGTATGGTAGACATCCACTGTGCGACCGCTGAGATTAGGCGAGGAAAGAAAAAAGATACAAGAAAGAAACCACAGGGCAAAATATAATGGCCTGCCCTATTCCATAGTGTAGATGATGACGTGTCAGTATGCAGCAGTGATGTTGTGGTGTGCATGAAGTCAAACCAGCTGCAGCTCAGTGGTACCAGAACATGAGTACTGTGGTGCGTCTCTCCTCGTTCACTGTATTAATTACCACATGAATCACTCCTCATTGGCTCTGACATGATAAAGCCAGTATGATGTGTGCGACATTCACACAGCAGTAATCATGTACCACGTGTTGAAAATCACCAAAAGTTGTTTCGCTGGTGTTCGGCAGATGTGTAGTGTTCAACCTTCAGTCAGCAGGTTGGTTTTGCAGTCTGTTGTCACATCAGCCGTGCTGTGACACATTCCCGAATACCTGCTGGATCGACTGTGGTCAGACCTCGTTTGCAAATAAGACCACGTCTCCACTGCTTCTAAACTACACTGGCTCTGTTCTTGAATGCACTAAATACTGACTGGGTCCCGAACACCTCCAGTGGGCCAGTGACAGAGACCAGTGACAGAGACTGCTGCCATTGTGACCACTAGTCATCCAGTCAGCAACTGATTGATCCAAGGACTACATTTCACTTTAATATATTATCCACAGCTTATGGGGCCGTAACAGTGCTTCGACTGATTGACTGACTCATATATTGGCTGTCATCGACTGACAACTAGATCACGTTACAGGTTTTAAGACTATGAATGCAAATAAACCATCAGACTGGTCAAACTACTGCAGTTCAACTAATGCTACTCTTCAGGAATGGTAGGGTTTCCTGGCTCTCCTATCTCACATAATTTCCTAACATTACCAGGTTTTCCAGACAAGTGGTCACCTTGTGTAAAGCGCTAAAGTCAAACAATTGTGGCACATTGCAGAGGCACAGTTCAGTAAAGAAGACTTCACACACGTTGTTCGTATTTATATGCAGGGTGCAAAATCGTTCATCACGACTGACATTATTGATCCTTTGTATGCATGCAAGATACTTTTCATCATGACAACAATACTGGTACGTGTCAAGCCAAAGTCGCACAAATGCTATTCAAAAACACAGTTGTTTTAATGACGGCTCGCATCCAATTTAGTGACTGATATCACCGGGTTCTGTCAAACAGAGGCGTCTGAGAACATGACATGATGTTACTGTTAAATTAAACTAAACAGCCAACTAAAATCCTGGCGTTGGACAGACGGCGTCAGTGAGGCAATGCTCCTCCTGTCAGGTGACCAGCGACGGAAGAAGAAAAAGGGTGAGGCCGGTGCGTGATATTCCTTGGTTGATGTCAGTGTTTTTAGTTTCCTTCTGACACTGTTGGTTGGATGACAAGAAGGGCATCAAGCTCACAACACACCTGTGCCATTCATCCTCAGTTTCCCTTCTGGAACAAGTGCGAAAACGATCCAGGGGAATAAGCTAACCCGGGTTCAAGTGGAGAATAACCTTTAGATGGAGCTGGTGGTGTTACACTGTATACAGTGAATGAACGTAGCCAGTCTCACAAATCAATGGAGAAAAACGTGTCTTACATCTTTTGCAGTCATTTTCTTCTTATCTTTTGTAGTTTCGTTGCTTTGTTTCGCGGTCTTCTGTGACATCTGTGACAGAGTCTTGCAGTCATCACTATCTTCTGATGACGTCTACAACAACCAGCAATATCTGCAGCTCGTTGCCATGGCAACATGACGCTCACGACTGCAGCAGCACAAACTCCACTTCATCAAGCACAGCTGTCTGCATCTTCATCAACACATCTTTCAAGGACAAAGACAACTGACGGGAACTGGCCACCCAGGTTGAACTGGTTACCAAGGTTCATCTGTTTTGATGATGAGTGTAATGTCACGTAACGTGTATGAGTGTAGCCAGCATCACAAATCAATGGACAAATATGCTTCTTACATCTTTTATAGACTCTTTCTTTGTAACTTTTGTTACTTCTTTCCTTGGTCTCTTGGTCTTCTGTGAGTTCTCTGAGACAGTTTTGATCACTGCATGTTCACTGCAATCATCACTGTCTTCTGACGACGTCTACAACAACCACCAGCCTCTGCAGCATGTTGCCATGGCAACGTCATGTTCAGCACTGTAGCAGCACAAACTCTTACTTCATTTCAACACAGTTGTGTGCATGTTCATCAACAATTCACTGCTATGCCTTTACATGCACACATCACAGTAACCAGATCAAGTGATAATGGATAATGCGTAGACGATGACATGTCAGCATGCAGCAGTGATGTTGTGGTGTGCATGAAGTCAAACCAGCTGCAGCTTTCAAAAATCACCACAAGTTGTTTCGCTGCTATTCAGCACATATGTAGCATTCAACGTTTAGTCATCAGCTCGGTTTTCCTGTGTCTTGTCATATCAATTGTGCTGTCACACTTGGATTATGGAAGTGCAACCCTTGCAGGCATTCTGAAATTATATCTGCCACGTAACTTCAGAGACTGCACGCAGCTGAGAAATACAATATCCATCAAATATGCCTAGGTGATGTTCCATTCCTTGCACCCTTCATCTACTAAGTTCTTAACTGGATAGTAAACTGGGTATCAAGTTTAGGTGCATCAGGTTCAAATGGTTTTTTGGTAAAAAGAAGAAAATTCCTTTAATATATTATCCACACCTGTCTTTCCATTAACCGTCTTGGCTTAAGTTTGTTTACACAAAATCTTTTTCTCTGTGTTTTCTAGAAAGACTCATTGTCTTTACAACATAATAAATAATAATAACAAAATGCTTGACACTAGTGTCGGCTAAGCAGCTGATCACAATCTCAGTTCATTCAGTCTAGTGCCCACTGGCTGTCATTTCTTTCTGTGAGGCCAGTTAGTGACATTCCTTGGTCAAGGTCAGATGTTTTTAGTTTCCTTTAGTGCTCTGACAGTTGGTTGGATGATGGGAACAGCATCTGGCCAATAAGAAAACTGAGCCACTCTTGCGAAGAGTTTCTCTTCTGGAACAAGGACAAAGACAATTGACGGTAACTGGTTACCGAGGTTCATCTGTTATGATGAGTGAAGTGTCACATATGAACGCGTATGAAGTGAATGTAGCCAGTGTCATAAATCAATGGACAAAAATGCTTCTTACATAGTTTGCAGCCTCTTTCTTCTTAACTTTTGTGGCTTCTTTCCTTGGTTTGTTGGTCATCTGTGAGTTCTCTGAGACAGTCTTGATCACTGCACGTTCACTGCAATCATCACTGTCTTCTGACAACATCTACAACAACCAGCAGCATCTGCAGGTCGTTGCCATGACAACATGATGCTCGGCACTGCAGCGACAAAACTCTATCACACACAGTTGTCTGCATCTTCATCAACAATTATTGTTGCCTTCACATGCACGTCACAGAAAAAACACCTACTAGCAATGGATAACGACTATTACATACTTCATGCTAGTGCAGTTGCAGCAACTGATTGCAATCTCAGTCCAATCTATTGGCTACTGGATGTCATTTCTTTCTGCGAGGCTAGCGGTTATCCTTCCAGATGCACAGCATCACCACTCACTGGCTGGTACTAATTATACCTTTTAACGAAAACAAAAGTAAGTAAATAATAATAACAAGTGGTCAAAGTAATTTGAAGAAAACGGATGGTTCAATCGTATTCGCCAGGTGGCGCCAATTTGCCCTCCAATGAGGGCACATTGGTGCCACCTGGTGAATACAATTGATCCCGTGCTTCCTTCGGACCACCGAAGTCCATAACACAAATGGCAAATTGATCAGTTCAGCCATTTTTGCACAACTCACGGCAGAAAGTCCCGATACTTTACAATAAGCGCCCCTTTCCCCCCCTCAAAATTACCCGTTCCCATGGAGGATCTGGACCCCATCTAATACATGATTCTTTGGGGCCATCCAAGCCCAAAACCCATATGGCATCTCTATCGGTTTGGTTCAGCCATTTTTGCAGGGCTCACTAGTGTGACAGACCAACCAACAGACAGAGTACCGACAGACCACGCTACTCGGTCAGTAACAATAGGCCGCATCTACATGTAGTACGGGCGATGCTGCCTAATAATAAACAGACTGTCCACAGCTATTGTACCGTAATGCCCCGTGAGCAGTAACACATCGTAAACACTACATCATTCTCGGATGGTTTACTCATATTCGCTAGGTGCAGCCAATGTGCACTCCTATAACGGCCCATGGCTCCATCTAATACATGCTTCCTTGGCCCACCCGAATCCATAACCCAAATGGTATCTCGCTCAGTTCAGCTGTTTTTGCACAGATCATGGCACAGTGTTGCTATGATTTACAACGGGCTGCCCATTCCCCCTTGACAACATTCCCATGGGGGATCTGGACCCCCATCTAACACGATTCCTTTGGCCCATCTGAGCCCATAACCCAAACAGCATCTAGATCGGTTCAGCTGTTTTTGCACAGATAACCGTACATTGTCCCTATACTTTACAATGGGATGCCCCTTCCCCCTCAAAATTGCCCCTTCTCATGTGGTATCTGGACCCTCATCTAATAATACATGGTTCCCTGGGCCCACCCAAGTCCTCAGCCCAAACAGCATCTCGATCAGTTCAGCCACTTTTGCAGGGCTCACTAGTGTGACAGACAGACAGACCACACTACTCGGTCGGTAACAATAAACTACTTCTACACATACGTACATAGTACTGCGATGTGGCATAATAATAATAATAAAATCCAGTTATAAGGTTGTAACTTCACAAATATGCATAAACATGCAACGTAGATCGAGAAGCAACTCATGAATGGACCTCGTTGTTGTTGTTCATTTCTTCATCAAGTGACACCGATCTGTCACCATTAGTCACTTGTGACGTTTGCTGTTTGTCTGCTGCTGAATCTGCCTGTTACCACAACCACTCCATCACCATAACAACCGCTCCATCACGTGGGGACACGGCAAGCTCAGTTACATTAGCAGACTGCTGTCAAGTTAAATATTCACCTCAGCTCATCACACGGTCACCATCTTACACAGCTGCAGAAAGGAGCTGTCAGGTATTCGCTGATTAGTGCATGTGGCTGGATGTGACTGGCAGTACAGACAGAGAAACAGGCAATATGGCAGACAGACACACACAGAAACAAACAAACAAACAAAGGACACAGATATACAGACAGTATGCCTGGCAGTATGAGCTGCAGATCAGCCACGCTAATTTACGTGCAGCCGACAAAAACGTCATCAGCAAAGATGATTTAGAATAATAACTGAGTTAAGGTTTATGTCCCACTCGACACAAAATATAACAACGCCACTGCTACTGATGATAAATCGGACGAGTACAGGACAGACCTTAGCAGGTTTGTCACTATCATCATCTGAACCGTCACTCGCTGCTGAAGCAGATGATAATGATGATGTCGACGACGACGATGATGTGCGTCTTCTTCTTTTCTTTGTGTCTGCTAAGCTGTGTGTCAGCGGCTCGTCGACCGATGACGACGACAGCCCGTTACTGACATTCTGTGACACAAGTGTACCAGTCAAAATAATGGACTCCTGTCACACTTTCAAATAACTTCAACAAATATGGTGAAATATCAATCACCAGTCTACAATCTTGACTGGCTTGCAAGATTTAATAAAACAGGTTATCAGCTTAGGTGACAATATGTAGCATTAGCATACAAGTTAACAACAATAAGCAAAGAAATAGATTCGAGCCAATATGATCAAATTTTAACAAAATTTAGCCCCGTGCGGGACTGACGGTCGACTCCTGTCGAGTGGTTTTCAATTACTCGTGACCTTGACCTTGGATCGGGTCACATGGCATACGGTCGTGCATCACTCATCGACATCTATCTACATACCAAATTTCATTGAAATCGGAAAACTGTTTGTGAACGGACTAACCGCAGGGACCACACCAAGTTCAAGGTCACGTGACATAAAAACTAGGACAAATTTTGAAAATCCAGCCTGACAAAATTTAGATAGTGTGCTGTAGTTCAAGAATTAGTGGTTATTTGCCAGCTCCCTCTGTAAGTGGCGGAGGAGATAGACTTTGAAAAGTGCAATTTTCAGAATTTCAGAGGCCCCGTGACCTTGACCTTGAATCAGGTTATACGGCATACGGTTATGCATCACTCATCGACCTTTATGTACACATCAAATTCCATTGAAATTGGACAAACTTTCTGTGGACGGAAGGACGGACGTACCTACTGACGGATGGACATTTCCCCCTCTAATGTTATTAGGTAGGTCGACTCGGAGGAGTCGACCTAAAAATATGTACCGTATGTACTCGCATACAAGTCGAAAAATTTGGGACAGTTTTGCCCCCTCAAAATCGGGGCTCGACTTATATGCGGGTCACAGTAGGTCAGCATATGTGCCACAAATGTTTCCATAAGGCAGGTGATGTCAGCTGAGCTCGGGACTGAAGGACGCTTCGCCTCGTAGCCCGGCGATCGGCCGCCGTGGGTCATCGAGTCTGCGTAACTTGATATTGCAGCAACATGAACGGGCGGGCGGGAGAGGAGTACAGTGTATTCTGTGCTGCGTTATCGCCATACAGATCACCGACATGGGCATGGCTAGCACATGACTGACATTGCAAGTGGCGTATCATAGTGGCGGTATTGAGCGCGGCAGCACGGCGCCGCGTCGCCCTTGCTGTGATCAGCTGTTAACCTCGTCGCAAAATACGTGGACTTTTCCCACTGCTGCATCGCGTGGGATGCTGTTAATGGCGTCAGCTGCATCACTTGGAAGACGTATACAAGCAGTTGACTTATATGAGGGTCTTGAATTTTGGACATTGTTTTTGATCGCCAAGGAGGGTCGACTTATATGCGGATCGACTTATACGTGCATACATACGGTATGCTAATGCCAACTAGGGATGCGCAGTATACCGGTATCAGAAAAATATCGCAGTATTAAATGTGATGGTATCATATACCGTGGGCTTGCCAAATACCGCGGTATACCATCCGGCGGTGGTGGTACTGATTTTCAATAAGCTTCCATTGTGGCACAATTTATTTCATTGTGTCCACTGTGCTTTATGATATGCGTTTTTATTATATCTGTTGCCTAATCCACCTCGCTGTTTACAGAAATGGGGACTGTGCATGTTTTACTATGATCGTTATCAATACAATCTGAGATGCATTAGTGCCTCATAGATCCATACAAGCTGTTAAATTCTCTAAAGAACTTAAGTCTTTTCTGTGTATAAGTGAGTTTTAGTATAGTTTATACTGCTTCCAAAATCGTACAAAACTTATTCTTTTAGAATTAAACACATGTCCAGCCACTTTGTATCAGTCATCCTCACAAATGTTAGTCATTCCACGTAAATCACTGCACGTAGATGAGATCAGCAACAGGTCATCAGCATACATTAAAACTCCAACATAAATGCCAGCAACATGACAACCACATCCGGAGGCAGAAAGTTTTAATATCACTAACATGTGCCAAAAAGAATTGGTGAGAGCACTGCAGATGATTCGCGTGGTTGGATTTTTGCAGAGATGTCTACGATAAATAATGTCACAAAATACCACGCTATACTGATATCACGATATTTCTTGAGACAGTATATTATTGTTGGCATTTCTCAATACCTCGCATCCCTAATACCAACCACTGATACTAATCTGTTTACCTTCAGTGCTTTGATACTGTTGGTTGGGTGTCAGGAAAAGCTGAGTGGTGAGGTACTGTCTGGAGCGAGGTGCAAATGATTCGCATGTGGTCCAGCTGATGCCACTGCTACATCATCATCTCTTGCTTCATTAAAATCCAGAATGGTGCAACCTTTCTGGTGCCGGCTTACCCAGCTTAGCCTGGAAAAGACGCCGTTAAACGGGTGTGTTTAAAAAATCTGTATGAGTCTTGGAAGATCAGTTAAATGAAAACTTAAAGCAAAAGCAGTAGTAAATGCATGGTATCACTATATCTGAAACTGAAAGCTTAAACATTGTTACATGCAGAGGTGTAACCCAGGCGTGAGCAATGTTCAACATCCCGTTCAACACAAAACAGATCACTTTGGAGACGTATTTTTCATGCAATAAACTGCACTTGTGCTGACAACCAAATGCATCATAATCAAAAAAACATAAAACGTAAAAAGAAACACAAAAGCCTAATCCTAACAGAAGCAAACAGACCCTGGTCAAGAAAAAGATGCCAAAAAACTCATCAAAAGCTAAATCTAAACCAAAAAGTCATCTGTAAGAACTGCCGTAAGTGCACATGTGAATATCCGTGTGTACTACTGTACAACAAGTCAACAACATGACACTGTTCAGTTTGAAGGCAGTCAACCACAGATGTAATGATTACCTGCAAAGGTGACATACGGAGAGACACCCGTTTAACCACCTGTGGTGGCGGTTTTTCGGGTGTTGTGATATCGCTGTTCTCCAAGTCTGAGACAAACTTGCGGCTCTTTATCTGCATTAATCACATCATCATCAGTCATCATCACTCAGCTGGCTAATCACAGTTTGTTCACCTAAACCATATACACACTAATTAACAGACTGAAGTGAACACAATGGTCGTCACTCATGTGTAAATAAAACAGAATGGCTGTTAGATGAATACAAAATGACAAGTACTTTCTTTGTGGACAGTTCATCGTCATTAGTCAGTGCTTTTCGTTTGCCAGTTGCTCCACTGTTGTTGTTAGCATCCGATTAAGACAAGTGCAAACAATACACACAATAATGACATACTTGTACTTTCTGTTTGCTGGTTGGAGTCTAACGTCCCTTTTCAGCACAAATATGGCTATATCAGAGATGAGTTGTACTTTTGTACTATACAGGTATATGACAGTCTAACAAATCAACGGAGAAAAAACGTTTCTTACATCTTTTGCAGTCATTTTCTGCTTATCTTTTGTAGTTTCTTTCCTTTGTTTTGTGGTCTTCTGTGACATCTCTGACAGAGTCTTGCGATCATCACTGTCTTCTGACGACATCTACAACAACCACCGGCATCTGCAGCATGTTGCCATGGCAACATGATGCATCTGCAGCATGTTGCCATGGCAACATGATGCTCGCAACTGCAGCAGCAAAACTCCACTTCACCAAGCACAGTCGTCTGCATCTTCATCAACACATCTTTCAAACAATAAAAACTTGTGCCACTTGAGTGCAGA
>Ga0209259_1000686_pt1 | contig 10714 bp, 7 predicted proteins | sample WorMetGr2BELIZE1_FD_187417 | JGI IMG/M metagenome (GOLD analysis project Ga0209259, IMG submission 187417) | Marine gutless worms symbiont microbial communities from Max Planck institute for Marine Microbiology, Germany - Inanidrilus... ...
TAAGTTGATAATATTGGATGATGATCAGGATGGTGGGTGGGTGAGTGTTTCTTCTGGTACCGGCTCACCCGGGTAGTCATGGACAAAGGGCCGTAAAACGGTTGTTGTGTGTTGTATGTGAAACTCAAGGCTGATTGGCTGCAGTTTGTAGACGATTGCTGATTGGCTGCTGTATGTGAGATATGTAGCTGATTGGCTGTGTTTTTTTCAGTATTATTGTCGCTGTTCGTGAAACGTGTGCTGATTGGCTGCGAGGCATTGAGCCTCAAGATGACCCCGCCCTCCGTGGCAAGAAAGACGATGAGTTTCACATGAAAGTTCCACGTCGTAACGTTGGTCCGTCAAGCACACAGGTGTTTGCCTATTCTAATTAACTATTTTATACCTCGTAACACAGGTACAGAATTAGTTGATTGCATCTTTAATCCTCGCGGGTGAGTTGTGGAAAAAGAAATTTTTCTGTGTGGCTGGATGTCTTTCTGGAGAATCAGAGGAAACACTTGCTAGACGTTATCCTTTCTTCTTTCATGAAGTGAATGCTGGGAAGAAGGATGTCACTCCCTTTATGTTGGCTTTCCATTTCCAGCACCAACCCTGCGTAAGGCATCAGAGGCAAATCGTGGCACGTCATATTGCAGGTGTACTGCACTTTTGTTATGCTTATGAAAGTAGTTTAGTGACAATAACGTGAACACGTTGTATGAAAATGTGGACGTTTGCGTGGTAGCTGTACATGGTGAGAACGATGCTGGAGTCGCTGATCGCTGACAAAAGTGGTGGCAAGAAGACACTGCGCAAGGACATCGACGTTCAGCACTTGATGGCAATTGATACGTTTCACAAGACTTCGTTCTTCTGGGGTTATTTACTCGGCTACAATGGTCTGTCATCCACACTTCTGGACATTTTACTTGTAAAAATGATAAATGTATTAAATAGTTTGCAAGAGCATGTGGGTAGTAAAAGTGTTATATTTTACTTCAGCAAAATCCTTCACTTTTTAGCAGGTTAACCTGTACAATGGCCGTAAAACAGTTGTTGTGGCATGTGTTAGATCAGATCAGTCAGAAGTTGGGGAAACAAACAAAAAAACAAACATTGAAAGTAGTAATTGTTATTTCACTGTCAGTTTGCAACCTTTCATCTGGTCTGTTATGTTCTCGTTAGTCGTTGGAAACACGTCCAGCCTGCAGCAGGTTTACTTCAGAATTCTTTTATGATTGCCGGGCACTCGGGCTGCATGTGAAACATGGCCATTGAGACAGTTGTGTGTGACGTTGCAGAGTCACTTCATGAGTGCTGTGAGCTGTCTCAGTTGTGGTACCGGGAGTTCTTCCTGGAGATGACAATGGGAAAGAGGATTCAGGTGATTGGCTGGCATTACTGCCACATGTTGTTACGTCGTCATTCAGTCACTTAGTAAATCAGAACAGATTTATATACCACCATAGGAATCAGTAGTATCTGTATCCAGTTCATTACACTCCTGAACTAGCAGTGGTCTCAGAGCTGGCCATATAATTCTGTCACCTGCTGAGCCCACATGTGGTCTTCAGAAATACCGTCCAGTATTAGTCAGCCATATTGAGTATATGCAATATGCAATAATTATACATACCTTATGAACTTAATGACCTAAATAATCAATTATTGGACATATATGTACATGTTCTTAGCAGCTTCAGCTGTGCTTATTTTTAGTTTCCGATTGAAATGTCACTTCCGTGGATTCTGACGGATCATATTCTTGAGACTAAAGAACCATCAATGATGGAGTGAGTTCTCTCTTATTTGTCGACTTTCTGAATAGAATTTAGTTACTTTTCATAGTTTTTGTTGTTTGCATGGTATGAAGATAGTGCAGATAACACCGTTGAGGAGAACTCTGGTGTCTTCTCCCTAATCTAAATGCACTAGTTGCCGTCAGCAAGGGCACGTTGGCAATAAAACTGCGCCAACAAAGTTCTCCAGTTTTTAACTGGGAGTTCGTCTCTAATATAGCCATATTTGTGCTGAAAAGGGACGTTAAACTCCAACTAACTAACTAACTTTAACTGGGAGTATCATTGTACAGGTTGTCCTGTAAAATGGCCTTAAAATGGTGGTGGTAGTAATAGTAGTAGCACTAGTAGGAGCTTATATTGTTATGTCCGCCCTATGTAATAGGGGCCATTATATTTTTGCCCTTTATTTTCTATCTTCTATCCATCTTCTATTTTTCCTCGCCTAATCTCAGCGGCCATAGGTTGGATGTCTACCATACTTTGACACATGGCGTGACCCTAGTGCGAATTTAGAATGCAGGTCTGAAATGTGCTGCTCACGGTCGCTGCAAATACGGGACGCAAAAAAGTCGCCAAAAATCGCCATCTGGGCACCATTGCACAACTTTGTCGGGCTATATCTTCGCAACTACGGCACGTATCGACAATCGGAAAAAAACTTGTTAAGCAGCAATATCTCCTCTACATGTCCCCACAGTATTGTGCACTTCGGCCCACTAGCGGCTGAGATCATTTCGTTAGTTTGGGGCACCCCTACAAATTTCAACGGGTTTGGCGTCTTGGCAGCGTTACTGGACGGCACTCTAGTAGTGGGCGTCAGCCAAACTTTGCGGCGTTGAACAGAGGGCGCCACATATATTCGGCAGGGCGGTCATCACGTTGGGCATTGGCCCACATTCTAGTTCTTCCTACTTCAGTGCTTTGAAAGTGTTGTTTTGGCATCAAGGATGGCTGGCCTGTAGACACTGTGGCACTGAAAATTCTAATGGTGGGGCTTGTGAATGTGGCCTGACTAGAACTGTTAGAAGCTGAAAGTTGTAGTCAGTGTTGTAATGTTGATGTTCTTTTGTGCTTTTATTGTTTAGTTTTACTAGAATGGTGCAAGCCGTGGCCACATGTTACCACTTGCCATGCGTCCATAAGGCAGCTATTGTCAAGCTGCTGTTACTTATTTACGGTTTTAAGTTCAGGTCTGCTTTTCTATACATAGGGTGACAGTGACGTAATTTCTTCATATCAGCTGCTTTCCGCCATTTTGTTGGGCAAGCTCTGCGAAATGTTTGTTGTTCTGACGTCAGTAGACGTCACTTTCTGAATAAGATAGCGATAGTACGGACATTTTCTTAAACCAGCTGATTCAATTTTATTCGAATAACGTGACAAATCTTCACCATTTAACTACACACAGTACGACATGTTGACCTACAAAATGGCGATTGCATTGCGACCACAGATATGTGACGTCACTTCACCCTATGTATACTAAGCGTGTATCGACCACGCCAAGCCGCCATGCCCACTACCGTCACCGACACATAGTGAAATTAATAGCAGTATAGATGCTTGCTTTTTGCGCCATGCGGATCTGGGACTGGGTAAGTGTATAAGTAAGTGACAAATTTATGAAGCACAGGCTGGATGTTGTAAGAGGCTTTAGTTCTTTGTGCTTATATTGTGTTGTAGTTGTAATACATTTCTTTTGATTGGTGAATGCATGCTTTTGTTGTATTAGGTTTCATTTTTTTCCATACCAAGCCAAGAGCCAAGAGATTGGCTTGGGTGAACGTCTGCAGAATGACCTATTTTTGTGTTGGGTGGGACATAAAACCTTGCTTACTCACTCAGAGACGCTTGCTTTTTCATGTATTTTAATAAGAATACTGCTGCATATATGCCAGGTTAATCTTGCCTCCCGGATGCAATTGTTGCAAAATTTTTGTGTATCCAATGCCGTTCACCGACGAGATGTCATCCTTCATCTACTGATTCACTCGTGAGAGACACCATGTCACATCGCTGATGCCAGTACCCAGAAGAATAGGAAATGAAAAATAAGAGCACAAGACAAATATGAACAAGTGCATCACCGCCGTACATGTATGGTAGCCTACTCCATAAACTTTACAATAGGCCATCCCTTCCCCCTCAAAATTGCCACTTCCCATAGAGAGATCTGGACCCCTATTAGACATGGTTCCTTGGCCCACCTGAATCTACAACCCAAAGGGCATCTCGATCGGTTCAGTCGTTTTTGCAGGGCTCATGATCGTGACAGACAGACAGACTGACCGACAGACAGACCTCGCTACTCTGTCTGTAACAGTAGGCCGCATCGCAGTATGTAGTACTGCGATGCAGCCTAATAATATAAAGTGAGAGAAGAAAACAGGTACAATTGTATAAATTTTGTCTTGTAAAACTTTTGTTTTCAGCTGTCTGCTCCTTAGTATAGTGCTTCATGTTGCTGCTGCGAGTGACATTTATCATAGTATTAACGTTTTAATTTAAGCTCTGATTACATTTTTTTGCGGTAAAACCGTCACAGACAGCGATAATGCAGGGTTAGATTGATCATCACTGTCGTCATGGAAGTTGTGAGTAATGGGAGTAATATGTAAGGGTAATTGTCGTGTGTTCTGGTGACATTGAGTGTTCGCCGTTGACGACATTGTTTGTCAGTTGCTGAGTGCTGGTTGCAGGTACATTCTGTATCCGCTGGATCTGTATAACGACAGTGCTCACTATGCACTTCATAACTTCAAGAAGCAGTTTCTCTATGATGAAGTCGAAGCCGAGGTGTCTATCATTGACATTGTGTCTGTGAATCTTTATGTCAGTGATTCAGTGCAACGTAGAAATTATAATCTACACAGCGAAGCTGATGTCAGCGTAGTCTGCTGCATGGAACCGTGACAGAAAATGATGGGAAAAGAACTAACTAGAATGCATTCACTAGAGGTCACTGTTAGCACACAGCACAGCACTCAACAGACAGCCAACGCAACAACACTTGGTAGAGTCGTGCCACAGTGAAATTGGCAGTGTTATTACTGACTGCATTTTCCACACTGTGCTGTAATCAGTTTTACCAACTTTGCTTTTGCTTTTCAGTATATCGACTGCCAAAAATCGACTGCTTCTGTATCCATAACGAACGTTTTTCAGAAATGTGACTGTGATCTTTGACCTGTGACCTTGTCCTTCGAACTTCAACTAGGTAGGATCACGTTGGACCACCGTACCATCTTAGTCATAGCTCAGTTAGTTCAAAAGTTACTGGACCAGACACACGCCAGACCGATTTAACACTGCTGGTGTGTCATCTGGTTGTAAAAGTCTCATTCCTTGGAGTCAGTTGAGGGGACAGGCACTAGCAGTGTGAAGTGCAGAAAATTGACTGTTTGAAGAGTAGCAGCAGTCTTAGTGTGTTTGTGACTTGAGTCGTGTATATGCCGTGAGAGCTTTGATGCTGTTGTTGGGTGACAGAAAAGGCTTCCAGCCTGTAGAAACCTGCTGCACAAATTGCAAAGGTTTGCTCCAGTAAAATCCGGAATAGTTTACCTTTCTGGTGCCATCTTACCCAGGTTGTCCTGGAAAAAAGGCCGTTAAATGGATGTAGTAGTAGTAGTAGTTGCCTTGCCTGTAAGAGATGTAATGCAGTGTAACCTGAAGCAGAACTGAAAGTAATAAAGTAGTTTATATGTATTAACATGAGCTGCAGTATTGAGTTATGATAGAGTGTTGTTGGTAGCACTATGATGCATGTGATTTATAGGTGAATCTTTGCTTTGACCAGTTCGTCTATAAACTGAGTGATCAGATATTTGCCTACTACAAGCACTGGGCTGGCAGGTCGGTGTTGCTTCTTTCTTCACTAATTCTAAATGTGTTGTTTCTGAATCGTCAATGAAGTACTGTCCTTGTCTGTGTGGTACACTTGTACATTTTAACATATCATTATGTAGGTGAACAGTGTCTGATGATGTGGATGTGACTTAGGTAACTTGTTTGTCCATCGAAATAACATATGACATTTTTTTATTTCTGCAACACTGTTCAGTCAGTTGATTTCAGATTAATTCGGTGAAACGATCTAGTTATGATGACATTGTGGATTTTGTCACATTTGTTGTCAGTTCATGTATTTTAACAGAACGTGATGTTTTTTGGCAGTGTTGGCATTAGGCAATGTACTGGTACTTACCAGTACGTTGCCTATTGTCAGCAAAATGTATGTCTCCTTGCATGAAACCATAACTTAACTGAGGTTGAAATTGTCTGAACATTTATGTAATAGTTTCACTATACTGAGGTAATAATTTGGTTGGTGTGTGGTACAGTATAATGCTGGACAAGAGATATCGTGCGGAGTGTTTGAAGCTTGGCATGAAGTTCAACTACCCTGTGTCAAATCGCTATCACACGCTACTTAGACAAAGACACATTCAGGTCGCGCCTCGTAACTGGTTTCCAGTCTTGTGGTGAAGTTGTTGCTGATTGGCGTGAGCTGATGATACTACCCTACCATGGCCTGACAGACCATTAGACCTGCAGTGCATCCTGACAAACATACCACCCAGTGGACTGCATTAGGCCTTCACCTCACAGCCTGCAGACGTTGAACTATTAATTTTTCACGCATGTGGTTAGGAGTGATCTCAGTCACGATTCAACTATGACTCCTGATGCTCTTTGCTTGAGCTGCATCACTCCAAGTCTCAGCTGGAGTAATTCCTGAGCATGGTCATCTCTCCTGATTATGGCCGCCCAGTAGGGCAGACCATTATACTTTGCAGCTGTGGTTTCTGTTTTCTTTTCTCACCTGTTCTCGGTGGTCGCATATTGGGTGTCTACCATACTTCCACACATGATGTGCCTTACTGCAAATTTAGAATGTAGGTCTGAAATGTGCTGCACGTGCCTTGCTGAAAATACAGGATGCAAAAATTTGCCATCTGCTCACCATCGTACAACTTTCTTGGGCTATATGTTCTCAACTAAGGCACGTATTGACAATTGGAAAAAAAACTTGTTAAACACCAATATCTCCTGTACGTGTCCTCACAATATGACGAACTTCGGCCCACTAGTGGCTGAGATTGGTTGGCGAGTTTGAGGCACCCCAGCAAATTTCAACGGGTTTCGCGTATTGGCTTCGTTATTGCTCAGTGGAGGTCACCCAAGCTTTGCATGATGTTTGGCCATCTCCTGGGCTGGTACACTATATATACGTTGTTGGGGGCTCTTGCTCCCTAACGGAATTTTGTCAAGTGCAAAATTAACTTTGTGTTCAAGTTCTGTGTTCTCCTATATTGGCGCCGTTACTGCACGGCACTCGAGCAGTGGGCATTGACCAAACTTTGCGGCATTCAGCAGAGGGCACCACCTATATTTGGCAGGGCAGCCATCATGTTGGGCATCAGACCACATTCTAGTGATTGAGTAAAGTTTGTCTAGAATTCACTGAGTTAACACTGACACTGTACAGGATAACATCTGCTGCATTCCATTTACAGATAAATTCACATGTTACATACTGGTATAATTTATTTAATAAGAATTTATAATAGAGGATGGCAGCTTAGCTTATCCAAATGCATTGATCTTGATATTAAGCTATTCTTGGCATCAGAAGTGGCAGAGATTTTTTGTGGACTGGGCCAGCTAAGTCAGCTGAACCTAGAAAGTTATAATTGCTGCATGTACAGCTGTTGGGTCGTTCCATCGACTTGAACCGCTTGATATCACAGCGAATCAACGCGGCATTGCAACGTTCACTCGACGTCGCAATCAGTCGCTTTGAGAGCGGCGACATTACCGGCATTGTTGTGAGTTTACATCAGTTGTTTTGTTGTTGCACCAGCACTTTTGTTACGTTTCAGTATGTTTTTAAATTGTATTTTATGGTGTATTTGTGTATCGCAAAACTGTGAAATTAAGCTTTCTTTGCTTTTGTAATAATAAACTTCACTTCACATTTGTGTGGTCGAATGTGGTTATTATGGTCGCCCTATGTAATAGGGCAGACCATAATATTTTCATCCTGTAGTTTCTTTCTATCTTCTTCTTCTTTTTTTCTTTCCTCGCCTAATCTTAGCGGCCGTAGGTTGGATGTCTACCATACTTTGACACATGGTGTGGCCCTAGTGCGAATTTAGAATGCAGGTCTGAAAGGTGCTGCACGCGGCTCGCTGCAAATGCAGGACACAAAAAAGTCGCCAAAAATCGCCATCTGGGCACCATCCCACAACTTTGTCGGGCTATATCTTCGTAACTAAGGCATGTATCGACAGTCGGAAAAAAAACTTGTTAAGCAGCAATATCTCCTCTACATGTCCTTACAATATGGTGAACTTCGGTCCACTAGCGGCTGAGATGGTTTCGTTAGTTTGGGGCACCCCAGGTAATTTCAACGGGTTTCGCGTCTTGTTGTTAGTAGTAGTAGTAGTGATGTACCATATGTGATCAGTTTATCGGATAAGTTATTTGACTGGCAATGTTGTCAGCCTTCCTGGGCATTTGAACTGCATGTTTTCTGGATCATGCTGTTGGTTCACTTCATTGACAGTGGGCGTAGGTGGTGCCGTGGCTGTCAGTGGTGGATCAGTAAAGGCTGACGCCTGTGTGTGCTTTTCCCTGGTTGAAGTGATTTCGTCGAATTCCAATAATCTGGGCAGTCATAACTAACCCTAACCCAAACACTAACATTAAACCACCTCACCCTAACACTAACCCTAACCCAAACACTAACACTAATCCTCACCCTAACCCGAACGCTAACCCAATTTTGACTGTCCAGATATCGCCGGGGAATTACACTGTCCAGATTCTGAATGTCCGTACATCATCTGGATACCGTTTTAAGGGATGCATCCAAGCCTGGAGTACCTGCAGAAAAGGGAAACTGAATGTGTGTGTGTGTGTGCTGGTGGTGCAGGAGCTGGAAGGGTTGCTGGAGTGCAGCAGGATTGCTCACAAGCTGCTCAGTGAGTACATGTGCCTCAACGAGTTTGACGCAATGTTCCGTGAAGCGAATCACAACGTGTCAGCGCCGTACGGCCGAATCACGCTTCACGTCTTCTGGGAACTGAACTACGACTTTCTACCCAACTACTGTTACAACGCTGCAACCAGCCGGTCAGCCGTCATAACTAGTGGTGGTGGTGGACAGCGGTGATGCTGGGTATAGTAGTAGTAGTGATAACAGTACATTACAAGTTGTGTTGCAAAACTTAATGTTATGCTAGTTGGAAAGTTTAATGCTCAGCAGCTTAATAAAATTGTTTATTAGGAATGATATGTTAGGTTTAAAAGTGTATTTTTAGCAAATGTTTAAGACAAGCATTGTCAGTCACATTATGAAGGTTTGGAAGGTAAACCTTTCAAAAACACAGTTCTGCCGAGAAAGGAAACTTGCCAAGCATGGTATAGACCTGGGGCTGAATGTGCTGTTAAGTCAGTAAGTATGTTGTATGCTGTCAGAACAGACGTTGGTATGATTGTAGCAGCAGCAGTTCTAGTCCTGTTCATGATAACTACAGTAGGTATTGTTATAGTCATTTTTAAGATGTAAGTTGAAAATCTGCATGCAGCAGCCGGAGACACTGAAAAATGATTCACAGTTGTAGAGACAGCAGTAACCCTTGCAACATCATCAACAACTGAAGGAGCTGCAGGAATGTGAATGTGCGTATGAGGAATGACTGGTCTTCCTTTACAAATGACATACATGTGTGTAGGTTTGTCAAGACGGCGATTTCATTTACACAGCCAATACAGCGTGACAAAGCTCCGAGCACATCCTATCAATATCTCTGGGGCACAAAGGTACTAGCACTGTCGATAGTGTCTAGAGCACTGACATACTCATTATCTTGTGTTTTTTTAGGTACAGTGTCTAACTGTGATGCTGCTGTTGCTTCGATCATGTTGTTTGTGTGGTTTGCGTTGCCTTCAACAGAATCCCATATGTGCGGCATGTTGCTAGTATGAGAAGAAGAGGAAAGCTTTGAGGTGGCATTTAAAAGCTGTGAGATAAAGACAGTTGTTCTTGAAAATGGATGGTCCAGCATAAGTAAACTCCCATCTACCATATGTAGCCAACTGGTCTCTCATGAGGGAAGTCTAGATGAGCACAGTTGGTAGTGCACAAGTGTTGGCAGCCAGGAACGACATTGGAGATGGTTTAGCAGAATGTAGACAGGTATCTTGGAGCCATGTTGTGTGGGTATCTGCACAGCTGGCCACAGACAAGCTCCATCAACTGTGTGATGTGGTATATACAAACCACCACCACACCACAACCGTTTTATGGCCCTTTTCCGGGACCACCTGGGTGAGCCGGTGCCAGAAGAGAACTTCTGGACTTTATGGTGCAAGGGAAGATTAACAGATGCAAACACACTGACCATCTGGCTGGGTGCCACTCCATCCGGACTAACCAGTGCCCACTTCCACCATCCCCCCATTTTTTTACAGGACGGATGCCCTTCCTGCCGCCCAACGAACAGTGTCAAAGCACTGAAGGCAACTAGCACGATGCTAGAGTTCTCCTCGATGGTGTTACCTGCACCGTCTCCAAACCGCCACCACACCACAACTGTTTTACGGCCCGGACCACCCGGGTGAGCCGGTGCCAGAAGAGAACATCTGAGGATTTTTATTTTGCGCTATACAAATGTGCTCATTATTATATACAAACTGTGACATTAATTGATAGCTAGTTACACTGTAGCTGGCAGTTGTGTTCCCTGCATTTGTGTTGTCCACATTGCTCACTGGTATTCTCCAGAAATCTCCAAGGTTTGCTTTTGGAAAACATGGTCAAACCTGGAGTGACTCCAGTTGAACAAAAACTGAAACTAGAATGTGGGCCAATGCCCAACGTGATGGTCGCCATGCCAAACATAGGTGGTGCCCTCTGCTGAATG
>Ga0209259_1000687_pt1 | contig 10713 bp, 5 predicted proteins | sample WorMetGr2BELIZE1_FD_187417 | JGI IMG/M metagenome (GOLD analysis project Ga0209259, IMG submission 187417) | Marine gutless worms symbiont microbial communities from Max Planck institute for Marine Microbiology, Germany - Inanidrilus... ...
GGCTGACGCCCACTAGTAGATGCCGTGCTGTAACGATGCCAAGACGCGAAACCAGTTGAAATTTGCAGGGGTGCCCCAAACTGGTCAACCGATCTCAGCCGCTAGTAGGCCGAAGTTCACCATTTTGTTGGGACATGTGGAGGACATATTGCTGCTTAACAAGTTTTTTTCCGATTGTCGATACGTTCCTTAGTTGCGAAGATATAGCCCGACAAAGTTGTGCGATGGTGCCCAGATGGCGATTTTTGGCGACTTTTTTGCGTCCTGTGTTTTCGACAAGCCGCGTGCAGCAGGTTTCAGACCTGCATCTTAAATTCGCACTGAGGCCACACCATGTGTGGAAGTATGGCAGACATCGAATCTGCGGCGGCTGAGATTAGGTGAGGAAAAAAAGAACAAACCACAGCATGAAAATATATATGGTCTCCCTATTACATAGGGCGACCATAAATTATCGCGTGACGATGGTCGGATACAGAAAAAAACGAGTTTCACATCCCTACACTGAGCGTCCCACCTTTGTTTGCAGTACATTTGCCATAATGCAGTGCGTCACGTAGGTTTATCAGTGACAACTGATATTTGTAAGAACAGGCTGAATCCCTTTGTGCACAAGAGGGGATTTATATATGTCTGCAAAAGGCCGACATCCTGTCTGTATCAAATCCTGTTATATCATACATTTTATGGAGTCAAGGCTGTCATTTGTTGTAGTGAAGAAACTTTAGTGGAAGATATGCATACAGTGAGCATAGCCTGCATATACTGAGCATCTCTGACTGTCTCTGGCAGTCAGTAGGAATGTGTGGCATTAATAGTGTCTGCATTTCATTATTTTTGATAGGTTCATTCTGGCAGTTGACAGATATTCATTATGATAGTATGTACAACGATCCGTCACTGCGTCCATTCCTTTGTCGCAGTACAGATGGGTTGCGTAATTCATCAACTGGAAGAACAACAGCTGGTAAATATGGAGACTACAACTGTGATTCTCCATGGTCACTCGTCGTTTCAGCCATAAATGCTATGAAAAATTATGAACCACAACCGGACTTCATTCTGTGGACTGGGTATTTCAGTTGTTTAATATGATGTAGCTATAATAATCTGTAATGCTTTTCAGCTCTCATCTGTGTATACCGTATTTCCTCGAATAGAAGCCCGCGGCCTCTATTAGCACAATTATGTCTGACCCCCGGCCTCTATTAGCATGTTCACATTACGACGAACTGATGGTAACATTATGTGTATTTCACAGAAACAATAAGCATGTTTGTTAAAAGGTTAGTGATAGGTTTAGATTGGGGATCTGAATAAGGAAGCCAAAATAGTGATAGACCTAGCTTCATATCATGCCATGACACACACGAATGGCGCGCAGACAGTGCATACATGTCAGACTCGATCAGTATGTAAATTTTGTAAACCACGACCCCCGGCTTATATTCAAGGCCCGGCTTGTATTTAAGACCCGGCTTCTATTCGAGGAAATACGTTATGTTTGACTGATTTGTGATGCCTATAGCTGTGCTGATTGCCAGAATATTAAACTTTCAGATATGATACAGAATGTTAATATTGTTGATGTTGATTTTCAGAATTTGGAATTCTTGGTTGGGATTGTGGATTCCCTGGCATCTGTTTAGATTATGAACAGCTAGTAGTAGATTAGCAGTAGATCATGCACCTTGCCTGCAGTGTTGATGGTACAACCTTGTGATGAATGATAGTAATAACTGCTAAAGTTAAACTGCTAGTCACTAATTCAAAGCTGTTGCTCAAGAACTGAGTGAAGAAGACTGCCGTGCAAGATGAAACCACTAAAACAATGCTTGAAAAATTGTTGAAAAATACTCGTATAGTGATGTTAGCATTATTTGATTTACTGACAAAAAGATATCTGCAGTGGCTGTGCTGAAGATACTGCCTAAATGACTGACTGCATGTACCTGCCACAACAAGGAAAATGTTGCACCAGAATGCGTTTGCATATGATAAAGTATTCAGTCAGTCTGTCTGAAGTCAAAATTAGCCTGTGGCAGTTTGATATTTGTTGAGGCTGAAGTCAAACTTAGTGAGCTAAATAATGTAACAACAGATGACAACAGTTTCTGCCTGTCATGCACAAGATCTCTGGCAAATGCTTCATCTTGAAGCAAGACAGTGCTCAGGCGTGCTGCGCCTGTGAGACAGTCAACCTTCCTGCCTGTTGCTTTGCCAGATTTTTAGTACTAATTGTAACATCTCTTTCACCAGTAAACTCAGCAACAAATCTGTAGTTAAGTTATCGTTGAATACCTTACCACACCTCAGGTAGACCACCTTGTGATTTTTCATCACTGACATACCTGTTTCAGATTGTTGCTAGTTTTCTGACATTAATATTCACAAGGTAGTGTAGTGACATTTAAGATTTGGTTGCATATTTAATGATGACTTTATTGCCAATTTACTGATGAGTCTGTTGGTGAAAGGATTTTGAAGAATGATCAGCAGTTGGCAAAGTTATGGGCAATAGTTTAGTGCCTAGTTTTTTTTTACTCATTTACTCGCAGTGTACAAGTAATTAACTACACAAGCCACAATTGCGCTTTGCGTGATTGTGGCTTGTGGCGTCAGTCTGAGTAATGCTGAGACGGGGTTTGTTGTGGTAGCTACGGCGGCCTACAGGGCGCTGGAAACCGAGGCCACTGTACAGTAGCCACACAGGGTGTCTGCAAGCTGAATCCATGCTGGCCTGGCTGGCGGCCTGCTGGTGGGTGTGCGCAGTGTGTTTACGCTTGTCACAGGGCGCTAGAAAGTAGCATGGCACAGACAGATGCTTCCGATTATTAGTATGATTTCATAACTGCTTTTTAACCAAAACAACTGACTTGTTAACAGCTTAACCATGATGCTGTGCTTATATATGAATCTTTATTTGTCAGTAAAGACAGTGCAGCACATAGACACACACACACCTAAAATACACGAAGCAAACCATCTCTAAAACCATCACAGCTATATACGAAATGAGCAGTGCAGTTAATGCAATAAAATATTCACTGTCAACTGTGCAATCTTAGTATCAGTCTAAAATGATCAAAATTAATCAGTTTATCAAATGACTTTTGTCTTTGGGACTCAGTTTTTCATTGAGACAATGCGCATACAAATAAGGTAGTTGACGTTAAGTGTTATCTCTGCTGTGCACATTAAAAATTCTGCTTATGATCGAAAAATGAGATTATTTAGCCTATTAATGTCCAACTTTATAGATGACAGTGCCTCACATGCATATGTGACATTTTGTAGTCCACGTGTATAATATCCTGTTTTGAATGTGTGACATTTTGCAGTGACAGTGTTCCACATGTGCCTAACTCTGACTACAATCAGTCTGAAGTTTTACAGCTTATAAGAAACATTACCAGCTATCTGACTATGCAGTTTCCGAATGGTGGTGTGTACCCGTTGCTTGGCAACCATGATATATGGCCTGCTAACCAGTACCCTGGTGCATCTGACAAATACTATGTTGACATTCTCCAAAAAAGTGGATGGTATCATCTCTTGACCACACCCGAAGTCACTTCTTTTGAGCAAGGTTTCTGATTTGTCGTTGATTAGTCTTGTAGTCTCCAGTGAACAAAGCAATTTTATATATTGATTGTTGTTGCTCGTTTTAATTTTGAGTTATTTTGCCTATAAGTGACTGCATTTGTCTTGGATTTTGCTGATGTTAACCTGTCACGTCTCTCTGTTATGCAGTGCTTCTTGTAAATTTTTGCTTGTATGTGCCACATTGTTTAAATTATTCAGAAGGTTAAATTTAATAAAACACGGCTGTACTGGCCACGTTTTTTTGGCACAGTCAGTATTTGTTGCCACTGAACAGCGACAACTGGTTTATGGCCATTATACATGTTTACCTGTGTTATCTGTCAGTACCAATTAAGAACTGGAGGATTTTGTTGGAGCAAAGCTTTACTGCCCACATGCCCTTGCTGACAGTAACCAGCGCATTGGGATTAGGGAGAAGATGCTAGAGTTCTGAGTTAGTGGTATTAACTACATTCTCTCTATGCCATATTTTTACTGCAGCTGACGTCACCGAAGGGTCATAGTTTGGCATTGTAATGATTCTATTGTGAAGATAGTCACTGTAACACTGGCAGCTGACTTGCGTATTAGGTGGATTCTACAGTGTGCAGTTGAAAAGCGGCCTGCGTCTTGTTATGCTCAACACTAATTTATATTACTATCAAGATCAAAAGATGGTCAACCACAGTGATCCAGCGGGACAGTTCGCATGGCTTGACAGCGTTCTGAAAGATGCCGAGGAGAATGGCGATTTGGTTAGTATTTGTAAGTCGATTTGGTTACCTGGTGAGAGCCAGTCTATTTGCATTTAATTTGGTTACATTACTGAGATGTAGTTTCTTTGTTATGTGCACATGCCCTTCTTACAAGCTTTGAGCATCTTCTGAGGATGCATTTCTGTGATAAGTTGTTCTGTCATAGACTTTATCATTCGTCCTCATCTACAGTTTTACCTGTAGATGATTTGACATTGTAAGGTGATTTATTTTTTAATTTTTTCCAAACATATTCAGGGTTCCTACAAGCCTGGAAAACGTGGAATTGTCAGGGAATTTTATAAACCTTGAAAAGTCAGGGAATTTGAGATATGGTCAGGGAATTTTTTGTGACATGTCAGATGGTTCGCGACTTGCTTATCGATGAGTTGATCTTTGCATGTAATGTGTAAATTGAATTAGCTTAAACTTAGGCCCATTTGTGATGACACTAATTTCCTCGGTAAACAGGATCTTGGATTTCAGGGGTTAGCGACCCTGCCCATTAAATGTCAGCCAAATCTTAAAAATCATTTTTTTAAACTGGGTTGTAGAAAGTTCCGCGAAATGCTTGGAAATACTTTAAAGTTGTCTGGAATAGTCCGGGAATTTTATTTTGCCTGACCTGTGGGAACCCTGATATTTGATGGAGATGCATTAGTAATACAGTAACAGTTTCAATGAGCTTTTATCCCTGTTTGTGCACACTTGTTTTTGAATGCTTCACCAACCAGTATCATCTTCACGTAATACTCCAGTTCCATCCTCTCTCTGGCCATGTTGTCCCGATCTTTGTCTGAAATATCCAAGCCCTGTGTTGTGTTGGTCTCGTTTCTTCTGGGTGTCCCATCAGAATGGTATCACACACACACACACACAACCATTTTACGGCCCTTTTTCCGGGACTACCCGGGTGAGCCGGTGCCGTAAGAAATCTTCTGGACTTTATGGTGCAAAGGGAGATGTCAGAGGCAGACACACTGACAATCCAGCTGGGCATCATTCCATCCGGACTAATCAGCGATTCACCTCCCTCATCCCCCATTTTTTGTGCCAGATGCCCTTCCTGCGGCAACCCTCCCAATTTGTCCTGGCTTGGGACAGGCACCAAATATATTGGCTTGCATACCAAGTGGCTTGTATCAACAGTAATAAAAATGAGGCCCATTTTTAAATCATCACCCAGGGTCCTGTCGGTTAACTAGTATTCACCTGCATTATATATTTTTTGACAGTGTCAATTAAATAAGTACATTTTTAATAATAATAATAATAATATATGTATCTGTCAGTACAAAAGTTACACAACCACATTTCTTCCATTTGATGCCTATGCCACACACATTAGTATGGCATATGCTGTGGACCAGTGTCCATCCATCTGTCACATGCATGCAGGTATTGTGTCAAAATGGCTGAACCTAGCATCACACAACACCAAATGGTAGACGAGAAACTCTAGTTCTGTGTTGCCAAAGTTGAGCCTCTTATTACGGAACGTGTTCAAAACTGCACAGGCAGCTGAAGATAATGTGGCTGCGACACCGTTGCTGATGCTGACGCATGATGTGTTTCCAGATGCTAAGTTTCTTGTTGTACATGGTGCAGGTGTTGATAGTGGGGCATGTGCCTCCAGGAGTTTGTGGCCGATGTGGAAATGTAAGCTGGATGCGACCGTCGTTCAGCGAGAAATTTGTCAGTCTGCTTCGACAGCATCACAGCGTTATTGTGGCAGCTATATTTGGCCATGAGCATACTGATGCTTTTCACGTTGTGCATGACTACACTCGTAAGCTGTCACGTGTATTTTTTTACGATGTTTGCTCTCTTTGTGAGTCTATGAGATATTAGTACTTTTTCATTATATTTGTAAACTGTGTTGTTGCAATAGTATGGATATGGTGTTGAGGAGAACTCTACTGTCGCTTCACTAATCTGAATGTGATAGTTTCCATCAGCAAGGGTATGTGGACAGTAAAACTGCTCCATGAGATCCTCTAATGGCGATGCCAGCTAATGCAGATTGAGCAGTATAATGGCTGTAAAACAGTTGTGTGTCTTTTGTAAATCATATACTTGTAAATAAGTAATGAGGAAGTTCTACAAAGAGTAAGTGAAACTAAAACTATGTTAGACACAGCGGATTGAGCATTTATTGAGTATGGTTTAACGTCCCACTGAATACATTATAGGTCATATCGGGGACAGGTTTTTACGGGTCAGATGACCCAACCAACAGTGTCAAAGCACTGAAGGAAGTAGTAGTCCTAAGGATAGGCTTCAATCCCACTAGGTCCACCTCACCATCTTACAGTACTACACAGTACACATGCATGCAATGTACACAAAGTAATACAGACACAAAAATGAATCTAAGCACAGTGAAATGGGCCCAGTGAGACAAAACCCAATCCAGAGAACTGTTAGGTCTGTTATATGTGTGTGCATTGCACTGTGCACAATTGTTGCAGATAATATTGCACAGAACAGACCTGATAATTTTCCCTCTTACCCTCCAGACAATCACCATTGCTCCGATGATGTCTATTTGAGGGAAGGGGATTAGACACAACGGAAAAACGCAAATGTGGTTATGGCATGTGCTAAGACATGAATACTGCATGATATAATCGAGTGAAGAATGAGGGGGAAGGCTACATGAGGTAGTGAAAAGAATGCACCTGCTGAGTGACCTGATGAAAGGAAAGTATGTGGCACTCAGAAGAACAGATGAAGACAGGAAAGAGTGGCAGAAATTGTTAAGAGCTGGCAGTCATACGCCTGCTTCTCAGCAGATTACATGAAGAATGGTTGTATGTGTTTTACGGCACGATGCTATGCTAGTGTAGTATATGTTATAGCTCTGTCTGTGTATATCTGTCTCTAGTCAGAGTCTGACAGAACCGCTAAAGCATAGCATCACACAAACACACACAGCCGTTTTACGGCCCTTTTTCCGGGACCACCCGGGTGAGTCGGTGCCAGAAAAGAACTTCTGGACTTTATGGTGCAAGGGAAGATTAACAGAGGCAGACACACAGACCATCCGGCTGGGCTCCGCTCCATCCGGACTAACCAGTGCCCACCTCCACCATTCCCCCCATTTTTTTACAGGCCGGATGTCCTTCCTGCCGCCCAGCGAACAGTGTCAAAGCATCACGCAAACAATGCTTCACAATAGTCTGTGGACGCTAGTTGTCTGATGCCGTAGATCTTGGTAAAATTTCAATGGGGTCACCCCCAACTGGGGTGCCAGATACATGTTGAGTAGGGAAAATTTGTGACTTTCAATATATAACTTGTTATTTCTCGAAACCGGTACAAGATAGACAAATAGTTTCTTTTCTTTAAAAGGTGAATTGGAAGGTGTATGCACTCTGTTTAATGGTGACATCAATGCCGATAACTTCAGGTGACTCTATTCACCCCATACCACCTCATTTTTACATTTTGGTTGTTCCTTCATGTCTTAGAATGGCTGAAGAGTCTTAAAATTTTGTACGCAGGTAGGCGTTATCAAGTACTAGCCATAGGATGACAAACTACCCCAAAATTGTCATGGACAAGGTTATGTGATCCATTTTTTAAATTTTGAGGCTCCCCATCATATCTTTGGAATGGGTGAATGTAGGCAGTTCAAATTTGATACACAGATTGATCTTGGTGGGTACTTGTATATGCGTGATAGATCACCCCTGAATCAGGTGTGTTCAGGCACTTCAGGGTCACGTGACCTCTTTAGATTTTGGTAAATTAGTGATAATATCTCGGGAATGGAATTCTAAGTAGGAAATCGTGTGTGGCCTATCGAATGGCGCCAATACGAAACAGTGCCATGTCTGATGGCTGTGAGTCATTTTCAAGGTCATTTGCCTGTTACAAGCCTTTTCAAGTGCAATTTTACATTGTGCAGTCCGTGTGCGATAGCTGAGCCCTTGTTATATACGTTGTGTAAATAAAATAAGTTGAGAGTACACTGTGGCTCAGTTTTCACTTTTCACGCTGTTGTGCTCTCACCTTGGAAACCTGCATTTTTTCTGCCGAGACCGATATGAGTCACTACCGACGACTTTAGTGGTCCAGGTAGAGCAGTTGATCTGATGTGTGTATAACTGTCTGGACAATGACTTGGAACTAAATGACCTTTGGCACACTGGTTCACCTTGTCCCTGTCAAGGTTATTGATCAAAGTTCATGGACACAGGAGGAATAATGTTGCTAAAGTGGCCAGTGTGACCTCGGCTGAGAACTTACTACACTGTCCAGAAAAATAGGTGCTGCTGCATTATTGCCTCTAACTTTGCCAAATGCTGACCAATTTACAAAATTCTTTCATTGACAGACTTGGCAGTAAAATCCTAGCAAAGTGATAATAAAATATGCTCCACACCTTAAATGCGTTGCTATGATACCTTATGAAATGTTTGTGCTAAGTCTGCTGGTGGAAGAATTTTGAAAATTGTTTAGTATTTGGTACAGTTAGAGGCAGAAGTAGAGTGGTGCCTTTTTCCAGACATAGATATGAATAGCATCCAGCCAAAGTTAATCTAGTGTTTCTGAAAGGTGCATCTTACAGCTTGGCAGGTTTAAGTCCTTTAACAGTAGAGTGCTTGATGTTAAAAATGCATCTTTTACACTGTGTACTGGCTCTAACCTTATGATGTCTGCACCAAGATTGAAATATTTTTCTTTGCATGATTTTTGTAGGCAATCCAATTATACCAATGTTCCTAGCGCCGTCTGTGACTCCGTGGCTCAGCACTTTGCCTGGTGTTGGTAGCAACAATCCCGGTGTCAGGTTGTACAAGTATTCAAGGCAGAGTCGGCGTATTGTGGACTATACACAGTACTTTCTCAACCTCACGGCCGCCAACGCTGCTGGCCATGACAACTGGACAGTGGAATATCACGCTACCGAGGCGTACGGCATTTCGGCTGTTGATGCGTCATCGTTGAGTGATCTCGTGAAGAAATTTGCCAATAACTCGCAGTCGCCGGATTTATTCGCTCGCTATTACCGCTACAATTCCGTCAGTCGTAATCTTTCAAACTGCACGGGGCTGTGTAAGAAGCAGCAGATATGTGCTGCATCCGAGGTTGAAGTAGACCGCTACGCACAGTGCCTTAGTGGTGCCGACTTGCTCCATTATGACACCGAGTACATTCCATCCACTACTCGAAAACCACATTGCAGACACCGCAGAATGAGGGCATTTGCATACATCCTGCTCGGAAGTCTGATAGTGGTCATTGCCGTCGTCTTCCTGGTGCTGGCCGTCTGCTGTTGCCAGCGTCGACATGCTGTTGTTTACTTTAGCCGATCTCACTACTCGCTCATCCAAGACTCATAGCATCTGCTCATGAAGCGTTCGACTTACTTCCTTCGAGTTGACGTATCTCATCTCTCACCATCCCTGGGAGGGCAGAAATATGTAGAATCTGATTGTTTCTCGTTTGCCAGTTTTGTTGGTGTGTTAATTTGTTGTACTACTGTACAAATGTGTATACATGATTTATATTTAATTGCAGATTCTAACTTAATAGCTCTTTGGCTGCCAAAAATGGACGCTGAAGATCCAGTGTAATGTGGAATCAGCATTGTTGTTTAATTGTACATGATTCGCTTCTTTGTTGACATCTAATTTGCATACAGCAGACAGTTTACTTTAGCTTAACTCAAAGCTATGCTTTGTAACTCTGTGCAGTACGAAATACTCCATTGTTGAATGATTATATATTGCTTTAACTTTGTCTGTTGTTTTCTTATTGCCATCATCAAGATAGGGCTGTTTGTGGCACACTGAGCATATCAGAAGTTGTCGTTGATGATGTTTTTCAACAGGCTGTTGCAAACTAGCCATAATAGCAGTGTCAAGCAGACAGAATGATGTTGCTGCTGCTGTTTGGAATTTTATCTGCAAGCATAAATACTGACGTTTGATTTGACAGTTTGAATAATAGATGTGGTTCAGTTTGCCTTCAGTGCTTCGATTCTGTTGATTGGTCATCACAAAAAGCATCTGACTTTTTAAAAAAAATTGAGTGATGAGGTGCTGGCTTTCACCCGTGCAACTCAGTTTTGATTCTGGCTGAAGGTTCATACACGCTGGATCTGGCACACGTTGCATCATTTTCATCACAATGTGCCGCCGGTGCGAAAACACAAATCGTTCACGTGGACAAATTTACAACGTGCACCGTGTGGTAGCATGCTGTTAGATGCATTTTCTTGCACTGAGACCCCCCTTCCCTCAAATAGACATCATCGGAGCTGTGGTGATTGTCTGGAGGGTAATGGGGAAAACTATCAGGTCTGTTCTGTGCAATATTGTGTGCAACAATTGTGCACAGTGCGATGCACACACATATGAAC
>Ga0209259_1000688_pt1 | contig 10709 bp, 6 predicted proteins | sample WorMetGr2BELIZE1_FD_187417 | JGI IMG/M metagenome (GOLD analysis project Ga0209259, IMG submission 187417) | Marine gutless worms symbiont microbial communities from Max Planck institute for Marine Microbiology, Germany - Inanidrilus... ...
TGAAATCTTGGCTCCAAGTGACCTACCCCCTCCTGAAGGCAGCGAGTTTTGACACATTTTGCCTTGTAGCGCCTCAACCGTAAGAGATAGAAAAAGAAGTTCAATTACACTAACAAGAACTTGACACTGGCTCTCCAACGAGCCATTAACCAAGGTTCTATGCCGCCCCTAACTTCCTCAAAATGGGGATAAAGTACCTAAATTTGTCGTCTTTTAGACAATTTCGGCAATACAGGATGAAAAGTCTGCTGCAAAGTTTCATTATATAAAAACTCTCAGCGGCAGAGTTGTATCGCACTCAAGTGCCTTTTGAGTGGTATCAATATATTGGCAGGGGGCGTTGCACACACTTCGCCTCATAGCTCGGCAGCAGTGACGTCATGGCGTCACTAGCCTGCGTTCAGCTCACTGGTTGGCCAGTAGCCTGAAATTGGCGGCACGCTGTCCTGTCAGCGGATGCTGGCCTTCTTGTTAAATATTGGGGCTCTTGTCATGTCTTTGAAACGGTTGACGTTAGACACATCAAAGTTGGTACACAGAATGGTTGTGGTGAGTACTAGCATATGCATGATAGCTTAGATTACCAGTACCTCCAAATGGGGTGTGTTCACCCCAAGTTGAGTGTGTTCATTGTCACGTGACCTCTTTAAGTTTTGGTAAATAACTGACAGTATCTTGGAAACTACAAGATAGAGATGTAATAGGAAATCATATGTAGGCTATCGAATGGCACCAGTATCAGTGTTTTCAAGTGACCTTGAAGGTAACTTAGCTGTTTGAGACCTTTCTAACTCCTATACGTTGGATAATGTAGAACATGTTAATAACGGAATGTTTACACATGAATTGGATAGCGTACATAGACTGTAAATTGACTGTTGTTTCGAAACTGAAGGACTTTTCAAGGTCACACAGGCAGTCCTGTACACTGTAAAAGTTGTAGAATCTGGAAAACTATTCAAGATAGAGACATTACCACAGACCACTAATGGGAAGTGATAATGTCCTATTTCGTCCATTTCGGATGAGCTTGAGTGACCTTGAATGTGATTTTTCGTACAGTTATGCAGCAGTTGACAAGATTTCAACTGACGTAGCACGTCGCGTGGTCCCTCTGTGATTGCCGAGCCTCTTGTTGTTGCTGCTGGCAATGTACAGATTTCTCTTACTTGAAGCACAAGAACGAAATCCATTTTTCTCGATTGGACCGATAGAACTGAGTCGAATTGAGAATGCTAAAATGTTGACAGTGTTAAGAAGTGGCAGCGCAGTTGGTTCGTAGACAGAATTCTTGATTATTGTTGTTGGCTTTTCAGTCATCATCTCTCGTTCCTGTAACTTTTTGTCTGGCCGATTTTTTCAAATGCACTCGGTGTTCTGGCAGTAAATGCTTTAAATGCCTTGCATGCTGTTGGACTTTCGCGACTGCAACATCAATATCACTGTAGTTTGCAATAAAATATATTATACATCTCTCAAAACTAAATTGCTCAATGAATGTCCTTAGCCTGTTCTTTTCAACACCTGCATTTGACTATGATTGTGAATGGTAACTGTTCTGGTTTCTGGAATTACATGATAGGATGAAATTACAATTTGAGTAGAGTTGAAAAAAAAAATAGTAAAGAGTGTGGTGTTGTATGCATCAGAAACATGGACAGTGACTCAAACAGAGCACGATGTGGGTGCTGGGTCTGTAAGTAAGTGGGTAAGTGTCTAAGTAAGTAAGTGACATTTATGAAGCACCAAAACCAGAATAGGCCCTCTCCGTTTCCAGACCGGATGTCGTAGGAGGCAACTAAACCTGGCTTTAGCTCTTTTGTATTTATTTTGTGTTGTAGTACATTTCTTTTGATTGGTGAATGTGTGCTTTTGTTGTGTTAGGTTTAGTTTTTCCATACCAAGCCAAGAGATTGGCTCGGGGAACATCTACGAAATGGCATATTTTGTGTGGAGTGGGATGTGAAACCTTAACTCAACCAATCAAGACTCTAGCAGACAGAAAGAGATTAGAAGCCATGGAAATGTGGATTTGGAGGAGGATGGAGAAAATTAGTTGGGTGGACAAAATAAGTAATGAGGAAGTTCTACAAAGAGTAAATGAAACTAGAAATATATTAGACACAGTGAGAAAATGCAAACATGTGTGGTTAGAGCATGTGCTAAGGCATGAATCATTACTGCATGATATAATCGAGGGAAGAATGAGGGGGAAGACTACACGAGGTAGGAAATGAATGCACCTGCTCAGCGACCTGATGAAAGGAAAGTATGTGTCACTCAAAAGAACAGCTGAAGACAGTAAAGAGTGGCAGAAATTGACAGGAGCTGGAAGTCATAACCTGCTTCTCAGCATATTACTTGAAGAAGAAGAAGAATGGCATTAATGAGGATAATAAAGTTTTGGTCTGCCCAGGAGGATGCTGAGGTTTACAACAAATGGAAAAGGAAAATGAGTGTGGTAGCTGGCTAATTCAGCTTTCTGTGGATAACAGCCAGTGATATATATGCATATTTTAACGGTTCTGGTAACGGCTGTGGTGCCATGAATATTTCGTGGACGATCACGTTGAATGTGGAATTGTCACATGATATTATTAGTGCTGGCAGTGTACAGATTTCTGTCCGCTGAAGTTCAAGATGGAAACACGTTTTTTTCTGGATTGGATTATTTGAAGTAAATTAAGTTGAGGTATTTTCTAATGAGATGTTATCACTTTCAGCAATGTTGCATGCGATCTTTACGGACATGATCGTTGTCAGTGAACACGAGTGATCATCAACAGTCATGTCAGGTTAAATGTAGTAGCAAAAGCATTAAATTCTGTTGTAAATGTATTTATGTAAAATCAAACCCTTTTTGAGCTGATAAATACGCATACATACCCACTGCCTCACTCTGTAGTATGTAACAACCCACCTATAGGCTAGTGAACCATCTTTATTATGAATGTTTATTATGGCTAAAATGCCTTCAGTGCTTTGACGCTGTTGGTTGGGCAGCAGGAACTATCGCAACCACTGCCACTATCACGACCATCCAGCCTGTAAAAACTGAGTGCTGAGGTACTGGCGTGGTTATCAGTCTGCAGCGAGGTGCAAATGATTTGCATATGGTTCAGCTGATGCCACTGCCATCCCATCATCTCTTGCTGCTGTAAAATCCAGAATGGTTTACCTTTCTGCTGCCGGCGTACCGAGGTTGCCCTGGAAAAAAGCCGTTAAAACGGATGTAGTAGTAGTAGTAGTGGTTCACTATGGATAAAATGTGCAGTACAGTTTAACGGATATTTGTTGGTGAGATACAGACGTAATGTCATCACAGTTCGTTAAAAGTGGGATCTAAAGAGTCCTGTGCAAATGATTTGCATATGGTTCAGGGTTAATTGATGTGTATGTGTGTGTGTTGTTTTCTGTGGAGGACAGGTGGATCATCTGTGAGTGGATTGACACTTAAGTATTCCGAGCCAGATGAAGAACGTCATATGCTACGACTGATGATTACAGGGAACATTTCCACTAAACAAGCTTCAGACTGGTTGCTGGCATTTCACACGGTAATGTGTCGTGCAAAAAGTGTGCATTTTGATTTTTTTGGGGGGTAATTTCTTTAAAACAATCTGTAATGCTGATTAAAGTGGACAGTTTAGCACAATAACACAATATTTAACTAGTGATTTAACGTTTCGCAAACTGTGAAGAGAGTCCTATCTTCTTTCACAATGCACAGATTAACGAGACAGCCATTTATGACAGTGCGAGAAAATGGTTAGGAGACAGTAAATGAATGGGTAATACTACTACTACTACTACTACTATGCTGCTACGATGACGATGACCACTGCCATACCACAACCATTACTGCTACCACTATGACTACTACCACAACCACTACGACTATCACGATCACTGTCACTGCCACTACCATGACCACAACCACTACCAGTACCACCACAACCACTAAGTTGTCTGACCACTGCCACTACCATGACCACTGCCACTGTCACGACCACTACCGTGACCTCTACCACGACCACTGCCACTACCATGACCACTACCACGACCACTGCAACTACCACTACCACGACCACAGCCACGACCATAATGGTCGTGGTAGTGATAGTGGCAGTGGTGGTGGTGGTCATGGTACTGGCAGTGATCGTGATAGCGGCAGTGGTGGTGGTGGTGGTGGTCATGGTAGTGGTCGTGGTAGTGATAGTGGCAGTGGTCATGGTCATGGTAGTGGCAGTGGTCGTGATAGTGGCAGCGGTCCTAGTTGTGGTAGTGACAGTGGTCGTGGTAGTAGCAGTGGTCGTGGTAGTGATAGTGGCAGTGGTCGTAATAGTGGCAGTACCATGACCACCACCACCACCACTGCCACTATCACTACCACGACCATTATCACGACCACTGCCATGACCACCACCATGACCACTGCCTCTACCATGACCACCACCACGACCACTGCCACTATCACGACCACTGCCACTACCATGACCACCACCACGACCACTGCCACTATCATGACCACTGCCACTATCACAACCACTGCTACTACCATGACCACCACCACGACCACTGCCGCTATCATGACTACTGCCACTATCACGACCACTGCCACTATCACGACCACTGCCACCACCACCACCACTGCCACTATCATGACCACTATCACTATCATCACCACTGCCAGTACCATGACTACCACCACGACCACTGCCACTATCACGACCACTGCCACTACCACGACCACTACTACTACTATGTCCATTTAAAGGCCTTTTTTCAGGGCAACGTGGGTAAGCCGGCACCAGAAAGGTAAACAATTGTGGTTTTTACTGGAGCAAGAGATGATAGGGCGGCAGTGGCAATAGCTGGACCATATGCAAATCATTTGCACCTCGCTCCAGACAGATAACCACGCCAGTACCTAGCCACTTAGTTTTTACAGGCTGGATGCCCTTCCTGCCGCTCAACCAACAGTGTCAAAGCACTAAAGGCAGTCAAAGCACTGGAGGCACTACCACTACTATCATCTGTATTACTCTTTTTCTGGCTGCCCTGCATAGCAGATGCGCACATTATATTTTCTTCCTGTGGTTTCTTCTATATTTCTTCTTCTTCTGTTTTTTTCCTTGCCTAATCTCAGCGGTCGGAGATTGGATGTCTACCATACTTCCACACATGGTCTGGCCTTAGTGCAAATTTAGAATGCAGGTCTTAAACATGCTGCGCGTGTCTCGCTCAAAATACAGGATGCAAAAAAATCGCCATCTGGACACCATCGCACAACTTTGTCGGGCTATATCTTTGCAACTAAGGCACGTATCGACAATCGAAAAAAAACTTGTTAAGCAGCAATATCTCCTCCACATGTCTCCACAATATGGTGAACTTCGGCCCACTAGCGGCTGAGATCGTTCTGCTAGTTTCGGGCACCCCAGGTAATTTCAACGGGTTTCACGTTTTGGCATCGTTACTGCGCGGCACTCTAGTAGTGGGCGTCAGCCAAACTTTGCGGCGTTGAACAGAGGGCGCCATCTATATTCGGCAGGGCGGCCATCACGTTGGGCATTGGCCCACATTTGTAGTCAGTTGTTGTTTAACCGGCCTTCGTATCTGGAATTACTCCAGGCTGCGCTCGGTCCCACACGAGGGTACCTTTGGTGATAATTGAAGCAGCTTTTTACAGACCGGATGCCGTTCTTGTTCCTCAACCACATCACAGCACTGAAGGTCACTGAGAGCAGTGACTCCAGCCAGTGATACTCTATTTCACTGGACGTGTTCCTTGCCTCATTCAGCCAAGCAACTGCGTTCACTGCAGCTTCCTGATGCCAGTACTCAGTGGCTCGGTGGTCTAGTGGTTTGCGCGTTGGAGTCGCAACTCGATGGTTGCAAGTTAGATTCCCAGGCACGACAACTAATACTGGGATGAGTGACCGTCTTCGGGTGGGCAAACCTCCTCTAAGTATACAAATCTGTGGATTTACTTTGCTTCAGTTTAGAAGAGTTACTGCCGATGTTGAAGTGCGTGTATTCTGTGTGTCTAGGCACTGAAGATGGTTATTGATGGCAGGTCATCAGCTTAGCAGCGTTGAAACCTTGGCCTCTACAGTGCTTTAGAACTGATATGAACACTGTATTCCACACAAAGACTAGACCACTTTATACGTCGACTCACAGCAAAGACCTTTTTGCTGTGAAGGTACACAGGTGGGGCTGGGCTTCCTATGACAAATGTGGATGTGGGAAGGTACAGAGTGACTGCCCCAACACTATGCTGCTGTCCCAGCACTATGTTGCCTGATAGTGATCTACAAAGGTTTCACTTTTCACTCTGCAGCAGTTAACTGGAACAAACAGCAATGATGAAAGCGTTTGTGAGATAAGTGAATGAATGGTTATTGGCTGTATGTATATAATATACTGCTGTGCACGTATATTTTTCAGACAGTCACAGATGAATGCACATTAACTCTGTACAGTTGTTGTACATGTATGCTGTATACATTAACACATTAACATTCCAAGTTTTGGCAAGATATTAGTTCTACTTTATTTTTTATTTGTTAATTTCAGTGTGGACAGTACGGTGCTGGTGCAGGTAACACGACTGAGGAGAACTCAAGCGTCTGCTCTCTAATCTAAATGTGCTAGTTGCCATCAGTAAGGGCATGAGGGCAGTAAAACTTTGCTTCAACAAAATCCTCTAGTTCTTAACTGGGGGTGCCGGCTGATGCAGGTTGTCCAGTATAATGGCCGTAAAATGGTAGTAGTAGTACCAGTAGTAGTAGTACTAGCTGTTTTTAATTGGAATGTATTTGCAGTCATTTTCGTAGATTTTCAGCTACTTTTGATGCTGGCGTGGTTGTCTGGAGCAAGGTGCAAATGATTTGCATATGGTCCAGCTGACGCCACTGCCAACCCCATCATCTCTTGGCTTACCCAGGTTGTCCTAGAAAAAGAGGCCATTAAACAGGTATCTCTCTGTCTGTTAGATGGAAATATTGAAGTTTGTTACTCTTTAGTTGTTAGTGATGGTTGTTCGTATGTTATTCAGTGAAATGTGTCAACTTGCTGGTCAGTTTTTCGAAAACTGAGTGTGTGTTTTTTGGGTGACCGTTGTAAAACGGTTCACTCTATGCTATTGGACCGTTGTCCTGTCCTGTCCTGTCTGTCTGTCTGTCTGTCTGTCTGTGACGTTGGTGCACTGTGGCCAAACGGTTGGATGGATCAAGATGAAACTTGGCATGCAGGTAGGCCTCGGCCCTGGCCACATTGTGTTAGATGGGGACCCAGCTACCCCTCCCCTAAAGGGGCACAGCCCTCAATTTTCGGCCTATGTCTGTTGTGGCTATGTCTATTGTGGCCAAACAGCTGGATGGATCAAGATGCTACTTGGTACGGAGGTAAACGTCAGCTCAGGCAATGTTGTGTTAGATGGGTCGCAGCTCTCCCCTAAAAGGGGCACAGCCCCTCCCCCCGTTTTCGGTTCATGTCTGTTGTGGTCAAACAGCTGGATGGATGAAGATGCCACTTGGTACGGAAGTAGACCTCGGCCCAGGCCACATTGTGTCAGATGGTGACCCAGCTCTCCACGAAAGGTGCAGAGCAGCCCCCTCTTTTCGGCACATGTGTATTGTGGCCATGGTCACCCATCTCAGCTACTTCTGAGCTCTTGTTGATAATATTGTGCAGTTAACTTTACAGAGTTTTCATGCTGGTGCTCAGAACAGATGTCTGTTTACTTCAATCAGCATCCATTACCTACTTGCTACCAGTCAGAACCCAAACTTATGGTTGTCAGTAGTAAAATATTGATTAAATTGCACATACATACTCTGTTGTTGTAAATGCATTTCATAAGGTGAGATAATCCAGTTAAGTCCAAAATTCAGTCCTTATTCACAGGGTCACATGCATTGTTTACAGTCTGATGAAAGCCTCGAAGTTGTGAAGTATTTAGCTTATTGTCTTCTGAGGCATGGAAACAGGTACTCAGATGTCTGTTTTAATGCCTGATACTCGTGTTTGTAAATTCAAAAAGTCTAAGCACTATTCCAGATCACCGTCACCTCCATTTGAACAGCCAAACTGGTTTAGCTGACATTGTATTGCAGACATTAGAGTGTATTGACTGAGACTAAAGTGACAGTGTGTATGGAATTATGGAGTGTTATTACATTTCGCATGAGGAATAGCCGAGGCAAAATGTATATTGGCCACGGCTGTCTGTGTGTCTGTCTGTCCCTTGCCGCATTCTCACACTACTGCACGGACTCGGATGTAACTTGGGGAATGGTAGGAGGTACCCTGTAGTTGTCTACTGTTGGGCGGATTTGCAGTCGGTGCATGGGTTTCATTGCTATGACAACTTACACGTATGTAAGCTTATAGCCTTATATACTGCAAAGGCGTATAGTGCCGAACGCGAAATGTCAGCGAGTGCTTGTACTCGCTCTATGGCTGGTTGTCATTGTTATTGGTGTAACTGGTCATCGTTGCTGTGTTCCATTTTTTTATTTTTCTGGTGTACATTGTGAGTCAAAAAGAGTGCCTGTCTGCTCTTGCTCATAACCATAGCTTTGACCAGTGTTTACGATTCTTTCGTTGGCACACTTATCAATAAATTTGTAAGAACAGTGGATAAAAATATCACGTCTCAAATGCACTGCAGCATTACCTTTTTAAACAGTAACGTCAGATAAATAGTGACTGTCTGAAACAGAGATCGTGATAATGATAAATCACAAAGTAGTGTAGCATTGTGGCAGTTTCGTGAAAATGTGTCCCATCGTATTGAGAAATCCTGCAGATGAGGTGTGCTGTGATCTTTGACTTTATTACAAATTTACTGCTGAGCCTTTGGCAAAAGATTATGAAAATTGGTTAGCATTTGGCATAGTTATAAACTTAGGTTGATTATTTCGCATGCCATGTGCACCAGGATGCTCTTATGCCGAATGGTGACGAATTTGCCCAAGATCTGTCATGGCGGGCGCCAAATATAGTGACATCAGCATGCCGTGGTTTGTTGGTCCAAATACCCTCGACTCTGGGATCAACAGCTATCAGACTGGTATAGTTCAATTTGCGTGGGTAGTTTGCTTCACTCATTTCTGAAGCACGGCGATTTTTGAACAGATATTTCACAAGGTAATGTAGTGAATGTGTTTAAGATATGGTGGCATCTGTAACGATCACTTTACTACAAATTTACTGCTGAGTCTGCCAATGAAGGAATTTTACAAGTCATTCAGTAAAATTATGGGCAAGTATACTGGTACCCTTTTTTAAACTCAATGTCGTACATTCTCGTATCTGTTAGTGAGGAACTATTTTGACATTTTTTGTCAACATTTTGCAGGCTGTATTCCTTTCTCATCAGCTGATGAACAGCTGGTGTTTTTATTTTTGTTCATGTTTATCAACCTCTGTTTTCTTGAACTGTCATGTGAGCAGCAGAATAGTCTGCTAAATGCAGTGTTGTGCCTTGCATTTTTTGCTCAGCCTTTGTCATGTATGTTTGTGTACAGTATGTAACTGCATAAGCAATAATCAGAAAATATAAATCTTATTTTTTGAGCACATATATTTGATTATTTGTATGCAACTTTCGCGTTATATGACATGCATTTTGTTTTAAAAATGTATGCATAATTTTTGGGAATTCATAAAACAGTTTTATATAGTTTTATGCATGCTTGTTTTATGCATGCATTTGCCTTCAGTGCTTTGACACGGTTGGGCATCATGAAGAGCATCTGGCCTGTAAAAATTCAGTGATGAGGTGCTGGCGTGGTTATTTGTCTGAAGTGAGGTGCAAATGATTTGCATGTGGTCCAGCTGATGCCGCTGCCATCCCACCGTTAAGAAGCCATTAAACTGGTGTCTGTAGTATGTAGTTTCTGATAATGTAAGTTCTTTGGAAGTTTCAGTATTAGCTGCAGTATTTTCATACTGATGTTTTGTTACGCATCGAATTTGCTGTATTTTGACCCTTGCATTCAGTGTTTTTATACTGTCGGTTGGTTAACAAGAATGGATGGAGTGGTGCCCAGCCGGATGGTCTGTATCTGCCTCTGTTAATCTTCTCTTGCAGTGTAAACTACAGAAGTTCTCTTCTGGCACCGGCTCACCCGGGTGAGCCCGGAAAAAGGGCCGTAAAATGGTTGTGTGTGTGTATGTGTAATAATATATATTCTCTTCGTCCGACAAATATCATGGCCTGAAAAAGGTGTGTAGCGTGAACATGAACAAGCTGGCAAGTGGTGACTGTTTAAGATGGAATTTTTTTTGCCTGCAGACTGTATAACTATAATTCTTGTCTGATAGTAATACAGTTTTAGCAAGAAAGAAAGTGGATGGTATTTTTGAGAAGCGTAGAATACTTGTAGCTGTTGTGCACACCACTATTTTATTGAGTTGGTATGTTTCATTATTTATGATAACGATAACTAGATGGTGCTCAGAGAATACATACCCTACGAAGCCTGAAAGAAACTCATATTTGGCAGAAATAGTTAGGTATTTTTAGATACGACATGTTACATTTATGAATGCCCAGTTGCATTACATTTTTACCGGCAGCATTGCGCGCAGCGCAAACCTGCCGGTATTTCGTTTACTCATAGGCCGATTTTGAGGTTTTTCGCCCCGCAGGGGCGACACGTTGCACCGATGGGGGTGAAATTTGGCATGGAGGA
>Ga0209259_1000689_pt1 | contig 10699 bp, 9 predicted proteins | sample WorMetGr2BELIZE1_FD_187417 | JGI IMG/M metagenome (GOLD analysis project Ga0209259, IMG submission 187417) | Marine gutless worms symbiont microbial communities from Max Planck institute for Marine Microbiology, Germany - Inanidrilus... ...
GTTGAGGTTAATATATCGCTAGCCTTCCTTCACTGGGTACGGATAACTTTCCATCCCTGACCTTTCGTCTCTGATATAGCCATATTTGTGCTGAAAAGGGACGTTAAACTCCAACTAACTAACTCCTGGTATGACGTCATTACTTCCAAAAGTAAACAGATCATCGGGTGCGCACTTTCAGACGCTTTTTTCTAAAATTTTCTTATTTTTTGACCTTCCTCAATATTCAAATAGATTTGATTATATTAGAGACAGACGTCGAGCAATTTACTTTAACAACCAAAAAAATCATTGCATATCATCTTTAAAGCACTGAAGAGGGAAAACAGAAGTGCAGGTCGAATGTAAGCATTCTTCATGAAAAATGCATATATTAACTGTCTGTTGCCTTTTTGTTGACCATTTAAGTGTTTAAGCGTGATGAGCGTAGACTGCTTGGTAGACTCCATATTTTGCATTGTAGGCTGTAGTTAATGGTATGTAGTTAGAATAAGCTTGTGTGCTTCTAGGTGTGCAAGACGTGGCGGGATGCTGTCTATAATCGTCGAGTATGGCACGGAGTTGAAGCGAAGCTGCATCTGACGCATACGAACTGGACGCCGTTCCCGAGCCTCATCCGGCGAGGTATCAAGCGCGTCCAGTTGCTGAGCATGCGACGTGGCGCCCGCGATGCACTCGCGGCTGCCGTCTGCGACCTTGAGAGTCTGTCGCTGCGTGGTTGCCATGGTCTGACGGATGCCGCGATCTCGCCGGCGCTGGACACCAACCTGCCGGCGCTGATCTCGCTCGATATCGGCCTCTGTCGGCAGCTGACCGACAGCACGCTAAGCCGGGTCGTCAGCGTCGCGCCGAACCTCGAGACGCTGGACGTCGGCGGCTGCAGCGACGTCACCGACAACGGAATCCTGCTGATCGCGTGCGGCCTCAAGCGGCTGCGCTCGCTCTGCCTCCGCAGCTGTCGACTCGTCTCCGACGTCGGCGTCGCTCACCTCGCCGGCGCCGGGTCGATCGCGGCGTCGGCGGCCGTGGCGGGCACGCTGGAACGACTGATACTGCACGACTGCCAGAGAATAACGGACACGGCGCTCGGGCACATCGGCGCCGGCCTGCGTACCCTGCGAACGTTGGATATTAGTTTCTGCGTCGGCGTTTCGGACGACGGCCTTCGGTGTGTGGCGCGTCTGCCCGTGTTGCAGGAGTTGCACGCTCGCGCTTGTGATGGCCTGACAGACGTCGGCATCGCGTACTTGGCGGCTGCGTCTCGTCTCTGCATCCTCGACATTGCGTTCTGCCTGCACGTGACAGACCGCGCACTGTTACACCTGGTCCACAGCAGTGCCACCATGCCGCACCTTCGTCAGCTCCATCTCTCCGCTTGTGCCATTACCGACGAAGGAATCGATCACATAACAAATGTTTCCGGCGAGCTGCGATCTTTGGGTATAGGCCAGTGCCTTGGCGTCACTGACAGTGGCCTAGCGATGATTGCCGACCGGCTGAAATGCATCGAGTACGTTGATGTGTATGGTTGTACTTTAGTGACTTCCGTTGGACTGGATAAGTTGCGCCAACTTCCGAGCTTGAAAGTGCTTAACTTATCTCTCTGTAGTGCAACGTAAATCTATGCCAAGCTTGTTTTATTCTTTTTTACTTTAATCGAAGCCAGGCTGTAAAATTCTGGTGTTACATGATCCATTGAACAGGATACAGGTAATGGGGTCTTGCTGAAAAACGGTAGATAAGTTTCAGTACTTTGATGATAATTATGCTGGATGCAGATGGAGACAGTGATTTGGTTGTGACAGCAAGGATCAGAAGTGTGTGGCAAAAAGATTCGTGAGTATTAACCAGGAAAAGGTGTTTATTAAAACTGAAAGGCAAAGTATGAGCTGTATGTGAATGAATTGTTTGATATATGGTAGCAAGTCCTAGTTGATGAAAGCGGAGCACAAGGTATGGATAGAACTGAAATGAGCGTGATGAGATGGATATGTAGGTTAGCCTTGAAAGAAAGAATGGACGTGAAGAGCTCAGAGAATTGTTGGGATTATGATTGTGCTTTGTACGGTGTGGAACATAGAGATGAAGTCGGATCAATTATTGTACAGTGATGGAGGGAGATGGAATTAGACAGAAGACAGATTGATGGAATGGAGGGGATGTTCAAGGAAGCAATGATGTTAGGAAGAATATGGCCAGTTAACCAAATGTTTGCGAGTGTGCTTCAAGTGTCTTATTGACACTGTGTGGCTGTAACGTAATTCTTTTGTTTTGTGGTATGTTATTGTGTTGTTTTAATCAATTTATGTATTTTTTAGTTTTGAATTTGAACAGATTTAATTGTTGTAATATTTGCTCAATAATTTGCTGTAGCAGCTAACTTTGTGTAACTGTGCTACGTTCGTAACTGCATACTTCAATTTTTGCATCACACGTGAATTATAGATGTGTATTTTTAGATAGATACAATCTTGTATAAGCAACACATTTGTCAGTGTAGTTTTTGCAAGTATTTTGTTGTTTAAAGTGAATGGTGTACTTATGAGCATGACAGATGTGTAGCATGGTGTAGTATGGTTTTTATATTTTGGAGGAGTGGTTGTATAAGTAGTTAAGATTTGGAGTAAAATATTTTGAATTTATACATGTGCTATTTTATTAGGAAATCTTATTGTGATGTTATGTAGAATTTTGGGGTACAGGCTCCAAAAAACTACAACACATTTATTGCTATATTCTATTGGGAATTGTTTTAAGAATTCAGTTATACTGTAATAGATATTAATACCACCATTACAAAGGACTTGTGGCCAACAGTGTGTACATATTAACAGTTTACGACATGACTGTTCTGTGCGCCTTTATTCTTGATATAAGCAATGTCTTTTATGTAAAGTTTGAATACTATCGCATGCTGGTTTGCTGTTTTTATGAACACCGGCAATATTGCACAAGCTGGCATACGTCACTTGGATTATGTATTTGCTTGGGTTTGTTTGTTACCGACCACTTTAGTGGTCCAGATAGAGCAGTCAGTCCAGTGTGTGTGTGTGTGTGTCTGGACATTACTTTGGAACTAAATGACCTTTGACTTGGATATCTGGCATGCCAGTTTATCTAGGTATAGTTCAAAGGTCAGAGTCTAACTGGAGGAAAACAAGCTCAGCAGATGCTGGAAATGGGATGGCCGGCCATGGTTGAAAATTACACCTGAATTGGAAACTGTAAATGAGCAACAGCTAGCTAAAGATTCATGGTCTGCAAAAATATTACTAAAGTGGTCAGTGCGACCTCAAGTGAGGGTATTCTTGTTAGTTTTCTGTCTGCCTCTTGGCAGGATTACTTAATGAAGTTACGGATGAGTGGAAATATTTGGTAGAGGTAGTAGCCATTGAAGGAACAAACAATCATATTTGGGGTGATCTGGATCTAGGAATTTATTTACAGACGCCTGTGAGCTATAGCATTTCTGTGCTTCATCAGTATTCTGTAGATGTTTCCACATATACTGTCAACACTAAACATTGGTATACAAGCAAAGCAATGCTAGGCAAATACTTGTACTGTTTATTTCTCAAGTCAAATGTATTTGGATGGTGGAGTTTTATGACAAAAGTATCACTTTCTGTGGTTAATTATAAACATAAAGGCACAGTATAGCCTAATTTGCATTGATAGCACCATTAAATTATAATCAGCCAATGAAGACCCTCCTACTAATTGTATTGTTAATTAATATAACACGAACTGACGGAATGTGCAACTTAGTCATGGCAAATACTATTCTTATGCTAACATCAACGAAGTCTTTAACCACTCTGCTTGCAAAAATATTATAGACTTCATCCAAGGGGTAATTTATTATTATAAACAAATATCATTAGAGTGCTGCGCAGCCTGAAACTTTGAGACCACTTAACAACAAAAAATTAAAAGTGACAGTGTCACACATTTTGTGATGAAGTAAAATGTTAAAGGTGTGACAAACTAATTTTTGTTGATAATGCTTTTGTATCCCAACTAACAAACCCGTGTTTGGATGGTGGAATTTTGTCGGACTTGGCAATGGTTTGAACTCGATGGGTGCTTAATGGTTTTTGTTATCATCATAGTGAGAGGCTTTTTTGTGCACCTATTACATTATGATGATTACGTTATCATTTGTGATGATGTGCTAACATAGTTATCTGTCTGAAACAAGGTGCACATGATTTGCATATGGTCCACCTGATGCTACTGCCACCTCATCATCTCTTGCTTCATTAAAAATTTAAAATCCAGATTCGTTAACCTTTCTGATGCCGGCTTACCCAGCATGTCCTGGAAAAGAGGCCGTTAAATGGGTGTCTGTCTGTTGCATTATGAAGACAGATGCATTCTGGAAGTTAATAGGAGCATAAAACTGGTGAGTGAGTTTTGTTTTTGTCTTTGTTGCTGCATTTTTGTGCCTTCAGTGCTTTGACGCTGTTGGTTGGGTGGCAGGAAGGGCATCCGGCCTGTAAAAAACTGAGTGGCGAGGTACTGGCGTGGTTATCTGTCTGGAGCGAGGTGCAGATGATTTGCATATGGTCCAGCTGATGCCACTGCCACCCCATCATCTCTTGCTCCAGTAAAATCCAGAATGGTTTACCTTTCTGGTGTCGGCTTACCAGGTTTTCCTGGAAAGAAGGCTGTTAAACGGATGTAGTGTAGTAGTGATAGTAGTTTGTTGCTGCATTTCATTGTGGATTACAGCTGACAGAACTAGGTAACCTATAGGAAAAATCTGGCTAGACACCAAGCTATGGCAGTCAAATACAGTATCACTCTCTATGATTTAGTAGCTCTGCTCCATTCCACCGAAGGAACTAAATTCTGCGACTTTCTGGATGCTGTAAGATGGAAATGGGGCCGGATTCCACTTTGATTGGGATTGTTTGTTGAAGTTTATGTATGTTGTTTACGGTTTTTGTTTTGGTCAACGCTAGTTATTTCACATGCTAGAAAGCTTAAAAGCATTCATACCACAACCGTTTTATGGCCCTTTTTCCGGGACCACCCGGGTGAGCCAGTGCCAGAAGAGAACTTCTGGACTTTATGGTGGAAGGGAAGACTAACAGAGGCAGACACACCAACCATCTGGCACGCCACTCCATCCGGACTGAGCAGTGCCCACGTCCACCGTCCCCCATTTTTTACAGGCCGGATGCCCTTCCTGCCACCCAACCAACAGTGTCAAAGCACTGAAGGCAACTAGCACATTCGGATTAGGGAGAAGACGCTAGAGTTCTCCTCAGTGGTGTTACCTGCACTGCGCCGTATCCGTACCTTTAAAAGCATTCATAAGGTAAGAAAATTTGTACCCATGTCCTCGGTCGTAATTCATGGTCATTATTTGTGGTATGTGACAATTTTATTTGCTGTTATGTCAGATGAGCCATACGTGTTTCTTTTCATTTGGAAGTTGCCAAACATATCTGTATTTTTGTTTCTTTTGTACATAAATCTTACAATTACGTGCAGTGTTTAGCAGCATTAAAACCACAAAGTTTGCATATGTTGCATGCAAGGTCTGTGTTCTGCCATGTGTGTGCAGTGGGTGACAAGTTTGTTAATCGAACGTGGTATGACTATGATTCACAGTTCTGTTATACAAATGATAGTATAACTGCAATATTGTGTAGATACTATTCTATAATGGTATATGAGGCAGTTTTCGTATGTTGTTTGTATATAATGTTTGCTGCATTTGTATACTCGTATGCATTGTTACTAACCATTGCTAATAAAATTCTGTGTATCATTCACCCAAGTATGCAGTGTCTGCTACTTGACATCCTTCTGGTTGTGTAATGAGGTTTCCCTTTTGCAATCTGCTCATCATATCTCAGGTCTGACAGACAGGCACCCGTTTAACAGCCTCTTTTCGAGGACAACCTGGGTAAGCCGGCACCAGAAAGGTTAAACCAATGTTGACTTTAATGAAGCAAGAGATGATAAAGTTGCAGTAGCATCAGCTGGACCATATGCAAATCATTTGCACCTTGCTGCAGACAGACAACCACGCCATCATATCAGCTCTCAATTTTTTACAGGCCGGATGCTTGTCCTGACGCCCAACCAACAGTGTGGAGGCACTGAAGGCATCCGAAATCTAAACAGTGCAGAAACTTGACCGCGTGACGCTATGAGAGATGTCTGTCCTTCCGACTGTCTCTGTCCGTCAAACGCCGGTGTTGTATATACGTGGCTGAACTCCGCATCATTTAATCAACGCCGCATGGTAGCCTAGGTACTCTGATTCAAATGATAAGAAAATCCAGTCGGGTCGTCCTCGGCTGGGACGCCAAATGCACGTGCGGTTAGAAAAATTTGCGACTTTTTACGAATGCCGTATCTACAGACGGTATACGGTCGTAGTTACTACGAAAGGTGATTAGGAAGTCGTGATGAAATACAGCCATGTTGATACTATACCAGACGTCTCTAGTGGTGTATTAGATGCGTTGTGCCTTGCAGATGACATTATGACAATTCTAATCATCCTGTTTGTAAATTTTGGATCGTCCCTCCTGTCTTTGGAATGGGATGACGCTAGAGTCTGCAATAGGTTAGTCATAACAAGTACTGCCCTATCGATTACAGTGGTCAATGTCAACTGACTCATTTTGCCGCGCGATGCTATGCTAGTGCGGTAGACCTATGTAGCCTTTGCCGCGCTGTTTGTCCATCCGGCCGCCTGTTCGTCAGACCGCGGTAAAAAGTAACAAGTAGCTCAGCTGCCGCAGAGAGACCGCGCGAGTCCTTAAGTCAGTTGAAATCCTGTCAGCTGCTGCACAACTGTACGAAAAATCACATTTGACTAGAAGGATTGCCCTTTCATGTGGTATAAAAATTTCGCCCGTAGGTTGTTTGGATTAGTCACAAAGCACGCGTGTGACAGACGGACAGAATTACGACTCCCAATACCGCACTAGCATAGCTGCGTCGCGCGGTAAAAGCCATTTCTTCTGCTCGGCCTAGCTGCTGAATACAGATCTCGACGGTGGGTGTGATCAACATTGCCGCCGACCGTCAAAAGTTTATGACACTCACCGGCGAACTAAGTTGACAGCGCTTGAGACGATCAGCCGTTCCAGGGATATTGGTCGAAAATCGCCGTTTTAATCTACCCCACCTCTCTTTGGCGCCCCCGCTGGGGTGACCCTTTGGAGTTTCGCTGAGATCTTTGGCATCAGAAAACTAGAATGATTGCCCTTTCGTGTGATATAAAAAATATGGCCGGTAGGTTCTTCGGATTAGTCACGAAGCACGCGTGTGACGGACAGACAGACAGAATTACGACTCCCAAGGCCGCGCTAGCATAGCTCGAGCGGTAAAAACGGATGAACATTTCGTTCAGTGCCGTGTGGCAGGCTGCCAGCCTAGGGACCGCTTACGCGTGAGAGATTAGGCCTAACAGTGGCGTGTCTTCGGGCATGCAGAACCCATTTAAGTTTCATAAATAAAGTGTTAAAACTGTCGAGATGGTTACATTGGAAAGTTAATCATATGTGGCCTACCGAATGGCATCAATACTAATGATCTTAAATAACTGAAAAGTCTCTTACGCTGTTTGAATACTTATAGGCCTACCTCGGGAAATACAGTAGGTACTAGCTAAAATGATATGATATAACACACGAATTAGAAAGCGTAAGCACACGTGCTCTGTTGGCCTAATTTTAGTTAATATTATGTAAACTGCATTTTTACATTCATGTAAAGTAAAAGCCTCGAGTTTCGAACTTCTCATCAAAGGCGGATTTAGGCATGTTCAGCATGTAGGGGCCCCCACAAGAGGATCAGCAAATTTCTGCAACATAGCAACATGCCGGAAATAATTGAAATAATAACAAGAAAACGATTTTGTGTGGCGCGCTGGCGTCACAAAGTGTCAAGTCAAGTGTTGCCAGCTGTCGACGATGACAACACTGTCACTGTGCGTGTCGTTAGTTAGTTAGTTGGAGTTTAACGTCCCTTTTCAGCACAAATATGGCTATATCAGAGACGATCTGTGCGTGTCGTGTGAATTCAGTCGGGTCGGCGGTGTTCGTATATTAGGGAAGGGCCCCCACATTTTTTCTGAACAGGGCCCTGCTTAGACTAAAATCCGGCACTGCTTCTCATATGCCTGGTCTGGATATATGATCGGAGCGACGTTTATTGACAGCGCGCGCCGCAAACATGCAGCGGAGTGCAGTTGATGTGTCTGGTAGCGGCATTGAGTTGTGAGTATAGTCGACGTGGCATGTATGCAACTGTAGGCCGGCATTATGATAGCCTACTAACGCACCCCTCATCTCGGCCATTTCGCATGCACAGGTCACGCTCTGCTGATGATGACACTCAGAATGTATTTTTTAAACTGGGTGCAGCAGAGCAGTTTCGGCCGTTCATGGTGCTCATCCTACCATAGCCTAGGCCTAATACCTGCAGGCTTACACCAACAACAGTCGATGAGTGAACGGTTAGCAGTCGTAGATAGGCCTACGAACAACAATCGACATGTTGAATTCTTATGGCTGATGTTAGGTATATCATCGTTTACTGACTAGTGTCGGAAGTAAATATCATCAGTACTGCGGTGAGCAGCGTAAACTGTGAAAATGTTGAAGCCTACTCTATTTGCAGTTGCAGTGTTGCTACTTTTGGCAACGGGCACAGCACAAGTGAGGCTCATTGGAGGCCATAGTCAGCGAGACGGACGTCTTGAAGTGTATTATAACGGCGTCTGGGGAACCGTGTGTGACGATGGATTCACTGATGCAGCAGCAGGAGTTGTATGCTACATGCTGGGATATGGGTACTCCGGTTGGTTTATTAATAACCGCTACGGTGTCGGCAGTGGGCAGATTTGGTTGGACCAAGTTCGGTGCAGTGGAACGGAAACGGACATTGCAGATTGTCAACACGATAGCTGGGGCAGTCACGACTGTAGTCACTCTGAAGATGTCTCAGTTTCATGCGTCACAGTGAGGCTGACTGGAAGCGGAAATCTACGAGAAGGACGTCTTGAAGTGTATCATAACGGCGTCTGGGGAACCGTATGTGATGACTATTTCACTGATGCAGCAGCAAGAGTCGTTTGCTACATGCTTGGATACGGATACATAGGGCGGTTTATCGATAACCACTACGGTGCCGGCAGCGGACAGATTTGGTTGGATAATGTTCGGTGTGATGGGACGGAAACGAACATTGAAACTTGCCGACACAATAGCTGGAGCATTCACGACTGTAGCCACTCTGAAGATGTCTCTGTTTCATGCGTCATACCAAGGCTGGTTGGAAGCGGAAATCCACACGAAGGACGTCTTGAAGTGTATCATAACGGCGTCTGGGGAACCGTATGTGATGATGGATTCACTGATGCAGCAGCAAGAGTTGTATGCTACATGATGGGATATGGGTACAATGGGCGGTTTATTAATAACCGCTATGGTGCCGGCAGTGGACGGATTTGGTTGGACCAAGTTCGGTGCAATGGAACGGAAACGAACATTGCAAATTGTCAGCACAATAGCTGGGGTAGTCACGACTGTAGTCACTCTGAAGATGTCTCAGTTTCATGCGTCGTATTAGTGAGGATGACTGGAAGCGGAAATCCACACGAAGGACGTCTTGAGGTGTATTATAATGGCGTCTGGGGAACCGTATGTGACGATGGATTCACTGATACAGCAGCAAGAGTTGTATGCTACATGCTCGGGTACGGATACATCGGGCGGTTTATTAATAACCGCTACGGTGCTGGCAGCGGACAGATTTGGTTGGACGACGTACAGTGCAGTGGAACGGAAAGTAGCATTGCAAACTGTCGACATGGTGGCTGGGGCAGTCACAACTGTAGACACTCTGAAGATGCTTCAATTTCATGCGTCATAGTGAGGATGACTGGAAGCGGAAATCCACGAGAAGGACGTCTTGAGGTGTATCATAACGACGTCTGGGGAACCGTATGTGATGATGGATTCACTGATACAGCAGCAAGAGTTGTATGCTACATGCTGGGATATGGACATGTCGGACGGTTTATTAATAACCGCTACGGTGCCGGCAGTGGACAGATTTGGTTGGACAATGTTGAGTGCAGTGGAGGTGAGCAGCACATTGTCCGTTGTCGACACAGTGGCTGGGGCAGTCACAACTGTCGACACAATCAAGATGTTTCCGTCTCGTGTTTCAACGAAGTGAGGTTGGTGGGAAACTCGGGTTCACGAGGACGTCTTGAAGTGTACCGTAACGGCATCTGGGGAAGTGTGTGTGATAATGGATTCACAGATACAGCAGCGAGAGTTGTTTGCTACTCTCTCGGATACGGACGCATTGGACGGTTTATCGGTAATAGCTACAGTGCAGATAGCGGACGAATTTGGTTGGAAAACGTTCACTGCAGTGGCTCGGAACTACATATTACAGACTGTCAACACGGGGGCTGGGGCCGTCAGAACTGTCAACACGGTGACGATGTTTCCGTCTCATGTGTCGCCGACTCAGCTGAATCTGTCGCTCTGGTTGGAGGAGGAAATCCACGGGTTGGACGTCTTGAAGTGTTTCATGCTAATCAGTGGGGAACCGTTTGTGATGATGGATTCACTGACGCAGCAGCAAGAGTTGTTTGCTACTCTCTTGGATTCGGATATGTCGGAAGAAAGGTGGACATTAACCTCTACGGTAT
>Ga0209259_1000690_pt1 | contig 10692 bp, 6 predicted proteins | sample WorMetGr2BELIZE1_FD_187417 | JGI IMG/M metagenome (GOLD analysis project Ga0209259, IMG submission 187417) | Marine gutless worms symbiont microbial communities from Max Planck institute for Marine Microbiology, Germany - Inanidrilus... ...
CAACCCACCTTCGACCAGAAAAGAAAAAGGTGAAACACAAGCTGGAAATATTATTCGTAGTGATGGTGTTCATGTATAGGTCCAAATCTTGGACTGTCGCAACCCTTGCTAGGCAGCTGGATGCTTTTGATACATGGTCACTCCATGTAGTCCTCCAGATCCCATATACTACACATGTGACCAATGACACTGCCGGGGGGACTACCAGTTGCAGTCCAGTTTCTTCTGTTATTCAAGCGAGTCATCTCCATTTCTTCAATTATGTGGCATGAGCACATACCAAACAGAATACTGCTGAGTCCTTACTGTGTCGCTTTGACCACCACTTCATTGGAGAAGACCTTTAGGGCGTCCATACCACCTGGCTGAGGGGATTGATGCTGATGTACACTGTGTCTCAAAAAATGTCCCACCTTTGACTTGCTATAATCTTTACGTACACAGTTCAAGTGCCACAATTTTTTGCATAAATGTTGCCGAGAAAGTAGGCAATCAAAATGTACTTTATTTTCCCACCTCACATAACTAATGCTTCTGCACTAGCTGGGGAATTACAGGAAACCCGGAAATTGTCTTTTCACTTAAATGTTGCATGCTTTCTCACCAGAAAACACGAAACACAGTTAAAAATATTACCTGGTCAGAGCTGAACTACCATTCACTGTCAAAATGATCGACTGGGTGCACCAGACAGGATCTAGGAAGGGAGCATAGCATCCTGCTGTCTGTTACCCATATGCTGTATCTTAGCCAGATCTGTCACGATGTCAGTCGCTGTGTAAAAGGTGGGAGTTGTTCTTTGTCAAGCCTGGAGTAAAAATCAATGGATAGTATTAATGGGATATCTTACTATCTCAACAAATGTTAGATGCTATCAAACACATCACAGATGACAATTTTTTCTTTCAAGAAGTTAGCGCACAGGTGCATTGTGTGTGTAACACAATCCAATTGAGTGAAAAATGTGATTCTCGTGTTTCCCCGTTTTGCCAGGTAATGCAGAAGTGAGAAGCACAAGTTATTTGAGGTGGCATAGTAAAGCGTCTTTTGATTGCCTGCTTTATCGGTAACATTTCTGCGAAAAAATGTCAAAATCCACTCGTGCGTCAAAGTTATAGCAAGTTAAAGGTGGGACGTTTTTTTGAGACACCGTGTACAATCAGCCAACATTGGGATGCACTCAGCCTGAAAGGTCAAGAACTGTATGCTCTGGCGACTTATCATTGACATGCCAGCACTCCAGTAGGGGTACACCACTGAAGAAGTGGTGGTCGTGGATGTATTATCAGTGTTATAAATATGAGGGTGTTAGTATTTATTGCTGTCCTGTTTGGCATGCCATTGTCTAGGTATATGATTTATCCTTCACAGTTGACCTGGAGCCACTTGTACATATACGTCAACTTGATCCGTCACTCAACCAGCTTGTCAACCAGTCATCAATCACCGTGCTTCGACTGATAAAGTTTGCCAAGCGGCTTGATGAGTTTGCGCGTCTGCCTCAGGTTTGCCAAATTGGTATTCTGAAAGGCTGCTGGATACACATACTATTGCTGCGATCAGTATCACTCTATGACTGCCAGCGAGACGTATGGGTGACTCCACGCGGTGACATACCAACAGAAATCTTAAAGGTTGGGCATGGTATTTTTATGTTTATTGGTAGTACTTACTGTATGGTACTGCAGAGTAGCGTTGTTACTGTATCCAAAACCGATGCCGAAACCTAGGTTTTTTGCTGAAACCATGCATTGCCGAAACCTAGATTTTATGTGCCGTGAATGGCGGTTTTAAGACCCGTCCAAACATTTACTCTGTGGAAATAAATCTGATGTCTGGTAGATGTGTGTGGGTGTTATCACTCTACCATGCAGTGATTGTGTAATTTGGCACAACGCATTTAATGCAGGATTGTTGAAACTGCTTCCCGCACTTCACAGGTAAGTGGCTTAATTAGCTTCCTAAACATTCCATCCCCACTTCCAGCGGGAAGCCATGTTAGCGGTAACAGGGCCTACAAAGGGTTATCTGCATTTGTCACAATTCAGTGGCATGATGGAGGGGAATATGGGGAAGTTAAGTTCATGTGGGTTCAGGTATACACATGTGCACCCGCCTCACACCGTTACACGTTCGCCGGTTTCTCCCACAACACACAGTACACTGTGTGCCGTCCGCTCCACGTCACTTTTGACAGGTCAATTGTCTGGCTTGTGAGGGAGGCATTCTCACTGCACCTATTCGCTATCACTTTTAGTAAGTCATCAAGAGGAAAATAAAATAAAAATGTAAAGGAAGACGGCACTGTTAAGGAATTTGAATCGCTTTTCATCATCTCCGCTAGCACATGGTTTCAACTCTGGTACATAAGAGTAGTTAAATTATATTTTCTCAGGGGTGGTCTTGTCCATGTCACTTTCAGTTATTCTGCTTGCTCTGCGTGCCCGTCAGGAGATCACCCTTGTTGCCGCCACAGTCACCCATTCCCGGCACCTTTGCTAACGGCAGACTTACCCATTCATCAAACAAAAGAAACCATGACCATAGTTTTATCTAAAAAAACCAATGCTCAAAACCGACCGACAGTATGAACTCTGGAACTGTGAGAACATTAGTACATAGATGGTGTCGGTAACACCATTACAGAGAGAACTGTTGTTGAATCTGCTAGTTGAAGTCATCAAGGACATGTGGACAGTATAACTGCTGCAACAAAATCCTCCACTTTTACCTGGGATACCGGTCAACACAGGTTGACTGTATAATGGCCATAAAACAGTTGCATATGCTGCATGTGGTAGTGATTACACTTGGTCTTTGTTGCTTTTAGTTTGATGGCATAGGACCTGTAAAATTCTATTCCAGTCATTTTCCTCAGCGTACAGTGAGTCTGTTGTACAAGTACATTCGTTAAACAGAAACCAACAGTAGTACTATTGAAGTCTGTTGTTTGCATTATGCGTGCCAACTTTTCCATCTAGTTTTTGTGGTACGGGTGCTTTATAAGACACACCATGTTGTTTTGAGGTAGTGTATGCCTTCTGTCACTCAGATGGACTAGGTTTGAAGTAATGGAATGTTTTGTGTGATACTCCTCTTCAGCAGACAATGTCTGAGCAACGATGACTGGAGGATAAGAGGAAAGATTTAATTGAACTGTTCTGTGCTGTATTGTGTTCCATGGCTGTACACAGTGAGCAGTTCTTGCAGGTGACCGTTTGTTTAGGTCTAGGTTTTGCATGTTTCTTGATGTTTTAAGTAGGTTTGGTTTGGGTGTTAGTTTTCTTGTACTTGACTGTGAGTGCCAGTGCAGTGAGTTGAGTGGAAAGTCTCGTCTCCGCAGTCACCCGTTGTGTGTTGAGACGGGTGTGAAATGCCGCTTACTCGTTGTTTAGTGTGAGTTACAACTGTGTTGTGTGTGGTGCAGAAGTATGGAGGTACGGAGACGGTGCAGGTAACACCATTGAGGAGAACTCTAGCATCTTCTCCCTAAGCCGAATGCACTAGTTGCCTTCAGTGCTTTGACACTGTTGGTTGGGCGGCAGGAAGGGCATCCAGCCTGTAAAAAACGGGGGATGATGGAGGTGGGCACTGGTTAGTACGGATGGAGTGGTGCCAAGCCGGATGGTCGGTGTGTCTGCCTCTGTTGATCTTTTCTTGTGCCACAAAGTCCAGAAGTTCTCTTCTGGCACTGGCTCACCTGGGTGGTCCCGGCAAAATGGGTCATAAGACGGTTGTGCGTTGTGTGTGGTGCAGAATGCGACGGGTTTTGTTCAGCTGCACGACGACCACGTTCGCTACAGCACGTCGTTCAAGTCAATCATCGGCGATGACTTGACTGTCGTTGTGCTGCTTATTGTCATTGTGCTGTTCTCGCCCGAAGGACCACACACAGTCTCGCGGGAACTGGTCTCCAACATACAGGACCGCTACCTCGTCTTGCTGAAACACTACCTTGAATCGCGGTACACGTACGTGCGCGCTGCCGTCATGTTTCCGGAGCTCATGTCCAAGATGAAGGAACTGAAGGAGTTTGCAAACGTTCACGGCAAGTGCCTTGTCGACATCAACCCCCATGAGATTGAGCCCATCATGCTGGAAATTTTAGACCTCAAATAAATGGTAGCTGCGTGGCTACAAAATACGTCTTGGTGGCACGAATGCTGCTATGTATTTTAGTCGACAAGTTACGTACTGTTTAGTACATTGTATGTGTTCCATTAAACCATAGACTTTGTTTACTGTCATACTGTTGTGTATATATGGTTATGCTATACTTCACGTACAATTGTCTGCGTACATGTATGTGATTTGAACTTGTTTTGTTAGTTGCTGTCATGCAGTGTGTACCTCGTATTGTTATTGTTGGTATTTTTATTTTTTGATTAGCTCATGTTAAGCACAGATACACCTGCTGTTCTGTGTTGTTTTTGTTTGGATTTGTGAAGATCAAGAAGTGATTCCATGGAGTAAGTACGTAGTGGTCCATAACTTCCAGAACCCTTAGCGTTCACTAACATAACTGCTAATAAGCATTAGTTCTATGCTAATGATATGCAAAATTTGCCTAAAATTATACTCCTTTACCTGGCAGTAATTGTCTCACTGTAATGTGATATGTGGTGATCCGCAGTTGCCGGATCTGTTAAGTTATTACTTTTGCCAGTGTCGTAATAAGCAGAAGAATTTTGTTATATTCTAGCCAAAAGTATACAGAAGTATGATGTGTGGAAAGTAACAAAAAAATTTCAATTTAACCTTCAAGATAGGCTCATACTGCCTGCTAAAACCAGTTAATGATAACGATCACATCTGGTGTTGAATTTAGCTGGAATTAAACGAGCAATAATTAAAAGGTAAAAATTATAGGTTTGTAAATAGGGCTGTTAAATGATTAATTTTTTAATAGCATTAATTGCAGAGATAGGTTTTTAATTGCATGTTAATGCATTATTAACGCACTTGCATACTGCTGCAGAATGCATATTGCTATCTGTTGTGGATCATGCAGGTTCCCGATGTGTAGGCACAGCTGTTAGAAAACAACGACGTCAGAGCATAGAAATATATTAGCAGTGAACTGGAAATTTGAAAATTACATGTTTGAATTTGGCAGGTTTGAGTTATATTTAGTTATTTATTCTAATGAATAATTGTAATGCATTAAAATCTTTAGTGACACATATTTTTGAAAAGTGATTATTTCTTCAGCATGTTAATTTTACAGCCCTATTTGTGAAGTTAATCAGGCAGATCAGGGCAGACTCCAAACTACCCACCTGTTTTGCATTGACACTGAGGGTGAAGAGTACGCCACTGCCTGACTGCTGAGGCAGTATCAGTGACCTGTTGTCCAGTTTGTCCCATGGTACCAGGATGCGTTTGTGCAGCTTGTCAATGTCTGTAGTTCAGTGTTGATTAACTGACCACATAGACAACATGACTGACCAAACTTGCTAATCCATCGAATTCAGATTTGGACCGTTCAATGGCCAGAATGAATGAATGAAGTTCGGTCTTCCTTTACAACTTTCTTTGTCAGTGAAGACCATTGTACACAAGTTCTCTCATGTTGATGCAGTTATTGCAAGTTGAAGCATTACTGTGGTGGCCAACTATGGATGAATTTTATAGCATTGCCTGAAGACTGCATGACTGACCAGTGACCAAACTTAATTTCCAAAAAGATGAGAGAAATTTTGGCATAGAAATAATTACATGTATAGAGTTATGCCAGTGACATCACAGCAAGACTGGTCACAGTACATGTGATTGGACTACTGTAATGCCATGCTGGCTGGTCTTCCAGCTTCCACACTGGCTCCATCTCAGTGAGTCCTGCATTCTGTGGCACGTACTGTTCTGGATCTTAAGCCGTGCAACTGTGTGACTCCGGCTGTCCAAGAGTTGCACTGATTACCAGTCGCAGAGAGGATCTTGGACACGTACTGGACTACATCTTGGACTTGCTGACACTAGTCGCCGATATACCCGCACGATCTGCACTGTGTGTCTCATCTTGTGGCGACCTCATTATGCCACTGACATGTCGACGAATCAGCGACAGAGCTTTCTCTGTTGTTTCCAAATGCATGGGACAGATTGCCCACAGACCTGAAGCTGCTGCAGTCGACAGACTAATTTCGTAGAAAACTGAAAACATTTTTGTTTGAGTCTGTATTCGGACACCAAAGAACATGCTGGTTTGTTTTGTGATGCACCCTTGGTCTAGAAGTCAGGGGCACAATATAAATACTTTACTGTTACCGTTACTGAAACCTAAGACTTCTGGTAATTGTGGACCACCATGTATGTTGTATTGGACAGGACAATAAAACACAAGCTAACCTAAACCTGCAGATGATATTAAGTGACTTTGAATGTATGTTAAAGTTCAAATTGAAAATGCACGTGCAGTGTTTTAAAAGATATTTTCAAGGTGAACCTGGTTTAGTCAATTGCGTCTTGGTTTTCTTCTCCAGTTATTCTAGGTTTTTGCTGATAACTGTACAGATTCTGTGCAGGTCGAATGCCTTCCTGTCACCAAACCAACATTATCAAAGTGCTGTTGGGAAAATCAGTAATCAAATGGATATTCAGGAAGGAAATTTAGTCGAAAATGCATAGCACAGTTTATGTGTTTGAAATGTAAAATGACCTGTTCAACTTTGTGAGAATTATGTGTATATGGAGTTGTGAACTTTTGCAGTTTGTATGTTAAGCAATCCACAAGGTTTTCTTCAGTGCTTAGAACCTGTGCCATGTTTCGTAAAAGGTTCTTGTCTGGAACAGGTGGATGAAGAAAACTGAGGGTAGCTGGTTAACTCCGGTTCACCTGGAAAAAGACCATTGGAATAGTCGTGTTACAGCAATGCACAGTTTTTAGGTGACATCTGAGCTTCTTGTATAAAGTCGCATTAAACCGGTGTGTGCTGTCCAAATGTGTGTGAGTGCTCTTACTTGGTGTGTGGAAATTAAAGAGATCATTTATCCTGTTTGAGTGAGCATGAGGTAAAGAGATTTTTGGAAAACGTTGTGTAGTGTGTAGTGACCTTTAATACATGTTTGTGTGCATGTGTTGAAATCTATTCAGCATGTGAAAACGTGACATTTGGATTAAAACTATTCCTGATGTATCAGCATCATTATTTCTTTACTGTAACTTATCAAATAGACAAAATTCTCTTTGTAAAATTTGCTTAAGTTAACTCAGCGTCTAAACCTATATCTAGAGTCCATAGTTTGACGTCGCTTTCTGCTGTCAGTGAAATGGTAATCTGCTGTTATGGCAAATGCTAATATGAACTTCCCATCTGCTGAGATGCATGGATATGAAGAGGCACTCATTGTCATAGTATTACCAGTGCACGGCACATGTGGGTGTTGCAAAATGCAAAGATTATTGCAGCAACATATGATGCCATAGGAGCGTGTCAGCCACTAGCAAAAACTGCCTGTAAAATAGCATTTGGGTGGTCATAATGATTGGATTTTGAGTAACTTGTTGGTTTTTCTTTGGACCACGACTGAGGCTGGGCCATGTATTGGTTAGGGTGACCACTTGTGTGAAAAACCGTGAAATATCAGGTTTAAATGTGGGTCGGGAATGTGGTACAGCCAGGAAAACTGGTGTAAAGAAACCAAGGCTGTACCTCTGTTGAAGTCTGTTCACAATCTATGTATGATTTGTTCTGTGTGTATCTGTTCCGTCTGTCTGTCTGTGCCATGCGGTTGTTCACAGTACATCTGGCCCTGTATTGGCAGCGCATCCACGGAAAGCCATGCCATGGCGGCTGGCAGGCGTCATCGAAATATGTCACACCCCATGAATGACCCTTGCCCCCCTCCCCCAGCGGATTAATGCAAGCATGAAACGTGCCGGTGCTGTGACTCTGCATGAGCCAAATGGCTCATATTTTACAACAGATCAACAAGTGAAGCTCAAATGTGTGATTTGTTGCTGCAGTGCATCTGGCCATGATGCCAAAAGATTAGGCAATGGACTGGAAAAGTCGGGGAAATTTTATACTCCCTGGTGTGAAAAGTGATTACTGGGTGGCTTATTGATAAAGTGGTTGCACTGTCACTGTTGTATTGCTTTAGTTTGGGTTGATGACGCAATAAAAATTCAGTTGCTGTGACGTAATGTTGTACAGTTTTAAAATTATGAACGTTTCTAGCTGTGGATGTCCACACTACTTATTAAAGCCTGGCATTCAACAAGCCACTTTCACTTTTTAACCAATTTTCTATTTCCTGCATATATTGATTGATATATTGAGATAGTTGGAGGATGAAGGGTATTTCGTAGTGCAATGCTTTGCTAATGAAATAAATATGTTTTTACCATGACTATACAAAAAAATGTACTGGAAGTATGTGTTCAGACTTCTTTCTGAATACGTTTCAGTTTATAGAGTGACCTGTACTCACTTGAGTCACTGCTGCTTCTGGTATTATTTTTACGTGTCATTTTTTGGCGACTGTTTGTAAAACAGTTTGTCCTATGCTATCGGACCGTTCTCCCGTCCTGTCCTGTCTGTGTATTAGATGTGGACTCAGCTCCCTCACGGAAAGGGGCACAGCACCTCACACTTACAGACGCAGACCGTATGAACTATGGCCCATTTCTGTTGTGGCCAAACGGCTGGATGGATCAAGATGCCACTTAGTACAGAGGTAGGCCTTGGCCAAGGCAACATTGTGTTACATGGGGACCCAGCTTCCCCATCCCCCACGGAAAGGGGCACAGCAGCCCCCACTCCGCCATTTTTCATCCCATGTCTACTGTGGCCAAATGGTTGCCCATCTCAGCAACTGCTAGGCTCTTGTTGTAATACCTTTTCACAATGTGATTTGGGAATTGCATGCGGTTAAGAGTTGTGTTTATGTTGTATTGGGCTCATTTTCTCTTGGTCTGATTGATTATAAATGCAACTAGCAGCTACGCTACGTGGTTCACGGCCGGGGGTGCAATCCGCATCGCTCATTATGACGTCATTGATGACAACATAACTCGGAAACTATAAGAGATAGAGAAAAACAGAGACCACCTCGCCCCATGAAATCCTCTGAACTATCCAATGGTGAAAACCGCATCGCTCTATGACAACTTTTGCATAACCGGAAATTACGTCATTTGTGACGTCATAATTTGGATTCAAGATGGAAATTGCAAAAAATGGCTCGAGAGAATTTTAGTATTGGTGTGTTCTACAATATAACCAAAAATCAGCACAATCCGATCAAAACTGTAGGACGAAATAGTTTTTGAGCCCCAAACCCCCTCAAAATACAAGTTTTTTATTGTCACCAAGCCCCCAGTGGTCGCACAGCCCCTATATTCTAGGGGACACAACTGAACCCAGACATATAACATATATCCTAGTTTGATCAAAATCGGATCAAAGACGGCTCAGAAAAACTCTGCACAAACAGACAGACAGACAAACCAACAGACACTACAAAAATAATGGTCACTTGGCCGTGAGCCAAAAATTATTGAATGCACATTTTGTTACTAATGTTTTTGAAGTTTGACCTTAGTTGTCAGCCAGGATATAGAATTTGTTTTGTGGTTTATGTATGTCTTATTGGACTATGCCATGCAGTTGTTTCTTTCTTGCCTTAGTTTTGTGTAATTAATTTGCCACTATTATGTTATGCTCAGGCAACTGCAGTTTAAGTTTTCACGGTGCTGTGAACAGTGAGGTGACTGCGTCATTCTGTGTACAGTAATTTATTTTATTTGTAGTTGATACATCTTTACCGTAATTGTATGTTGGTTTTCACTAACTGTCAGTACTTTTTTGGGAACAGAAAAGTGCTGGTATGCCATACCATCACAGAAAAGCACTGCGAACTCTGTCAGCAAAAACTTTCTACAGTAATTTAACCTGCAGTCTGGTACTTGCTTTGTGTTAACTGTGAAGAGGCCAAACTTGTCAGTACTTAGAAGTAAACTACAAAGCTGAATTGTTTCACGTAGCGTGTCCATTGAAAGTCACATATTCGTTGGTGGCGGCATGGTGTAGCAGTAACGTCGTTGGGCGTATCAACGAAGTTACTCTACGTCGGGCCCGGTTAGTACTGGGCTGGGTGACCGTCTTTGGCAGGCAAACCACCTCAGTATTTCACCAAGCCACCCAGGCCAACTCAGCCTCCTACCCTCAGTGGGATGGGAAATCAGTACCAGTGCGGCTGAGGAGTAAAGGCAGGTATGGTTCATTCCACTTGTGAATAAACGTGTGGGTGGCAGGTAAAACTGTGCGATCCGTTGTTAACACATGCCATACCTGAGCGTTTTAGAGATGAGTCATGATAAAGCGCTATACAAATTGGCGTATACTTTACTTTACTCCACAGTGCCACTGATTTGCTGGCGACTTACGGCACAGTATAAATGTTTTGATTCATTGATTAATTGTTCTGCATTATGATGTAGAGTCTGATGAAGTTTGACTATTGGTTAGGCGTTGGTGGCAATGAGCCTTACATGGCACTGTACACAGCCGTTGCAGACATCAAATCTTTTCGAAATTCGAACGGGGTCGCCCCCAACTGGGACGCCAAGTGCAGGTGGGGTAGGGTAAAGTCGGCAAATGTCGACAAATAACTCGCCGTATCTCGAAAACGGTACAAGATAGACGCATAGTTTCTATTAAAGTCGAATAGGAAGTCGTATGCGCTCTA
>Ga0209259_1000691_pt1 | contig 10675 bp, 10 predicted proteins | sample WorMetGr2BELIZE1_FD_187417 | JGI IMG/M metagenome (GOLD analysis project Ga0209259, IMG submission 187417) | Marine gutless worms symbiont microbial communities from Max Planck institute for Marine Microbiology, Germany - Inanidrilus... ...
CAGTACACGAACGTCAAAGACAGACAGGATAGACAACGGTCCGATAGCATAGGGCAAACCGTTTTACAAACGGTTGCCCAAAAATGATTCTTTAAACTACAAACGTGTCTACTATTTACAAAGTTAACTATAATACAGTTTCTTCAAGTGCGACACTCGAACAGCATACAAAATAATTTCAGTTTATCTAAAACAACGTCCTTTTGTACCGAACATGCTTGTACCGAAATTGACATTGTACCAAAGTGGACTGTACCGATATTTTGTATGTACCGAAAGTGACTGCAGATGTTGACATTCAATGTACCGAAACTGGATGTACCGAAAAAACATGTACCGAAAGTGTATGTACCGAAATTGTCCTGTACCGAAAGCGACCTACCCCCATGGATGTAGGTTTTGAGGAAGCAGTATGGTGTAAAATTAAACTTAGTCGTGAGTACTTACTTGTTGGGGTCGGGTGTGGATTAATGATGCATCCGCCTATCGGCGCTCACTCTCAGACCGCTGGCGATGGTCGACATTTTCGAGTTACTGCGTGTAATTTGTCGAAAGTCAGCAATTGTAGTTTTTCAACATCTGTATTGTCCGTATTAAGCCTACTGGTCGTTACCGACCGCTGCGTTGTTTAATGTTTAATGTACAGTCGTAATTATTTTAACGACGACACAAGTACAGTCGGACATCCTTCACGTCGTACGTTTTCGACTGACTTGATATTTATTGACGACGTTTTGACTGCATCGCAGTTTATTTTTTAAAGTCCCACTTCAAATTTCTCGACAATGCATCCCGGCATCCGGCTGATACTTACAATGCCCACCGATACGCCGATGCATTATTAACCTACACCGTTGGGGTATGTTACCGGAGGTTACTGGACAACTCGCGGACTGGACATCTCGCGGACTGGTCAACTCGCGTACTGGACAAGTCGCGGACTGGACAACTTGCGGATGCCACCGGCGACTTTGCGTGGTTAGTTTTCATTCTTTTGGCGGCATTTGCGAGACCACTAGTTGTCCAGTCTGCGAGTTGCAATATGCAAGTTAGCGTATCCGCGAGTTGTCCAGTTACCTTAGCGGAGCCCATGTAGTTCTGATTCCAATAATCAGTCCTTCTTGGATATGTTGGATGAAGCTGTAAAGATTCCCCATGTAGCACACTTGTTGATTATGGGTGACTTCAATTGCCCTAAAATAAACTACACTAGTGGATGTATGGATAATGGTGCATCTGTATTTGAGTACAACTTTTTTGATAAAACACAGAACCTGTTTCTAGTTCAGAACATATTTTCGCAAACGCGATACCGTCATGGAGATGTGCCGTCTAGATTGGACTATGTGTTTACAGATGAAGAGGGCTTGATTAATGATGTTGACTACATGTCTCCACTTAGCAAAAGTGACCACGTTATCTTGCATTGGCACACCATTGTAGAACCACACGAATCACTTCCAAACAGGCCACAAAAGTTTGTGTTCCATGATTACAGCCCAGTGAAGCTCCAACTGTCACAGGTAAACTGGTCAGAGATGTTTGATGGTAAAGATGTTAACACCTGCTGGACACTGCATGACATGATACAGAAATGCGTCCCTTTAGCTTCTCCACCGGGAGACAAGAAGAATATTAACAATGGTAGACATCTTAGAAGGAGAATAGTCAGAATGATAAAGAGTCGAACGAGGACAAAGATAATAATAGAAAGTGATCGATAAAAAGTTGTAAGAGCAATCGGAAGAAATTCTACAGTCTTACGAGGAAGCTGCAGACTAATAAAGCCGAAGTAAGAGATTTAGTCGTTGGTAATGGTAAGTCAGTGACTACATGCGATGCAGAGGCTGCTCAGGTACTGTGTGATCATTTTCATCAGTGATTCACTATTAAGAAACAAGTTCATGACTGTATGCGTGATGAAATGAAACCTACATGCTCATTTTCACTTTCTGTGGATTTTGCTGATACAGTAGTCTTTCAGAAATTGCACCATTTGAAGACAGATAAGCCTCCAGGACTTGATGTGTTACATCCTATGTTACTGAACTGCTGTGCACAGGAACTTTGTCACTCACTTTCATTAATATATCAGAAGTCATACGATACTGGAATTTTACTGGAAGACCGGAAAACTGCTTCAGTGTCCAATATATAAGAAAGGGAGTAGATCTGACCCGGAAATTACAGGCCAGTTTCACTTACATGTATTCCGTGTAAAGTAATGGAATCCATAGTACATGATACTCTGCTGGAATTTGTTACGGATAAGAATATATTGACTTGTTATCAACATGGTTTCAGGAAAAGACGTTCATGTTTGACAAACTTATTGGAGACCTTTGAAGCATGGACGCGTGCTCTTGACCAAGGTTTTGGTATAGATGTTATATACCTCGATTATAGAAAAGCATTCGACACTGTTCCTCATAATTGTTTGATGTTAAAGTTGATGAAGTTGGGCCTACCGGACAATATGTTACGATGGATCCAGAATTTCATAACAGACCGACAGATGAGGGTTGGTCTCCGCAGAAGTTTCTCAGCATGGGCATAAGTCCTCAGTGGTGTTCCTCAAGGTTATATTCTAGGACCCTTGTTCTTTTTGTTGTTTGTCAACGACCTACCAGACTGGATTAAGAGTGAGATGAGGATGTTTGCAGATGACACGAAATTATGGTGTACAATTGGACAAGTGAGTGACAGCATCCCATTGCAGAATGATCTTAGACAGCTAGAACACTGGACTGAGAAATGGCAGCTGGCAGTGAATCCAGACAAGTGTAAAGTGATGCATATAGGTCATAGACACACTACAGCTTATGAACTTCAACATAATGGTAAGCCTAGAGTTTTGGATGAATCTAATGAAGAGAAGGATTTAGGTGTCTATGTTAGTACTGATTTGAAGCCCAGTACTCAGTGTACAAAGTCAGCAAACAGGGCAATTTCAATTTTAAGGATGGTTAAAAGAAATTTCCCAAGGACTGACAAAGATGATTTTGCAGTACTCTATAAGACTTACATCAGACCACACATGGAATACTGCATACAGGCATGGTCTTCACAGTTGGTTAAAGTCATTCAGACTCTAGAAAAGGTTCAACGACAAGCAACAAAGTGTGTTATAGGTATGAAAGGCAAAACGTACGAGCAGAGACTGCAGTTATTGAATATCACAACATTGGAAAAAAGATGACAGTGTGGTGACTTAATTGAAGAGTATAAAATTCTTATGGGTAAGGAAGATATGGATCCAACATATTTCTTTCAGTTTGCTTCCGGGAATTGAACCTTCGTGGACATCATCTGAACTTGTACAAGAAACCTTGTCGACTCGATGTCAGAAAATACTTCTTCTCACAGAAAATTGCCAGTCTGTGGAACTCATTACCAGATCACGTGGTGCCCGCTTTCTCTGTCAACAGTTTCAAGAAAAGATGGATTACATGGCAGATATGGAGAACTCATAAAGCTGCGCTTCATATGTCCATCATCATTCATCAACAAGTACAAGCACGACAGACCTATTCTGGACGTATTAGGCCATTTTTGGACGTCTTACGTAGCTTTTCCGGTGTATTTACAACAATATCGACAGAAGTTGCACAGCGAATGTTTAATATTTAACGTCACCTGCATATTATATTTAGTGATGTTACCATCTAAAATTCTATGGATGGTTCAAGCACGAGCAGTCAATTCATTTCAAACGGAAATTATATGCTTTAGGGTTATGGTGCCTAATACGTCCACAATAGGTGCACTGTGGTCGTTGTGGTCATTTTTGGGTCCGTTGCGGTTAATAGTCAATTAGTCATACCCTCTTGTTTGTGGTAGATGTAATCATGCCATTTAAAGGGAAACTAAATGTTAACATTCAAGTGGTAGTCAGGTTATTTGCTTTATGTAATAATTAACAAATATCACCTTACGGTCAACCAATTTTATACGGTTTTTAAGAAATCGTACGATTTCTGAAACATTTGACATACTTAATTTGATAGCGAAATTATCACCTATTTTATTGCTTTATCTATGGTGAGTTTCTCCCTCGGTAAGCAAACGTAACAAAGAGGTCAAACATGGCTCAGAGTTTACGTGGTTATGCACATTTACCTTAATGGGCTATGCGCAGCAGGAGTTAAGAATTTTAACGATATTTTTACTAGTTTTTACGCACGTCAATGGTACGACGTCACAAATGATGTCACCCGTGTGTCATTGACTATTGAAGATCGACTGTTAATAAAAGCATTACATGTCGAAAAGGGTTGGCGATATGGACCATTCCATTGTGACTCGCGTGACATTTCTATGGAGAGTATTACAGCCATCATGGTCTGAAACATCCACTGTTAGATAATTTTCCAAACCAATCACTTTTTATGACTGCTAGATAAGGTGCAAATGAAGATGCAGTAAATTTTTTGTAATAAATAATATCAAGTGTGACTGTGAGGGGTTGAATTTTGTGACTCGCGTGACAGCTAAATTTGGAAATTTTCCAAATGGATGAACATTATTGGTTTTTTGTAGCCCCACACATAGTGCCCAGGCTTGTTGATTTTTTCAGAGAACACTTACAGATGGTACAACATTTCAGTGACAAGCTCTTTCTGAAATTCTTTTTGCTGGCAAAATACTGTGGTTTGTTGTGTGTGACTTGTGTGACAAAAACTTGTGACTCACGTGACATTTATGAAGCTATAATTATAAAACTTGTACAACACTCTCTAGTTTTCACAGCTAGATTGTAATCTGCATTTACATGTTATCTTTACTTGTTTTTTTGATGCAAAAAATAACACTCACTGATTAAGAAATTATTTTCTTCTGTAAAAATGTCGGCAAGCAATTTGTATTCATTAATACTCGTTAAGTTCAGACTAGTTAAGTTCAAGTAATCCAACATTAGCAATAAATGACTAGTGATGTATTGCTATGCATTATATCATGAAAGTAAAACAAGCAAATAAAAGTTATTTTAAAAAAACTACCTAATACTGAAATTGTAACTTTTCAAAATGCAGTCCAAACTTCTAACACAGTCCACAATAGCACCCTCCTCACAACACTTGTTCAAGAAAGCAAACTAAAATGTTTTAACTTCTTAAAACAGTGTAGACCAGTGTGTGTTGCAAATTGTCTCTTTTAAGCATGACGGCAGTTATTGTAACTGCTAATTATAGTGTTGTAGTCCTCATCTGTAAGACGCAACAGCGAGCAGCGTGATGATGACACGGGTGTAGGAGCATGTACTTCAGTCAGCACGTCATCTTCAGACACGGTGTCGATGTCATTGGCTGTCTTGAAGCGATTTACATTTTGAGATGTCTGATGAATGAACTCAAGCTTCACCAACTGTTCCTGCTTCTGAATGACACGGCCAACAAACCAGTAGTCATTGTTGCGCCAGTATACTGCATACCAATGACCTATCTCTGTGCTGACAGTTGAGCCAGTCGTGGCTTCAGCTGCTCCAACTTCACCACCCGAACTTGTGTTCTGTGCTGAAGTAGTGATGACATTTGGTGTGACCCTTGGTACTTCACAAGAGTACTGTTTCGTTATAATCTGCTCATTCTGCCATTCAAAACAGTGGAAATCAGATATTCCCTTTATTGCTTTGGCTTCTTTGAAGATGTCTTCAAGGAGCAGGTCACGCTCACGCTGAACAACTTGCTCTGCTGTCATGCTTGTCACTGTAATAGACGAGTCTTTGACTGCGGCAACAAAATCAGTCATACCGTTAATGATACACTGACGTGAACGAACCTTGTTTGCAGCAATACGTTTCAGTGTGCCCCCAACGCCATCAACTGGTCCCTTCCCGTGGCTGGTGGCAAAAAAGTTCCAAATCAGCTTCACATCACGACAATTATGCGACAGTTCTTTCATGGCAGTCATAACATACTTGTTCTTGAACTGGCTTGCAGGCCCATTGGTCCAAATCTTTACTTCTGTCACATCATGAGGTAGTTTAGCCAGAACTTCACCAGTGAAGATCACAGCTGACGTTTTGTTGTGGTGCATGTAGTCACTCACAACAACATGTGATATTATTTCATCTCTGAACCATGAAACAGATGTGTACAAAGTGACTTGACCTTGGTTCCAGTGTGCTGACTGGACTTCGTCCTGAGCAACACAAGTGTAATTCTCCGAGAAATCCATCTGAACTACAGCAGTTTGAGACATGGGAAGTGCAGCTTTTTTCTTGTCTTCTTCGTACTGTTTAGCTTGCATTCGTTTTATGTAACAATGATAGAAGAACCTCTGTGACATTGATGACACGTAATCATACAAAGTCTTCATTGTTCCTTTCACTTCACTCTTCACCAGCCTTCCATTCTGCTCATCCCATTTTTTCCACTTTGCTTCTGTTTCTATGTCCTGATTGGGGATTGGGTACTTTGCTTGAAACCCACACATGTTATGATCACAACGGCCCAACCAGCACAAGTCTTCATCAGGGTTCACAAAGCAGGATGCGGCAAAGTCCTTGTCATATGATGGAATTGTTGGCATGACATTGTGCAGCACGGACAATGCCATCATAAAATTTTCATGGTAGATACAGGTACAGACGTTTGATGGCATCTGTGAACTCAGCAGGACGTGTTGTGGACGCAGCGAGGCAAACTTGCTCAGTCCAACTTTGATTCCAGTCTTCTCTTCTTTGAAAATAGCATAAGCTTCCTTCAAACACATGCTCATGTGCCGCTTTTGGAGTTTTTTCTTTCCTGCTTCAGTTCGAACTGTGATTACATCCCGCTTCCCTGGAGCCATTCTGCTTATGTCATCGTGCTGAAAAAATTGTGTCACACACTGAACTGTTTCATCTGGTATCCCATCTGATCTTGCTTTTCTGGCCTGGGGCGTTACTACTGTTGCACCAAATTCAGTTGACAACTTCCTTACTACTGCACTTCTTTTCCTGGGGCTTGATGGCAGCATACGTCTAACACGATTAAGTGCCCGTGCAAATGAATGTGCAGCACTGTAAGCTGCACCAGGACTCGCTGATGCCTGAACTGCCTTCAGAGAAAGAGCCTTTTCTCTTTTTCTGTTTCTGCATCTTATTTGTCTCTCCCTTTCTTTTTCCCTTCTCTCGTCTACTTGTTTGCTTATCTCCTCGTGTGACAACCTTTTCAACTCCTTTTGCTTTTTCATACGGAAGTTACTGCTGTACTGAGCATTCTTGGCTTTGTATTGCTCATAGGTTCCTTCTTCTTTAAGTTTTAGCCTCCTTTTCCTCTGTCTTTCTGCAGCTGACACTGGCGGCATCTAAAAATAACCAGAGAAGTTTCTGTATAAGCCAAAAAGAAGACATTTTAAATATTAAACATCGTGACTCGCGTGACAGGGCCGCCTGTAAAAAAACGTGACTCGCGTGACATCATTTCAAAGTGATTTTACTGTTATGCTAAAGAACATAAATTAAACAGTGTTTATTTTTATGAATGCCTGCATCATATACTCTTACAAACACATAACAGAAATTATTACAAAATTCATGTTATTACATACACAACAAAATAATACTTACTTTGTGACTCGCGTGACACCAAATGTGAGACCGTTTTCACAGACAATTTCTCCTTTGCTATTTGAAACTTTCAAAAAACTGCTATATAAGTTAATAGTAGCAGACCACATGTGCATGATGCAATATTGCATCATCCTTGTTTACCTAGATCAGTTACATAGTCTTTGCTAAACTGGAATCTTGTCACCAGCACTGAAACTGGTCAATAAGTAAAGGACATTGTTCTGCCATGAAATAAGCAACACAGCAGCAACAAATTTTTAAGATAATGCCAGTTTCTGAAAGGGGGGACCATTACTGATTCAGAAAAATGCTAATCTTGGAAAAAGCACTATGTTTAATTTTCATGTCAAGTGTGACTGTTAGTGTGGAATGGCTGATATGGATCGAATGATTGCAGAGTTTCCATGCCAGACAGTGGAAACAACACACATTTTTACGCACGAAATAACATATGAACAACAGTTTTTTTGGTAACCATGTCAACATCAACAAATAAACATAGATATAAAAATAAACTACTAGGCTTCCGCCGCCATGGAGGAAAACATTGCGTGAAATCAGCAATTTTGTCGTCAGAATTGTCCTATATCTCACCTGCATCATCAGTTTAATGACCGATACATAACTTCATTTATTATAAATGTTTATTTTAGGCGATATATTTTTCAAGGTTGAATTGCCGTAAGTCTTTGAAGCTGGATGAAGCTCAGGCCCTGCTGAGTGCTGACACGTGCCGTAATTGTTGTATGAACGGCCATGAATGCCGTCTTCAAGTTTGCCTTGTATTGCGTATTATGTAAACAGGATCTAAATGGAAGTTTATTTTATTGCATATCGCAACATGTTTGTATCTTGGTTGCAGGTGCCAGTGATGAAAGCAAATTCAAGAGTAATTTAGGAGAACAGCACACTGTGGTTCACTTGATCTTTTCATCGACTTCTTATTACTTCACTGTTTGGTTATTACAGCATAATGGCTGCAGTCAACAAGAAGACGCTAATAGTCAACTATTTGCCGCAGTCACTGACTGACGTAGAGTTCCAGACAATGTTTGCTTCTGTCGGCCAACTTACGTCGTCGAAGATCGTTCGCGAGCGGGCAACTGGTTACAGTTATGGTTTTGGCTTTGTCGAATATGCAACGGAAATGGATGCAGCCAACGCAATTCAATCAATGAACGGCATTCAGCTCCAGAATAAAGTCATTAAAGTGGCGTACTCTCGACAAGGCCGGATAAAGGGTGCCAATCTGTACGTGCGCGGTTTGCCGGGGTCTTGTACGGCCATCGAGTTGGAACAACTGTTCTCGCCGTACGGTGAAGTTGTGCAGAGTCGGGTGTTGACCGACGCAAATACTGGATTCTCGCGTGGTGTCGGATTTGTCCTGTTTTCCCTGCGTGATCAAGCCGAGTCAGCTGTGGCAGCCCTCAATAACATGACACCTCCTGGCTTTACTGGTCCACTTGTTGTCCAGTTTGCTGAGGACACCGGTAAGAAACAGCAAGAGAAGCGAGCTGGTGGTGCCATGCCCATTAGTAACCCTGTTCAGCCCCAGTCCATGTTTGCTGGCTATCAGTTCGGCGGTGGCTATGAGTTCGGTGGCTATCCGCAAGGATTTGGCAACAACTATGGTATGATGGCACCTGCCGGCAGCTTCGCGGGTCCAGTTCGTAATCAGATGTCAAAGCAGCGCTACAATCCAATGGCCAAAGGTGGTCGTGGTGGTCGCGGTGCCCGTCAGGGAGCTGGTGGAGCCGGTGGCAAAGGCAACGCTCTTGGCCACATCATCTTCGCATACAACATCGGCCCAAACACGACAGAGTCGCAGCTGTGGGAGCTGTTTGCTGCGTACGGGACAGTGCTGAAGAGCGATGTTATTCGCGATCCATCTACCAATGCTGGGCGAGGTTATGGCTTCGTTACAATGCCAAACTACGAGGAAGCACAGCTTGCCATCCAAAGCCTTAATGGTTACTGCTATTCTACTAAACCACTGCAGGTCTCATTCAAATCCGCTAAGGCAGGCTCCAAGTAGTGAGATCATGTGGTGCTGGTGTCTAACTCATCCACCAAGGAACAGATGGTACTGTAGGCAGGAAGCTTTGCTTAGTGTACATATCTAATATCTTACTGTGTTGTGGTTACGTTGAACACTGCAACCTTTCGGTTACAGACTGTCTGTTTTTAACAGCGATGGTCTGACTGACACTGGATTTTATGGCGGTATATATAAAATTGATGGAACATATTTTTTTGTAGCGACACTGTTTCCTGAACTGAAATACTTGCACATGTTAGTTGCAAGTGGCATGTATTTGTTTGAAAACGTTATTTTTTGACTGTTTCTCTCACACTCGTTTTACTTTACAGGACTAAAATGCAGCATTAGTATCGATTATACGCAAAATTTGGCTGTTGTGATACTACATGAATTGAACTCTATTACAGCTATAAAACTTTTAAAATATCTTTTGAAAGTTATTAGCAAAATGGTTTACCCTTCCAAATCATCTGCTATTGGTTTTTTCTCGTCTTGTTTCATGCAATGGAAGTTTTCACATTGTTGTAGAAGCAGCAATGATGTTGCAACTTGCAAGTATTGCTGTCGACATTTGCTTTTTGCTTTCAAGGAAAATTATACTGGCTAAGTTACTGGTACTTTATATTTCTCACTTCTAGCCTGCTTTGCTCCAATGATAAAAAATCTGTAGTGACTATGAAAACCTTGTTAACAATAACTGTGATGATAATGAAAATGCTTTGCGTAACGATAACGGAGCTAAAATGAATAATGCAGAAAGCTTGTAACTAATAATAATGGAAACACACTTATTACAAGAGCCCAGCAGTAGCTGAGATGGGCGACCATGGGCAGAAAAGGCTGGGGATGCTCTGCCCCTTTAGCGGAGAGCTGGGACCCCGTCTAATACAATGTGGCCTGGGCCGAGGCCTACCTCCATACCAAGTGGCATCTTGATCCATCCAGCCGTTTGGCCACAATAGACACGGGCCAAAAATTGGGTGGGTGTGTGTGTGCCCTTTTTTCTGGGGATAACTGGGTCCCTATCGAACACAGTCGCCTGGGCCAAGGTGTACCTCCATACCAAGTGGCATCTTAGT
>Ga0209259_1000692_pt1 | contig 10669 bp, 7 predicted proteins | sample WorMetGr2BELIZE1_FD_187417 | JGI IMG/M metagenome (GOLD analysis project Ga0209259, IMG submission 187417) | Marine gutless worms symbiont microbial communities from Max Planck institute for Marine Microbiology, Germany - Inanidrilus... ...
ATCGAATGGTGATGTCAGAACTTTAACCGGAAGTTCATAAGTGGGCGTTCCTGCGCATGCGCAGTTAAAATATGGCTAAAAATTGCCCTAAATGCTGTCAGATTCGAAAATTTGAACCGGTTAACGGGATATCGTGGTCGCCGAGAAAGATCATGGTAAAAGATTTACGGCAACGTTCCGGGTTGGCATGATTTTGCGCATGCACAGAGAGCTGCATGGTCTTCAACACAGGGCCATACACTGATTTGCCAGATAACTCCATTTTAATTAAGCAAACATGCAGTCGGAAACGGGCTTTCCAAGTGGCCATCAATTAAAGTCCTACGTCGCCTTTAAGTCCCGCCTGAAATTGGCGGCGCGCGCTGTTCTGTCAGCAGGTGCTGGCCTTCTTGTTAATGGGTGGCAATGGCATCAGCTGGATCATATGCATATCATTTGCACCTTGCTCCAGACAGATAGTAACCACGCCAGTACCTCATCACTCAACCACCAGCGTCAAAGCACTGATGACGATGTATTTATAATGACACTAAGTCACAGAATGCAGTTTTAGAAGTGCGATTTGGCCTTATGTTTACAGAGGGATGTGAAGAATGCGGGTGGCATGACGGTGCTGGAGCGGTTGCTACGGACAACCGATGACATCGATACGTGTGAGCTGGTGACGGGCATATTGTGGAATTTGTCGTCGGCACAGGTTCGTTCAGACAACGTTATTAATTAGTGATGGGCTTATTGTGAAATTGATTGCTGCTGCAGAACTCTGGAAGCGTTGTTGTTGTGGATTGTCGTGAATGCAAAATCCGAGGAAAGTGCAACTTATGATGTGGTATTTTGATTGGCTAGTGGATTGAACAGCAAGTGATGCTGATCACTTGATTGAGTTAAAGTTTACACAGACAGTCACAAGCTGGGCAAGCCCTATGTGGGTCTGGGGCTGTAAGTAAGTGGGTAAGTGTCTAAGTAAGTGAGTGAGTGACAAATTTATGAAGCGCCGAAATAATAATAGGCAACTAAACCTGGCTTTAGTTTTTAGCGAACATGAACTCACATTCACGTTCGCTATATGCTATCGCCCATCCGTCTGTCTGTCGTCTGTCTGTCTGTCTGTAACGCTCGTGCACCCTACTCAGGCGGTTGAAATTTTCAGCAATATTTCTGCGGGATTTGGTACCTTGGCCATCCGTTGACATGCACAGAACATTTTACGAAGATCGTCCCAGGAGAACCCCTCCGCCGGGGGAGTTAAACACAAGAGGAGTAGTCAAATATAGCGATTTTGGACCTATCGAAGGCAATATCTTGTAAATGGTGCAAGATAGGAGGAAAGTTAGTATTAATCACTAATAGGAAGTCGTATATGAGCTTTCGATTGGTACCAAAATCGGTGACCTTGAATGACTGAATGGCGTAATGGCCCTTATTCTGCGTTATTTCACAGAATTCGGTAGCTCCGTAAAACTGGTTGAAGATATACCTAAACTTTCAGTGACAGGAATGTAGCCCATACCATTTAGGTTTTAGCGATATATCACTTCCGGTGATATGATGTAGGGAACTGCTGCATCAGCGGGATTAAATGCAAGAGGGGTAGCGACATATAGCGATTTTGGACTATCGAAGGCTATATCTCGGAAACGGTGTAAGATAGGAAGTACGTTAGTATTAATCACTAATAGGAAGTCGTACACGAACTTTCGATTGGTACCAAAATTGGTGACCTTGAATGACCTTGAATGGAGTAATGGTCGTTATTTTGTGTTATTTCACCGAACTCGCGTACAATATTGTCGTAAAACAGTTGCCTCGGTTTAAAAATCTACTTTTAATAGTATGTGACCATATTAAAACGATCTGTGCAATTATTCAGCAATTATTTGTGCAAAACAAACTGATAACTAATTTTGATCCCAGCGTATGTGCATAGATGATTGATTATGTGCATAGATCAGGCCTAGTATAGATAGTAATAGTAGAAATTAGGAAGTCGGTTCACTGGGCATAGGCGCTGGCCTCTAAATGTGCGATCATAAGATGTCGTCGTCACGTTTGCTATCTCATTTTCTGATGAGTTCTTGTTGTGTTAATTGTGTGTTGTAGTACACTTTTGTTGATTGATGAATGTGTGCTTTTGTTGTGTTCGGTTTTATTTTTCCATACCAAGCTAAGAGATTGGTTTCGGGAACGTCTCCGAAATGACCTATTTTGTGTTGAGTAAAACCTTAACTCAATCATAAACATAAAATGCTAAATCTAAACAAACACCCAAAAAACTGAACCTAAACCAACACTCATCTGTAAGAACTGCACGTATTATGGTGTACAAGTATCATACACAACAGCACAGAACAGTTCTGATAATTTTCTTTTGTATTCGCCAGACAGCCATCATAGCCCAGATGATGTCTACTGGAGGGGAGGGGGACACCACACGTGATACGGTACGATTTGGAAATGGGTGTATCATGGTGACAGGACCTGAAGAAGTCGATAATAGACGAGAGTTTACAGACGCTGGTGGACTACATCATGAAGCCGTCGGCTGCGGAAGCGGTCACAAGTCATGGACGGAGTTGGACGACGACCGTGTTTAGAAATGCCAGCAGTATTCTACGGTGGGTCTGTTTTCCGCTGTCTATGAGTGCATAACAGGCATTTCTGAGGGGTACGGGGCATGTCCCAGAATTTGTGTTGCTCCCTAGATTGATGGATACTTTATATGCTAAAAGTTGCAAGTATGTGCTTATTTTGTTATCATTCATTTGTCGGCAAGGAAGGTCTATGTAAAGAAATATTTAGTTGACAGGGATCAATGAGTGTGGTTAAATTTCACTTCGTAGACAGACGCTCATTTTACGTCCTAGTATAACGTCATTACTTCCAAAAGTAAACAGATAATCGGGTGCACACTTTCAGACGTTTTGATCTTCCTCAATATTCAAATAGATTTGATTATATTAGAGACAGACGTCGAGCAATTTACTTTAACAACCAAAAAAATCATTGCATATCATCTTTAAGCAATCAAAACACGTTGAATATTAACAGTAATGGCAACTCAAAAAAACGTTTTAAACCAACGAATAAACACAGTCCAAAAAGCATGTTTTTACATCTCTAGGCTTAATTGTTATTTTGCTGCGTAATGTAACAAGACAGAGTGACAGACAGAGGCCCATTTAACAGCCTCTTTTACAGGACAACCTGGGTAAGCTGGCACCAGAAAGGTTAAACCAATCTGCATTTTAATAAAGCAAGAGACGACGGGGTAGCACTGGCATCAGCTGGACCATATGCAAATCATTTGCACCTCGCTCCAGACAGATAACCATGCCAGCACCTCATCACTCAATTTTTACAGGACGGATGCCCTTTCTGATGCCCAACCAACAGTGTCAAAGCACGGAACGATGAAGTCAGAAAGAGAAGGGACAGCCGAGGTTGAAGAGCATGCTGAGAAGCTGGAGACTGCCATGGGTTTGGCACGTATGAGTGATAACGGTATGAAGCAAGCTCATGAATGACAGGTGGAAGGATTTCACACATCACCAGTAAGACCATGGCAAACATGGAGATCTCCCCTTTCCCTCAAATAGACATCATCGGAACAATGGTGATTGTCTGGAGGGTAAGAGGGAAAATTATCAGGTCTGTTCTGTGCAGTATTGTGTGCAATGCACACACATGAACAGACCTAACAATTCTCTGGATTGGGTTTTGTCTCACTGGGCCAATTTCACTGTGCTTAGGTTCATTTTTGTGTATGTATTATTGCATGCATGTGTAGTATTGTAACATGGTGAGGTGGACCTGGTGCGATTGAAGCCTGATCCTTAGGACTACTACTTCCTTCAGTGCTTTAACACTGTCGGTTGGGTCATTTGACCCGTAAAACTCGTCCCTAATATGACCTATAACCTGTTTAGTGGGACGTTAAACCCTGCTCAATCAATCAAGCAAACATGGAGAAGTACAGTTACAGGAGAGAGTTGTTAACTTGGCTGGGAAGATGTGGCGGCAGCAGATGAGCACAGTCAGTATGTGGCTTAATGCATCATGGATGCAGGATGAATCGAGGTCGAGGTGGCAGGCTAAGCGGGCTGTGTCATTGGTTTTTGAATGTGCATTATAGATTGTCCTATGCTTCTATGTTAGACTTGTCATCTTACATTAGGACTACTTTCACAGATCAGACGGCTCAACAGTTTTTGCTTTTAGTTCTTTCTCGTTATTTGATGGTACGGAAACAGTGTAAGTTACACCAAATTATGTGCTTGTGTGAGCTCCGGAGAGTAAGGTACCCTTGATTCATTTGTTGATTTCAGTGCTAAATATATCGTTTGCTTGCTCACATCGTTTGCTTACCCGCTTGTCCTTTTTTTCTTCACTTTTTCCTTATTTATCTACTCCCTCACTTACTCTGAGAATAGACCCACTCCTTTTCCAGGCCAGAGGTCATAAAGGGCGACCAAACCTGTTTTTAAAAATCTTATTTTATGTTATAGTATTTTTGTGTTTCTGATGCATGATTATATTGTGTTCTGTTAGCCTAGGTTTATTGTATATTTTTGTGGTTATTTCTTCTGGTTTCTGATTTTTGTTTTCTCAATTCTAGCCAAGATATCGGCTGCGAAGAACATTTCCGAATTTTATGACTTATTTTGTGTCGCGTGGGACATAAAACCTTAGCTCAGTTGTTGTTGTTTGTTGGTGGTAGTAACGTGAGCAGTGACGGAGAGTACGCCCGTAACAAGCTGCGCGAGTGCAGCGGTCTGGTCGACGCGGTGGTCACGGTCGTGCAGTCGTCGTTGTCTGGTGTCGAGATGGACAGCAAGGCCGTCGAGAACTGCGTGTGTGTCATGCGCAACCTCAGCTACGCGTGCCAGGAAGTCTCCGACCCCGAGTATCTCCGACGTCGCGAGGCCAAGCCGACCTCGCGAGATGGTACTTCGTTTTATTTTACTGGGTTTTCTTTTCATCGCAGTGTGTAGAGGTAAGGAGATGGTGCAGATGAAGCCATGGTTCCGTGTTAAAATAGGCTGCCATTACTTTCCGCCAGGCCTGCGGTTACCTCCCCAGCTGCAGAGCATCACTGCCGTTTGGCCGGTACCAAGTTATACTGCCCGGTGACAGAGGCACATAGGTGTGAACAACTTGCCCAAGGTTGTTACGCAGCATTGCCTTGAGTAGGATGTGAACCCGCGACTTATTGATCGCAAGTGCAACACCCTACCCGTTGTGCCACAAAAGGTGACGGCTATCCAGCTTCGTGTGCTGCACGGAACCAAAAAAAGAAAAAAATAAGGAAAAACAAAAACTGATTTAGCTTAGAAGATAGTCCATAGAGTCAGTCCCGAGAGAGAAATATGAATATTTATCATAATATAATATATTGATATATTAATGTTCATCATATATACAAGATGTAGAACATTGCATGTATGTCTGTATGTTTCATTGTGTGCGTATCTATATGTTTAGATGGTGGAACTGGTTGTTTTGGTAAGAAGAAATCGCCCGCGGGTAAAGATTCGTCAAAATCACGCTCAAGGTGTGCAAAACTATGCATTTCTGTTACAGTATGTGAGCTTGCCCACTTTCTGAACTTACTGGTTTACTTACTTTTCTTGTTGTTCTGCGTGTTGTGCTTAATTCTGTGAAACAACTTCCACTTTCCCAGCTTGTGATTGTCTGCATAATAAATATTTGCTTCTGCTTTTATGTGGTACAGAGACGGTGCAGGTAACACCGTTGAGGAGAACTCTAGTGTCTTCTCCCTAGTCCGAATACCCCCCTTCCCTCAAATAGACATCATCGGAGCAGTGGTGGTTGTCTGAAGGGTAAGGGGGAAAACTATCAGGTCTGTTCTGTGCAATATTGTGTGCAACAGTTGTGCACAGTGTGATGCACACACATATGAACAGACTAACAGTTCTCTGGATTGGGTTTTGTCTCACTGGGCCCATTTCACTGTGCTTAGATTCATTTTTGTATTGTGTATTACTGTGTATTGTATGCATGCGTAGGTTTGTAACACGGTGAGGTAGACCTGGTGAGATTGAAGCCTATCCTTAGGACCACTACTGTTGGTTGGGTCATTTGACCCGCAAAAACCGTCCCCAAAATGACCTATAATGTGTTTAGTGGGACGTTTAACCCTACTCACTTCACTCCCCTAGTCCAAATGCGCTAGTTGCCTTCGGTGCTTTGATGCTATTGGTTGGGCGGCAGGAAGGGCATCCAGCCTGTAAAAAAATGGTGGATGGTGGAGGTGGGCACTGGTTAGTCCGGATGGAGTGGCGCCTAGCGGAATGGTCGGTGTGTCTGCCTCTGTTAATCTTCCCTTGCACTATAAAGTCCAGAAGTTCTCTTCTGGCGCCGGCTCACCTGGGTGGTCCCGGAAAAAGGGCCGTCAAACGCTTGTCTGTGTGTGTATGTGTATCCGGATGTGGGTTAAAATGATGATCTTCCGGTGTCTGCTGATGGATCATACCTTTGGCAGTGTTGATATCTATGGTCCTGAGTTTCAGTTGGTGTCACACACCTGTGGCTGTCGGCTAGCAGTGGCTGACAGTGAAGTGGAGAATAGATCTGTTCTGTTTCGAGGCTGGACATTGTACAAAGCAACCAAAGCAAGGTTTTGCTGAGTTGTGATGTGGTACGGATGTTGATAGAGCCGGCATAAAAGACGTCCGTGGATGGATCCAGAAAAGACCCAGTAGCAGTTCCCTTCAGTGCTTCAAGCATAATAATTTAAATGAGCCTCTCGATCCCTTACCCTTTTTGGATGGCTGCTAAACAAAAAGGCGGCCAGGGTTGAGGTTAATATATCACTAGCCTTTCTTCACTGGGTACGGATAACTCTCCATCCCTGACCTTTCCTCTCTGATATAGGCGTATTTGTGCTGAAAAGGGACGTTAAACTCCAACCAACCAACCACGTCTAAACTGTGTCCGGATGCAATGTACACTTATCCGTATCGTCTCTCATCACTTTTCGGCGAGAACTGAAAACATTCCCGTAGCACTCTAGCTTCGTCATCCAGTGATTTTTCAGTCTACTGCACTGTTTTCCATTATCCCCTTGACTGCGTAAAGTGCCCCTGCAACTTTAAGCGTGACATTGTCACTTAAATAAGTACATTTTTAATAATAATAATAATAATAAGAATAATAATCCACAAAGGTGCTGCTATCGGGGACTCGGCCCAGCCTGGTATAACTCTGTAAAAACTGGCCACTTGAACAAGAACTCAGACAGAGATGTACTGTGTATGGTGTACCGGTGCTGTTGGTTGGATGACAAACAGTGCCGCTTGTCCCCAGATGTTCTCTTCCGGTACAAGAGCAGGAAAGAAAGTGAGGGGAACTGGCTGAGTGAGGTTCTCGCATTGATAATAAACTGCTGCTGCCACTGATGAAGATACTAAGGCTGTGGCACGAGTAATTTTTTAATCACATTAATCGCAGTGATTAATTTTTTTAGTCATGCGTGAATTGCATTACACATTGTAAAGTATAGGGCTCTCTGCCATGATCTGTGCAAAAATGGCTGAACGGATGGAGATTCAGTTTGGTGTCTGGCCGATTGGAAAGCATTGTAAAGCATTGGATTTTGGGGGTTGGCAAAATGCTTAGTTGTGCAGAAAACGGGTGAACCGATCTTAGCGATCTGTACGTCGTATGATGTGCTTTTGCACAAGGGTTGCCTTTTGGGGGTCGCAATGATTGCACCTGCATTATAATTTTTAGTGGCATTAATTTGTTGATTCTCAGTTAATTCGTTAATGCATTAATTTGACGGTGCCGGTTGATGTCGATGCTGTGCAGTTCGTCAAGTCGACTGCCCGGCAGGGCCACGTGCGCGCTGTGGCACGCCGACATCGTGCGAGTGTATCTGCCCGTTCTGAAAGACTGTACCAATCCGGACACTCTGGAGGCGGCCGCCGGCGCCATACAGAACCTCTCCGCAGGAGACTGGAAGGTATCACATCCATACTCACTCTCTCTCTTTGGGTGCTGGCATAGGACAGCCGGCATAGAGGGAAGCAGTTCCATTTCCACTGGTCCAGAGGCGGATGAGGTGCAGTGGGTGGTGTTCCGTGCTTTGAGTTCCATTTTAATGCCTCGACGTGGTAGGATGAACGCCATGACAGTACATCCAGTCTGTAAACAGAAACAGTTCCAGTTATTCCGAAAGGTACTGGTATTCTTAAATAGTTGGAAGACGACAGTCATGGGCAAAGCTGCTACGTAACCTTGTGGAAAATGTGTCCTTATTGATATCATCTTTCGTCACCAACCGGGTGACAGCATGTCCGAATTAACTGCTGTTAACACATCCCCCATCTCTTATGACCAACTAACCCTCACCTCAGCACTACTAACCCTACTTACTCTAGCCATAGTGGGTGCTATTAGTAAGGAGATGTCTTTTGTACGATTACCACTGGATACTCATGTTCACTAGGGGCCTGACTGACAATGAGAAGTATGCATATGGAGAGGTTTAAACAGTGTCCACAGACCGAGCTCGATGGTGGTCTGCATGGTGTACATTCAAACGATGAGGCCTTAACTGACTGGCAAAATACAGCACGTGACAGACAGAACAAGAACTAGGAAAACGACTATTAAAGTGAATAAGTTAGTGAGTAGTTAATTAATGGCACATCAGCACATAATATGCTATTCAGTGCCATACAATTGTCGATGGTGAGAGAGTAAGTAGGTGAATAAAAATAAAATCGGATGGTAGCTAACAAACATTAAAATTGAAATGTAAAATCAAGGCTATGGCGCTACTATAAAATGAAATTAATAAACATTACACTTGGTGATAAAATGGGTTTCTTTGATAAAGTCAATAATGGTATGATTGTCAATGCTTTGAAACAACAACTCTGTGACAGAAGAGACTGAAATATTTTTCACAAATGTCCAGCATGTTGTTGACCATTTAACAGAGACATTTATGCTATGCAGTTCCACACATGTGACAGTGCATGGTGTGTGTCTGTCAGCCGGCGGAGGATATTCGTACGGCCGTGCGACAAGAGAAAGGTCTTCCGATCATTACTGAACTCCTCAGCCTTAACTCCGACCGTGTGGTGTGCGCTGCGGCGACAGCGCTGCGCAATCTCGCACTGGACCCTCGCAACAAAGAACTCATCGGTCTGTTGCTTACTTACTGCGTTGGCAAGTTGAATGGTTTGGTGTGTGTAGGAAGGGTTTCCACAGGGTTCCCACAAACCTGGAAAACCTGGAATTGTCAGGGAATTTGGTAAACCTGGAAAAGTCAGGGAAAACTCCTGATCTTTGCATGTTATGTGTGAATTGAATTAGCTTAAACTTAGGCCCATTCATGATGACACTAATTTCCTGGGTAAACAGGATCTATGGATCTCAGGGGTTAGCGACCCTGCCAAGTAAATGTCAGCCAAATCTTAAAATCAGGGTTGTAGAAAGCTCCGCGAAATGCCTGGAAATACTTTACAGTTATCTGGAAAAGTCGGGGAGAAGTCCGTGAATTTTATTTTGCCTAACCTGTGGGAACTGTGTTCCAACATGCACAATTTCCGGACTCGTTTGTGACCTGGTTTTACCCACAATAATTCCATATTATGATTGACAGTTTACACAAATGCAGATAGTCACAACATGGAAGGAATCTGGAAAATCCGGTTTGCCTTGAAATAACTCTGGAGTCTGGTTAAACCGAATTGAAACTAGTGGTAGTTTTACACAAGTTCTGTTTGCCATTTCTTCGGGTGACCTGGGTTAGCTGGGTCCGCTCGGGTCCTCATCCCATACCTTTTCTGAAAGAAAACCTCTGTGGATTAGTGGAACGGGGTTTCTACAGAATGGTTGTCCTTCCAGCCACCCAGCCATTAGTGTCAAAGCACTGAAGAATCACAGAGCACTAACCCTAACCAGTGGCCTGGCGTCATCCTTTCTTCATCCACCACCGTATTCCTGACAGCAGGGGCATTGCTGCCTTTATGACTATGTGAGTACCAGAATGTTAATGGCTTTATGTTGATGCTTTTACCACTCACTGGGTAGGCCTACTAATGTCCGGAGTTTGACATCCGTTTCTCTTGAGAGCTGATGGATCAGGTAAGTATCAGAACAATCGGTGATTGTCCAGTTTAACCCCGTTGACTACATGATATGCAGCTCACCGATGCATCTGTTAAACACATACTAACTGAATGTTACTCCTATGAGCATGCATGACAACAGTATTACGTACATACTAACCTCAAATATATGCTCAGTCATTCTACCATTAAAAGTATTTTAGAGTTCGTTAAAAATGACAACAAATATGATAAATTGTAATTCTTAAACATAACACATTAATTAAAGACGATGTTAGCTTATTGATCTTATCAAGTCTTCAAATATTGTACTTAAAAGTAACCTTCTTTGAACTATAATTTTAGTTCAGAATAAAAATCTATTACTTGAGAGGCAGGATATGATCTAATTTGTGCTGAAAGTCCTAATCAACTGACCAACCGGGTGATACGAAGTGCAGCCGACCTGCGTATGTTCTGTGCCTCCCCCTTCCCTCAAATAGACATCATCTGAGATGTGGTGATTGTCTGGAGGGTAAGGGGGAAAACTATCAGGTCTGTTCTGTGCAATATTGTGTGCAACAATT
>Ga0209259_1000694_pt1 | contig 10655 bp, 7 predicted proteins | sample WorMetGr2BELIZE1_FD_187417 | JGI IMG/M metagenome (GOLD analysis project Ga0209259, IMG submission 187417) | Marine gutless worms symbiont microbial communities from Max Planck institute for Marine Microbiology, Germany - Inanidrilus... ...
ATACTAGAGTGCCGTGCAGTAATGCTGCCAAGACGAGAAATCCGTTGAAATTTGCTGGGGTGCCTCAAACTAACCAACGATCTCAGCCGCTAGTGGGCTGAAGTTCACCATATTGCGAGGACATGTGGAGGACATATTGCTGCTTAATAAGTTTTTTTCCGATTGTCGATATATGCCTTAGTTGTGAAGATATAGCCTGACAAAGTTGTAGGATGGTGCCCAGATGGCGACTTTTTGCGTCCTGTATTCCACAGAGCTGCGCGCAGCACGTTTCAGACCTGCATTCCAAATTTGCACTAAGGCCACACCACGTGTGGAAGTACGGTAGACATCCAATCTCCAACTGCTGAGATTAGGTGAGGAAAAAAAAGAAAGAAGAAAGACAGAAGAAACCACAGAATGAAAAAAATATAATGTCCGCATCTGCTACGCAGGGTGGCCATAATGACAAAATGACAATAAAAACTTGTACAGCGCCAACAGTCACATAGTATCTAGTGCGCTATGGCATCACTGAAAGTTAGTAACGTGCAAATAAGTAAGTCATAAGACAGCGCTGAAAACGTCCAGAGATAGAGTAGGGTCTCTGAGATAATCCGGCAAGCTGCTCCAAATGGTTGTTATGGATACACTAAAGCATCATCTGCTGTATGTAGTCAGTTTCACTGACGAGACAGCAAGATGGTTTCTGTTGACGGACCTGAGACAGTATCGAGATAACAGCCTCTTTTCTAGGAAAATCTCGGTAAGCTAGCACCAGAAATGTTAAACCAAGCTGGATTTTAATGAAGCAAGATGATTGGGTGACAGTGGCATCAGCTGGACCATATGCAAATGGTTTGCACTTGCTCAAGACAGTTCATCACGCCAGCATGTTATCTTTTTACAGGCCGGATGCTCGTCCTGATGCCCAACCAACAGTGTCAAAGCACTGAAGCCAATGCTGTTGCATTAAGCTTACTTCAAAATAAGTTTATAGTCACAAAGTGCTTTGATACTATTGGTTGGGAGGCAGAAAAGTCATCTGACATGTGAAAAACATACACCACTTACCCGCTAGTGGACAAAACAAACAGCTCGGGGAACCAGCCAAAATGGAATAGACCCTTGACACATTTTCAAAACTTCAACACAGCTGGCTTAACGTCAACAATTTTGAGTACAAAGATAAGTTCAATCGTTTTCGTCTTTAATTAAAGAAAATGAACATAAGTCATCACATTATAAATCACAAAAACACATCAAATGCATCCATTCAATTACACCACAGTAAAGAAATCTGTGTTTGTTATTCACATGATGTCACCAGATTTTTCAGTCAAAAAAGTGTAATTGGAGTGACAATAAAACAGCTCTTCTTCATAACCAAAAAATACTGGTCTTAAATTAAATTTGCTTATTCAGCAGAATCAGCCACAACAACTACTTCCAGACTAATATCAAGCCAGATTTGTTAAGTGTTATTGGAAAATGCAACACAAGGGTCTGATTTTTAAACACAGTATTCACTGTAATCAACATTTTCATGGAATTCGTGAAACTGTGTCTAAGGAGATGACAATGGTGAGTATTTCAATATGTTTGTAATAATTTACCTCCACAAAAAACAGGGAGGGTTTCAAACTACACCAGCGAATTACGCGACATGCCTGCTCGGAAAAATGCCGTTCATTTTGTTCCAGATGCGGATGACGAGGTCCTGGCAGTGTCGAGGTACGTTCTCATCAAGCAGCCGTGGAAGGCTTGAGACGAGGACGTCGCGGTACGGCAGCAGATCAATGGCCGACTTGGCCAACAAGGCATCCATCAGCACGATGCACCGGCCTGGCTTTGATGATAGTTCTTCAAACGCTGTGACACCGACAACAGCCAGCTAGCTAGCTCGCTGAGTTAGGGTTTTACGTCCCACTCAACACAAAATAGGTCACTTTGGAGACGCTCTTTCTAGCTGATCTCTTGGCTAGTACTGAGAAAACAAAAATTAGAAAAAACCAGAAGAAATAACTGCAAAATATACCGTAAATCCAGGCTAACAAAAAAATAATCATGCTGCAGAAACACAAAACTACACCAACATAAAATCAACTAAAACAACTAAAAAATCCCATCACAATGAACTCCCTGAAACTACAACCTCGCGTTGGACAGAATGTGTATATTGTTATTAGGCCACATCGCAGTACTACGTATGTAGATTTGGCCTATTGTAACAGACTGAGTAGCGTGGTCTGTCTGTCGATCTGTCTGTCTGTCACACTAGTGAGCCCTGCAAAAACGGCTGAGCCGATCGAGATGCCATGCGGGATGAGGACTCAGGTGGGCCCAGGGAACCATGTATTAGATGGGGTCCAGTCTAGACCCCAAGGAAAGGGGAGGGGGAAGGGCGTCCCATTGTAAAGTATAGGGACACTTTGCGGTCATCTGTGCAAAAACGGCTGAACCAATCGAGGCACTGTTTGGGTTGTGGGCTTCAATGGGTCCAGCGAATTATGTATGAAATGGGGTTCAGGTTCCCCATGGGAAGTGACAGTTTTGAGGAAAAGGCTAAAGTATAGGGACTTTGTGTCATGAGCTGAAAAATGGTTGAACCGATTGAGGTGCCGTTTGGGTTATGGACTCAGGAGGGCTCAAGGAAGCATGTCTTACATGGGGCCCAGATCCCCCATACGAACGGGCAATTATTAGGGGAAAGAGCATGCCGGGGACATGCCCGACGACACTCTGCTGTGAGCAGTACAAAAACGGCTGAACCGATTGATTTGCCATTTTGGTTGTGGACTCGGGCTGGCCAATGCAGCACAAGTTCAATTGCATTCGCCCTCATGGGAGGGCACGTTGGTGCTATCTGGTGAATACAATTGAGCCATCCGTCTGTGGTGGTGATGCGGACATACGTCATAATTAGTTTGACCATTTGTTTCACATTGTTACTGTCGGTTTAGGTCATTATTAATTATTATTAAATCAATCCTAGCAACCTATACAGTTCCATTAGCAGCAAGTAACATATTGCACATGTCTGGGATCTTGACACAGAGTGTCAGACATCATAGTCATAGCTGTGCAACTAAATGCCTTCAGCAGTTGTGCAGTTCTATAACCACACAGTATTTGACATCATCACCCATGTCACATTTCACGTCAATTAGTTCCCAGATTTCAGAGTTCTAAGACCCCAATTTTATCAATCTTGAAGAGATTTTGTGCAAATATACTGCAAAACAGGGTGGACTGAAACAAATGTTTGCATTCTGAGTAGAAACAACTATTTTATGCCCTTACAACAGTGTAAGCACAGTGTACTACACCGCGAGTGTACAAGGTCCACAAACAAAACAGGAAGTAACCTCCACTGAGATCATCGACGGAACATGATGTTATGTGCAGTGACAGAGAACCAGCTGAAGCCATGCCTCTTGACAAATCCTCGTCCAACCAATCACCAACCAGACAGTGGTGCGGATAGTGCGTCGCCACCAGCCTGATATTCACACGAAACCACTACAACAACTGCTTACACACCTACCGTTAATAATTCATCAATCACAACCAAACATTTATACCTTATCTTGACGGTTCGATCTCATCACGAGATCTTCATCAGAAGAAGCTGGTACTCAGTTCTTCCGAGTGATGCGACGATCAGCTGTCGCATCAAGAAAGCGGTCGTAGGCGTGACTCAACTGATAACTGCCCTCGTCTCGATTCATAGCTCGATGGCCTTCCTTGCGGATATGTACAGCTTCCTTGATCCACCTGGTAGGACGGTCTTGTTCTCTGTCGATGACCGTAGATGATGATGCTGTTGCATGGCTGACCACCAACTATGACGGTCCATAGAGGATGCACATGACAACAACAACAAGCCAGCACCCATGTCAAATACGTGTTCATGTTGACGGTATTTTCACACACAGCCGTTCTATGGCCATTATACAAGTCAACCTGTGTTAGCTGTCACCTAGAGTTAAGATCTGGAGGATTTTGTTGGAGCAAAGTTTTACTGACTGCATGCCTTTGCTAGTGGTATCTAGCACATTCTGATTAGTAGAAGACTAGAGTTGTCCTTAGTGTTGTTACCTGCACCATCTCCAAACTGCAATTGGCAGTATGTGCACTAAATTATTATTTTGCTTAATTTCAGAGTAGTGACCATAGAAAGTGATGCTGAATGTGGTAAGTGATATAGGAAGTAAAGCAGAGAGTACAAGTAAAAGAAATTATACCTTGAACAACTGCAATAACTGTGGTGCTATTTTAGTGCTGAGAATGGCTGTTATGATGCCAGTCACCAAAATCACTGCTGAAGAATTGGAACTTCTTTACAGACTTACTTGACCTAGTACCCTGGCAATGATGATGTGCCCACGTTCTGTCAGCCTGCTTTGTCAAACAGTGGGGTCTCCATCTTTCCTGTCCGTGATGTATCAAGAAGCTTCATGTATTGCTACATCCGTAGCCGTACAGTCCCATTGATTGTCAACCCATTTCTTCTGTGGCCTCTCTTCTGCTGCTGCCCATATACAAGCAAGTACTTGAGCTGTGTGGGTGCAGAATGTAAAATATTGAGTCCTGGAAAGTACTCTACTACTCTACTACTACTAGTACTGGTCAACTGATGATAAATTGTCCCAAAAGGTGATGTGGTAGGATCATGTGATGCTGCTGACCCTGTCATGCTCACTTTATGGTGCTTTTAAGTTGGTTGGTTGGAGTTTAACGTCCCTTTTCAGCACAAATACGGCTATATCAGAGACGAAAGTAAGTAAGTAAATGATTTGAATAGTGTCAGTGTGTTAAAAAGAATTGGCGCATTGTTAAATATAACAAAGCACTCGTGGCTAGATCGTTTTGTTCTGCACAAACTAATGGTTGCTGCGAAATGTTTTTCCATTCTGGAGTACACATAATGAATATTTATGGTGTAAATCATGCATGTCCTGGGCACAGCTATCCAGTCACCAGAAAGTGAAGAACTCATCACTTGTATGTCTTACAGATGACCACGGCATTCATGCTGCTTGTGATGTGGTGCAAGACTGTTGTGCTGCATACACCACCACCACAACCACAACCATTTTATGGCCCTTTTCCAGGACCACCCAGGTGAGCCGGTGCCAGAAGGAAACTTCTGAACTTTATGGTGCAAGGGAAGATTAACAGAGGCAGACACACAGACCATCTGGCTGGGCGCCACTCCGTCCAGACTAACCAGTGCCCACCTCCATCATTCCCCCATTTTTTGTGCTGTGTACTGCTGTTGTTAATTGGCACTTCTACTCCGTTCATTTGAGAGCACCTTATAGATCATCTAGTTGTGTACGGTTTGTCCGTTTCTTTGTGTGCTGTTAGCTTTCACAAACACTGCATTTGAGGGACTTGTCTATGGAAGCACTGCAGTCCACGCTAACGTCATTCCAGTATGTGGATATTTTTCGTCAGATATACATTCAACATATCTGTTACAGTTGTATACATATGCCATTTAATGGCCTCATATTGAAGGGTTACCGCATTATCCCCTTTATTTTGCTGTTCCATTTGTTCATGACCTGACCATGCTGTTAGGACAGTATGTGACTTCATGCGCTTGTTTACATGTTCCTAGCATGTCTTTCCAGAACGTCTGTGCAATTCCACCTACCACCTTTGATGTACAATGATTGGTCCAGTCAGTAGCAACTATTCGGAGAGGGAGATTGAGACTGTGATTGATGCATGCCATTGCCTCAGGGATCTCCAGTGAGGAGGTCTGCTGACATATTGAGCAACCAGCATCATCCGTAACAGATGCCTGAACAACCTCAAGTTCTTGTATGAGCAGATCTGTTAGTGGATCATAGCAAGCCCTCTGGGCCTGCCTGAATCACTGCCAACTGACTGGAACTTCTCTCCTGGACGCCCTTGTCACACATGGCTCCAGACGGTTGAGACCAGTATTCTACGGTGCCACTTAACACTGGATTATCATCAAGCTCAGAACATACAAGCTTAAAGTACTTTTGTGGGGTCGGCCACGTCCAGTGGACAAGCCAAATGATGATTTCCTTGGCCATTTCACTCTAACAGATTTCTATAACCATGCAAGTCCATCATGCTGGCAAAGTAGACATTACTGCTCTCACTATAATGTAACATAACCCAACCAGCAACTGATTCTAGTTGCAAACTGTCCTGTAGCTAATAGCTATTAAGACCTGTTATGTATTTATTTCTGTTGAGAATTAACATGGATGGTATGGCTTATACATGTAGTGTACAATAACAAGTGCCACTGTTAGATTATGTAGTAGCCAGTAGAATTAGTAGTGGCCATTCCACTGTCAGGTAACAACCTTAGGCAAGTTGTTCACTTGCATGTCTCTATCACCAAACAGTATAAATTGGTATGGTCAAAGGGCGGTGATGCCGTATGGCTTGGAAGGTAACTGTAGGTCTGGCGTCGCACTGGCCATGCATCACAGACGCAAGTTGTTTATCTACCCACAGGCTCAGTGGCCTAGTAAGGGAGATGTGCACCTCGCCTGTGCTCCACAAGCTTAGTTGGCTTTACCTTGCCTTTTGGTATAATTTATTTTATCTCTTTGCGAGTTTCTTGAGTTGCATAAAGTTCTGTGTTTGTGATGTGAATGTTAATAAGGTGATGATGCTGATATAACGTGTGATTAGTGGAGCTGTTAATGGTCGTGTTGCAGGCTGTTTACCTTCAGTGATCATGCTCTGTTCAAGGTCATTGTCTTGTGGCTGTTTCTCCAGCTACATCCCACTCTTCACCAGTTTCCACAGTACTCAGCTGTTCATACTTACTTTGTCGGGTGATCATCTCCTTGCTTCCTCGCTAGTTTCATCTGTTAGTCAATAGCCAGTGTGCATTCAGTTTCACTCACAGCCAGCATGCAACGGTACTGCAGTGTGTCCAGCATTGTGCTGTTTGTGACGTGATGAACAGTGTGTCGTATGCATCACTTAACTTCATAATCAACTTTTTTCCATTCGTGTGTTTGTGTTGGTTCTGTTTTTATAACCAACTGCTTTTATGTACGGTACTATTTTGTTTAAAAAATTATGGGTATACTTGTGTTATGTGCTAATAAATACTTCTTACTTACTTACTTAACTATATTGTACAGAGATGGTGTAGTTAACACCGTTCAAGAGAATTCTACCATCTTCTTCCTATTACGAATCCATTAGTTGCCATCAGCAAGGATATACGGACTGTAAAGCTTTGCTCCAGCAAAATCCTCAAGCTCTTGCAGTTCTTACGTTTGAGTGCCGGCTGACACGGGACAGGCATGGCGAAGCGTTTTTGAAACTGGTGTGCCAAGTTAGGGAGTTTGGGGACGGAAGTCCCCTAGTGGGTCCAGGGGCAAAGCCCCGGCGGGATGTGGGGCCTGGGACAGAGCCACCAGAAGCTTAAGCATTTTTGTAACTGATACATTAAATTTCGAAGGTAACCATAAAGGAATTACAAAATGAAGAAAATTATACCTGCTGCTTTATTTTTAATTTAGGACAGTTCATGTTCATTGAGTTATATTGACATTATATTGACGTATCATCTCTAAGCTGTATTTATTCTCATATCCACCAATTACTCGTTACATAAGAATGGTGAACCACGTTCCTGCTAATGAAGGAGAAATTATCACTTGTGTCACGTGTGAGTGTCGTGTCAAGGTAAACAATGTAATTTAAAAGAAAACGGACTCAACTAGAATGTGTGCCAATGCCCAACATGATGGCTGCCCTGCCGAATATAGGTGGAGCCCTCTGTTCAATGCTGCAGTTTGGCTGACGCCCACTACTAGAGTGCCATGCAGTAACGCTGCCAAGACACGAAAGCCATTGAAATTTGCTGGAGTGCTCCAAACTAACGAAACGATCTCTTTAGCTAGTGGGCCGAAGTTTGCCATATTGTGAGGACGTGTGGAGGAGGTATTGCTGTTTAACAAGTTATTTTTCCAGTTGTCGATAAGTGCCTTAGTTGCGAAGATATAGCCCGACAAAGTTGTGCGATGGTACCCAGATAGCAATTTTTGCAACATTTTTGCATCCTGTATTTTAAAGCGAGCCGCATACAGCACGTTTCAGACCTGCATTCCTAAATTCGCACTAAGGCCACACCATGTGTGGAAGTATGGTAGACAGACAGACAGACAAACAAACAAACAAATGGCATTCAAAATATTACCCCCACCTACTTGTGGCAGTGATAAGTGTTGGGTCAGAATTTAGCTATACAGGGCGTTTACAGTTTTGCAGAGTGTAGGGCCTCATACCAGTACAGAATTATCATGCTTTGTGATGTGTTCTTGGTCATTATGTGATAATGGCACAGCCTGGAGTTGAGCCAATGACATTTCCATGATGAGTCCAGTGCATCAACTGTGACACTAATATGGTGATAACAGTTTGATATATCTCTTGTCTTTGAGAGGCTTCTTCCTCCAGACTTCGAAGCCTGGAGTTGTAGATATATATGCAATTTACCACCACCGCACCACAGCCATATTACGGCTCTTTTTCCGGGACCACCCGGCTGAGCCGGTGCCAGAAGAGAGCTTCTGGACTTTATGGTGCAAGGGAAGATTAACAGAGGCAGACACACTTACCATCCGGCTGGGCGCCACTCCGTCCAGACTAACCACTGCCCACCTCCGTCATCCCTCCATTTTTTTACAGGCTGGATGCCCTTCCTGCCGCCCAGCCAATAGTGTCAAAGCACTGAAGGCATCATATATGCAGTTTACTGTAGATATAAATCTAGCCATGCTTGTTATCACCAGTCGTGTTTGCATGTTCAGCATGACGAAGTCTGGTCCATTTCTTGATCGTGAAGAAGGCTGCCATTATATCAACCTGTTTCGTGTTCTTCATTTGCATGGAATAACAGATAGTAAGTTTCAGTGTGCTTTGTAGACTCTCCGTTTAGACCTACTCATTGTTTGACCTTCTGTGGCATCATCTCTGCAAACTGACAGACAGACATCCGTTTAATGGCCTCTTTTCCAGGATAGCCTGGGCAAGCTGGCACCAGAAAGGTTAAACCAGTCTGAATTTTAATGAAGCAAGAGATGACGGAGTGGCAGCGGCATCAGCTGGACCATATGCAGATCACTTGCACCTTGCTGCAGAGAGATAACCTCATCACTCAAGTTTTTACAGTCCAGATGCTCTTCCTGACGACCAGCCAACAGTGTCAAAGCACCGAAGGCAAATCTATGCAAACTGAATGTAGTGAAAAATCAAACTTATCTGCTGCTGTGATCTTGGACTTCAGTCATTGCAAGTGTGTTCGTACATTTGGTCTTAACTTCTCCACAGTGATTGGTTTAGTTTCATCGCAGTCATAGTAATGCGAGTTATCTGTTTCTGTTTTTGTGTTGCACTGCTAAATCTATGTAGTGCATATGTAATAACTTCATAATCAACTTTTTCCCTTTGTGTGGTTGTGTTGTTTCTCTGTTTTTATAACCTACTGCTTTTTTATGGTCGCCCTATGTAATAGGGCAGACCATATGTATTTTTATCCTGTTGTTTGTTCTTTTTTTCCTCGCCTAATGTCAGCAGTCGGAGATTGGATGTTTGCCATACTTCCACACATGGTGTGCCTTAGTGGGAATTTAGGATGCAGGTCTGAAACGTGCTGCACGCGGCTCGCTGGAAATGCAGGACGCAAAAAATCGCCAAAAAGTCGCTATCTGCACACCATCATACAACTTTGTCGGGCTATATCTTCGCAACTAAGGCACGTATCGACAATCGGAAAAAAAACTTGTTAAGCAGCAATATCTCCTCCAGATGTCTCCACAGTGTGATGAACTTTGGCCTACTAGCAGCTGAGATCGATCTGGTAGTTTGGGGTACCCCAGCTCATTTCAACGGCTTTCGCGTCTTGGCAGCGTTACTGCACGGCAGTCAAATTGTGAGCGTCAGCCAAACTTTGTGGCGTTGAACAGAGGGAGCTACCTATGTTCCGCAGGGCGACCATCACGTTGGGCATTGGCCCACATTCTAGTATTTACTATTTTGGTTTTAAAATTGTGCATATACATTTGTTATGTGCTAATACATACTTCTTACTTAACTATATTGTACAGAGATGGTTTACTTAACACCATTCAGGAGAATTCTACTATCTTGTGCACTAACTAGTGCACTAGTTGCCATCAGCAAGAGCATACGGGCAGTAAAACTTTGCTCCAACGGCTCTTAAGTTTCAGTACCAGCTAACACAGGACAGGCGCAGTGGAGCATTTTTGAAAGTCGTACACCAAGTTAGGGGAGTCCCCTAGTGGGGTCCAGGGCAAAGCCCTGGCGGGGTGTGGGGTGGAGCCCCAGAAGCTGAAGCATTTTTGTAACTGATGTGTTAAATTTTGTAACTGTAAAGAAATTACGAAAATAAAGAAAATTATATCTGCTGCTTTATTTTTAATTTAGCTGAATGCTGACATTTTAATTATGCAAAAAAGTGGTATGCTAGTTCAGTGGACTGGCATACCACTTTTTAAAGTGGTATGCCAGCGTAGTCTATGTTTTCTCCGACACAAAACCCCTGTATCATTACTGCGCTAAGTACAAGTAGCACGTATGCATAATTTTGTAGATACTATTAATTACTATTAAAAGTGCTACAGCCACAATCTGAAAAC
>Ga0209259_1000696_pt1 | contig 10647 bp, 5 predicted proteins | sample WorMetGr2BELIZE1_FD_187417 | JGI IMG/M metagenome (GOLD analysis project Ga0209259, IMG submission 187417) | Marine gutless worms symbiont microbial communities from Max Planck institute for Marine Microbiology, Germany - Inanidrilus... ...
CTTAGAGTCATGCCGGGTTGGTCCTGTGATCACTGCTCATCTTTGTCTAGGCCTACTCCCCTGTATAGCGCATTGCATTGCTGGTTCTTACTTAGTTCACGTTAAAAAGTAGCTTAACTGCAGACACTGCAACACTTGTGCAGAAGTGGCATACAGACAGTTTGGCGACAGTGCTGAACTGTCCAGACAATTTGGACCCATCTCAATGGTGCCAAAGTATCTTTGGTCCAAACTGTCTCGGGTCTGAAGTGTCTGTACACCTTATTTTGTACCTATTAATTGATAAGCGTGCATAATGTTCCGACAGTTATGTATTTTTGCCTGTTTGTTTTTGACACAGGAAATAAGAAAGTGTTTGGTTGTGAATAGTGTGTGGTGGTATGGTGGTATTACTGCTGCACTGCGGTACCATTTTTTTTGCAATAGCATTACTATGGCATTCATGGTACTTTTTGGTACCACAATAGCGGAAGTACTGAGGCTCTGGTGTTCCGTAGTTGCTCATAATTGTCTAAATAGTAATGCAGTAAACGCATCATTTGAATAATTGCTATTCAAGGCAATCACACTATTAGCTTCGCATTATTATGCAATAATGAACAAGCCATGGACACGATATAGAATGCATCCATGGCCACTCATACAATACCCATAGTCTGTAACTTATTTATTCTATGTACTATTTTAGTCAACTAGGGACCCGCATAATGAGTAACATCGATGTAGTTGAAAGTTGAATGTACTACATTGCCATTGGTTTTTACCGTGTGAACGGTGTGACGCAGCTATGCTAGCGCGGTCTTGGGAGTCGTAATTCTGTCCATCTGTCCGTCCGTCCGTCTGTCTGTCCGTCTGTCACACACGTGCTTTGTTATTAATCCAAAGAACCTCCCGGCGATATTTTTGTACCACATGAAAGGCAATCCTTTTAGTTTTCTGCCACCCACCAGTCGTTGGTGGGCGATGTCCCCTTCCACCTTTAATGGGTGATCGAAGTGACCCACCCCCTTCAAAAATTGTTCACTTCGACAGATTTCCGCCTGTAACATCTCAACAGTAAGAGCTAGCGAAAAAAGTTCAATTGTGATGAATAGGAAGTCGTACATGGGCTTTCCAACAAGCAAGCTGTGGATGAAATGCTTAAGTTACCTCATAAGTCTCCCAAAGGGTGGCTCAAAAAGCAAACTTTCCTTTTTGGAATAAAAGTCAACTTCAGTTGAATGAAGTCTGCTACAAAGTTTCTTTGAGAGAAAACTTCCAGTGGCAAAGTTGTAGTACACTCATTCCCCTATCTAACGGTACATAGATGTTGGGGGAAAACACTAACCCTTCAACCTCAAATGTAGCGTCAAAGTGACGCATCCCCTTGATGAAGAGCTGAATTTCGGCTTGTAGTTCCTCAGCTGTAACTAACAGCTAGCTAAATGTTCATTTATCACTTAAACCCAATTCCATTATGCTAGTTGGTTCGGAGCTGGTTCGAAGCTGGATTGAGGTGAAATTTGGCCTATCATCTAGCTTGCTAGCAGCGAACTAGCACAAGCTAGCAGGTTCGCCACCAAATTCCATTACACTATCTGGTTCGAACCAGATAGCGTAATGGAATTTGGCTTCGAACCTGTCTGCGACCAGCTTCGAACCAGCTAGCACAATGGAATTTGGTTTTTATAGGAAGTCAACCACGCGCTTTCCAACGGGATATAGATAAAGCACCTACCTGTCCCCTAAGCCCCCCAAAGGGTGGCTCAAAAATGCCACTTCGCAATTCCTCAGCTGTGAGTGCTAGCTAAAATGTTCAATTATCACCTATAGGAAGTTGACCATGCTTCTTCCAATGACGTACACATGAAGCATCTACGTTTCCCCTAAGCCCCCAAAAGGGTGGCTCAAAAATTCCACTTCGCAATTTTGCGAATCGAAGTAACTTGTGCGTCACGCGGTCTCTTTGCGATAGCTTAGCTACTTGTACATTTTGCTGACAGTAAGTCCACGAACAGGACTAAGTACAATAAATATTGCTGAAATTCCTACAAAAGCTAGTAAACACATATTTGAACTTAGTTGGCATTCACACATCAGGGTTCACACTTCAGACACACTTAAGTGTATTCTTACTACTTATGTTCATGAACTTATTTAAATGCTTAGTTAATTGCTTATTTACTTAATGAACTTACTACCGGGTCCGGTACAAGCTTGGTGTTACAGTCCACCGATGTCTCCACAACAAAGCCCCACAGTATCTGGTAAACTGCGGCATTCCGCACATCATTGCTTGCTGGCCGTACCATGCCATTGACATAGCACACTCAGCTGTTGGGCATTCTCAGTCGCCGGACCCACTGTCTGGAACTTGCTTCCACACCAACTAAGAGACTCCAACTGCAATGAGTCTACATTCCGACAGTCACTCAAGACATTCTTCTTCTACCAGTATTAGCATGTTCAGTGCATTAGAGGTGTTTATGATTATGCGCTATATAAATCACATTTTACTTATTTACTTACTTACTGCGTGAAGTCGCGAACTCAGTTCAGTCGGTTTTTGTCATTTTATGCCGTGCTTTACTAGTTAATTTAGCCTTACTTAACATGTTACTCAACTTACATACTTATTTACTTTCTTAATATTACTGAGTGGCCGTCACCGTGATATTTTTTCACGGTATGTGAAGTGGCACAAAATCGCTGGTATTGCCCAATGCCAGTTGTGAATGTGGTTATAGATTGGTTGGATTCTCTCAGATGTGCCAGTGATTACATAATACATATTGGACTTTCATTGTGCTATAGTTGATACAATCTTGATTACCAGATGTGCACCGTGGTACTGAATTGTCTTGTTGCCACTGATATGGCATCAGTTAGGAAAAATTGTTGATGTTTTGGTGTTAATATTGTTCTTATTTTATTTGTTACAGGTGCTTCGTATGTGAGCACCATCCAGATATAATCTCAGCATGGACCAGTCTCAGTATCCATCATATATGCAAAATATTCTTCAGGTTTGGCCATACCATATAAGTAACATTCTAAATGCAGTGTTGAAGTGTTTTGTTTGATGCAAGACTAACCTCTTTATTAAAGCATATACAATGTAGTTTGGTCTATCCTGGAATATAACTGTCATATAGTCATTGTCCAGCTGCAAGACATTACTTGCATTGAGTCTGTACAGACTGAAGCATTTCACTCAGTTTGTGCCTGGGTTTGACAAATTGTCAAGCAACAAATATCTTCATTAACTAAATATTATAAGTATTAGTATGGGTAGCTTTTACTCGATCTTGTAGTGTAATGCCAATTTTTGGGCGACCGTTTGTAAAACGGTTGGCCTTATGCCATCGGACCGTTGTCTGTCTGTCTCTCTGTCTTGTCCTGTCCTGTCCTGTCTGTCTTGACTCAGCTCCCCCTAATAGGGGCACAGCCCCTCCCAATTTTTGGCCCATGTCTATTGTGGCCAAACGGCTGGACGGATCAAGATGCCACTTAGTGCAGAGGTAGGCCTCGGCCCAGGTGACATTGTGTCAGATGGGGACCCAGCTCCCCCTAAAAGGGGGACAGCCCCCAATTTTCAGCCCATGTCCATTGTGGCCAAACGGCTGCATGGATTAAGATCCCACTTGATATGGATGTAGGCCTCGGCCTAGGCGACTTTGTGTTAGATGGGGACCCAGTCCCCCCAAAAGGGGCACAGCCCCTCCCAATTTTCGGCGCATGTCTATTGTGGCCAAATGGTCGCCCATCTCAGCTACTGTTGGGCTCTTGTTTTGGGTCTTGTCATATTGAAATACACCACAACTGTTTTACGGCCCTTTTACCGGGACCACCCGGGTGAGCCGATGCCAGAAGAGAACTTCTGGACTTTATGGTGCAAGGGAAGATTGACAGAGGCAGACACATAGACCATCTGACTGGGCGCCACTCCGTCTGGACTAACCAGTGCCTACCTCCATCATCCCCCATATTTTTTTACAGGCCGGATGCCTTTCCTGCCGCCCAACCAACAGCATCAAAGCACTGAAGGCATATTGAAATACATTAATTAAATACATTTTTAAAATTAAAATTTTAACTTGTTTAGTTTTGTTGCTTATATTGTGTGCAGCTGTAATGAGTAAACAGAAACAAAGAGAAGGACAGATTGCATTTAGGTCTTTCAGCATTCTGATTGTTTATAAAATGATTGTACTGCTGGCAAAACATTTTCTTAGCTATCCAATGATGTTGGGAAAATAAATGACAACAACTGTTTAGTCAGATCACTGAATTTTCATTGTAAATTAAATATTAAAATTATGCTGTTATGGCAGCTACAATTACACTTGTACAATACATCAAACTGCTGTTCTATAGGGATGTGATATTTGTGGATACTGAGTCACCAGTTATGTGTCCAATAAGTTGGATTACATGGGAATAGAATAGAAAATTGTTCCAGCAAATAAATGTATTTATATGATTTTTATTGCTGTTGTTGTGTGCGGAACTGTTGTGTGCTTTGTGTGACGTGAGAAGAACCGTGTTTTGATCTCTGTAGCCAACTCCACCACTGCAGCATACGTCGTTGTTCTCATCAGTCAACACAACATATGCAGTGCCAGCGGGTGCAAATTCAGCCGCAAGTTCTGCGTCGAACGTCGGGATGTTCTCAGCGCCTCCTGCACACACTGGCTCTGCCCTGTCTTTTGTTCAGTCGCAGTCAGCTTCTAGCCTGCACCCTCCAACACCTATGACGCCCGCCACTCCTGCACCCGAAGGATCTGGCATTGTGCCACAGCTCCAGTAAAGTTCTCTTTTTGTGTTACATATAAGGCTGTTATCAGTGAAAAGATTTTGTTACTACTTCAGTTTTAAAAGATTTTACAACTACTTCAGTCTAATGGCTATTTTTCTAGGTGAACCTGGTCAGCCAGTTCCCTTTCTGGTCTTCTGCTCTTCCAACTGTTCTGGAAGAGAATCTCTCATGGAATGAGGTTTTTTTATGGTCCAAATGTCTTTCCTGTTACCCATCCATCAGTGTCAAAGTACTGAACGTAACAATAGCACTGACCCCGACCAGTGAACTGGCTGCTTCCTTTCTTTATCCACCACTGGTCTCCTGACAGAAGGTGCGTTGATCCGTGTGTGCCATCTCTCTGAAGCCAGTACCAACAGTTAAAAGATTTTCGTACATTAAATGTCTTTAGTACATTTGCAAGTTTGTTCACCATGTGTTCAGGATGTTTGTGCTACTCTTTGGCTGTTTGTCTATAGTTAACAGATTTTGTTTCTCTGGTCTGTTTCATTTTATTTTAGAGTCTTAAGTTAAATAACTGTACAGTTTGCAGCATAATTTGTTGTGTCACTGGGTGCTGGTGCTGGAGAGGTGATGTAAACAGTGACGTACTGATATTTCTTCTATCGGGAGTTTGTTAGCAGATGAAAAAAGGATAAGGCTCATTTGGTAATTTTGAGTCTTCTTTTTCCTTGATTGGTGTCTGGAAAGCCATGCAGCCACACAAAAAATCTTGGACTAATCAGCCTTGACTGGAAAATGGTTGATAAACTGGTATGCTCATGTGTGTGGCTTGTGTTACTGTGCAGAAATATTGTATGCACTGTTAACCTGGGATGCAAACTCGACCTGAAGAAGATCGCTCTGCACGCACGAAATGCCGAGTACAATCCCAAACGATTTGCTGCAGTTATTATGCGAATACGTGACCCTCGTACGACTGCCCTCATTTTCAGTTCCGGCAAGATGGTTTGCACTGGTGCAAAAAGGTTCATACACAGTCCTTATTTGTATTTTTATGCAGTCACTTATTTTTGAACTGTAGCATTCTTTTGCTACTGCAGTAAGTAAGTAAGTAAGTAACAAAGTACTGGAAGTTTCGTTCAGTGAGAATTTTCTGTATTAGCCAAGAGCTCAGCAACTGCTGGGATGGCTGATGTGGCCTCTTGCTTGGAACAGAGAGCCCTTTCTATGACATACCAGCTGCGTCCAAGAGTCTCCAAGTTATGTTTGCCTCCCAAAGAATTACAAAGATCGCCATACGTTTGGATGACACACCGTTTGGGTGTCAGACGTCTGGGCAACAGACCCTGACCACCCTACTAACCCTACTCTCCTCACTCCAGCCTAGCCCTAACGTCGCCCAGACGTCTGATGCTCGAGCGTTTTGTCGCCCAAACGTCTGTACGCCATTACAAAGTTCCATCATTTTGGCTTGCAACTGAGAAACAATTCTTGTCTTCCTGCTAAAGTAATGATAATTCTTGAAGCAACACACCAGCTACAGTCAGTTGATGTAGAGCAAGTGGAAGCAAGTGGATTCACATCCACTTGGTTTACATCAACCGATGGTGGTCAATGCAACTGTAGTGCATAAAACAATTGGTAGGTGAATGTTAGGATCAAGACAAACTGACAATATCGTAGACAGATGTCTTAAATTTTCTTGTCCTTATATAATGGCATGTGTTGCTTAGCGAATGTCATAACATATAAGAGCCACTTTTATTTCTTCATGGTCATAAAATCAAGGTGAACAAAAAGCAAAAGGCCAATTTTTGCTGCATGTAACAGGTAAGCTCATTTACAGAAGCATATGCAAAAACATTGGTATTCAATTCTTGTATGCTACACTTGCCATAATGATATGATTTCTTTCTGCATCACAGTCAGCACAGAGCATAAGATCACCTTGTAGTTTTATTGGAGAGTTGCTTCTTCCTGCTGGGCATTGGCCTGATGGGAGTCCTTTGTACTTTGGCGTCAAGCAATATTGTACTGCATCTTCATATCAGCTGCGAGCTTCAACCAACCATTATTATAGGTTAATAAAGTACTTCTTGTTCATCTCCTTGATCAATAGTGTACTTCGATCATTTAACTACTACTACTGCTACCGTTTTACGGCTGTTGTACAGGACAACCTGTATTAGCCAGCACCCACAGTTAAGAACTGGAGGATTTTGTTGGAGCGAAGTTTTTCTGCCGGCATGCCCTTGCTGACAGCCACTAGTGCATTTGAGTTGGGGAGGGAATATGCTAGAGTCTGCTCAACATTGTTACTTTTGCTGTCTCTATACAGGATGGCCACAAACCTAGAAAAACCTGGAATACTTGGGAATTCTCTGAACCTGGAAAACTCATGGAATTCTCAGGGAATTCTGTGCAACCTCAGGGAAAAATTATAACAAATAAAATAATTTTAGTACTATCCACTATTTGCGTAAAACAACTGACGACTGGGTAAATAGGATCATTGTGATCTGAGAGAGTAGCGACCCTGTCCAGTTAATGTTGGCTAAAATAGCCGTTTCTGCATGTGTGCGGTGAAAATAGGGCTAAAAATCGCCCTAAATGCTGCCAAATTGCCAGAATTTTTGTACTGGAAAAGTCACTTACTACCCTGCCCATGTAGTCCTGTGGCTAGACCACTTGGACGCCATGTGCAGTAGAGCGTGACGTGCACTGTGTGCCATTGGTTCGAGGTTCAATTCGAGCCGCGGCCCGGGTAAGACGCATCTGCCTATGTAAAAGTAATTATGTGAAAATAATTCCTACGCACATGATGATCAGGGAGATAATCCCGGGCATGCAACAGAGGGTTCGATGGTGTCCTCTATAAAATGTGACCGTTGCTGGCACCTTGATTAGCATCGCCAAGGTGTCAGTCGCGCTGACATCGGCTGAAGTGATAGACTTGGCTGGGTCCGTTGACTGATGTTGAATAACTGGCGTCAGTCAATTGAGCCTAAGCCAGTCAGTAGGCCACGCCTAGAAGGCGCGCTCTATAAATACCTGACAAGCTGCTCATGCCAACTCACCCCTCCTCACCCTTCAGTCACACACACATTCATACACATCATCAACCAGACTCCTCCCCTCCTGGGTTAACACAATGGGCCTGCTATAAAAGGCCTCAGCGTATGGGTCCAGAGTAGGCTGGACCCTTGCCGGAAGGATACAAGTCTAATTATGACTCTGGAAAAGCCTGAAAAACTCGGAATTTTTTTCTCCTACTTTTTGGCCACCCTGCTGTACCATCTTCCATCATATAAATAATAATCCTTTTTATCATAGTTTAACAGAAAAATGATATGTTTACTTTTTACGTAGATATCAGTCATCATACATCGTGTATATACATTTATTGAGTATCCAATAGACTTTCACTTAGTAACCAAAATATTATGAAACTTTTAACATCAAAAGCTGCAAAAACCTAAATGCCAAAAAGCTGACGAGTTTGGAAAATCAAAATTTGGCATGTACCGTTGGATAGCATGTACCGTTGGAGTATCCGAATGTGCTGTGGTATTCATAGGTCCAGGACGATTTTCTTCCAAATGCATGCATACATTTATTTCCGTTAACTGACAGTGCAACAATATCACACACAGATAAGATGACCCATTACCGCTGTCAGCTGACAAGATAAGGTACAAGTTATCTGTAGGTAAGGTGTATGCATTTGGTACTGGTGACTGAGAGCTGGCATAAATGCAGCATTGCTCCTCCCGTCAGGAGTCTGGGGTGGATGAAGCAAAGATGAGGCCAGGCCACTGGTTGTGGTCAGTGCTTTGTTTCCTTCAGTGCTTTTACACTGTTGGTTGGATGACAGGAAGGACATCTGGCCTGTGCCATTTATCCTCAAAGATTCTCTTCTGGAACAAGTGGAGGAAGAAAACCGAGAGGTACTGACGGGAACTGGCTAGCCTGTGTTCACCAAAATAACCTGTTATATGTCAAGAGGGATGTTCAACACTTCACTCACTTAAATGAACAAAGGACCATTCATACAGAATGGGCAGTAGGTAGTTTGAGCCAAACGGCATTTATTATGAAAGATTTGAAGATTTAATAGATGCACATGTACTTGTTAAGTCTTCAGATCTGTCATGTCTTGTATGACTAATAGTACTGTTGATACATTTGTGTGTCTTTGACACACATGCAGCCAACTTTCTCTTCTAGAGTTACTGTGTGTCGGGCCGGTCCTAACTTTTTGGGAATTGAAACAGGATTTTTACAGGCCAGATGCCCTTTCTGTTACACTGTGAACAGTATCAAAGCACTGAAGGGAATGTATTTTTCTGTGATAAATTGGTAAACTATCATAAAGGGGCTCCATTAAGTGAATGCATTTATCAGTAATAATCACCACACGACTGTTTTACGGCTCTTTTCCCAGGACCACCCGGGTGAGCCGGTGCCAGAAGAAAGCTTCTTCTGGACTTCATGGTGCTAGGGAGTATAACAAGAGGCAGACACACCTACAGAGCGGGTGGGCGCCACTCCATCCGGACCAATCAGCAATCCACCTCCATGAATCCCTTCCATTTTTATTTTAGATGCCCTTCCTGCCGCAACCCTTCCAGTTTATCCTGGCTTGGGGCAGGCACAGGAATATGCTGGATTGCATACCCCCGTGGCTTAGTAATGATAATTGTCAGTTTGCTTATGCCCATGACACACGCTGCAGAAACCTGCGCCAGAAAACTGGCGTCGGTTTCTGGCGCATCTGTCATACAATCTGGTGCAGAATTTTTCTGGCGCCAGATTCTGGAGTCGGATAGAACATGTTCTATTTCTCGACAGAATTTGGCGACCATGTGATCAAAATACTGATTTGTGATTGGTCAATGATCAATGTTGTTGTTGTTTTCGTTTGTTGGAGTTGTAAATTTTGTTTGTATTTTAGATGATTGAAATTATTTATCTTATTCAGTCTATTTAACATGAGTTGGACTGATAGCGAAATAGAAAGTTTGATTACTTTTTATTCGTCCATATTGGTTTCTGGCGCCAGAAATTTTGCAACTGGCGTGAAAAACTGGCGCCAGAAACCGACGCCAGTTTTCTGGCGCCGGTTTCTGGAGCGTGTGTCATGGGCATTATAAGAGACAAACTGAGTGGTGAGGTACTGGCGTGGTTATCTACCTGGAGTGAAGTGCAAATGATTTGCATATGCTCCAGCTGATGCCAGTGCTACCCCATCATCTCTCACTCCAGTAAAATCCAGAATGGTTTATCTTTCTGGTGCCATCTTACCCAGGTTGTCCTGGAAAAAAGGCCGTTAAATGGATGTAGTAGTAGTAGTGGTACTTATAAGGAACAATAACTGTAGATGAAAGTCATGCTGTCATGTCTGCATTGATTTGTGTTGTAGTGAAGAACAAGCAAAGCTAGCAGCTAGAAAATATGCACGTATTGTGCAAAAGCTTGGTTTTCAGGTTTGTTATTTGACGTTGTTTATGCTAAAACAAGCGTTTAAAGTAATTTGACAAAAAGGTCGCATTGCCACGACACACATATGGTAGTCCATATACTTTATACTTTTGTCCATATACTTTAGCCGATCCTTTCCCCCTAAAAATTGTCCCTTCCCATGGGGGATCTGGACCTCATCTATTACATGTTTCTGGTGCCCACCCGAGTCCTCAACCCAAGTAGCATCTTGATTGATTCAGCCTTTTTCGCAGGGCTTACTAATGTGACAGATTGACAGACTACGCTACTCAGTTTGTAAGCCCCGCATGGGCCGGGGCACCCCTTCCCTCTTTCCCACCCTTGTCCATTCACCTCCCCATCTTTTGCTCTTTTTTACTTTTCCCATTGTCCTTTTCTCGTTCGCTTTACCTATTTTCTTTCTT
>Ga0209259_1000697_pt1 | contig 10636 bp, 7 predicted proteins | sample WorMetGr2BELIZE1_FD_187417 | JGI IMG/M metagenome (GOLD analysis project Ga0209259, IMG submission 187417) | Marine gutless worms symbiont microbial communities from Max Planck institute for Marine Microbiology, Germany - Inanidrilus... ...
CCCTTAAGGGTTGGTTCACACCCCCATCCTGAAAAATACCCTGCTGAGCGCGATGAAATTTGGCACAATGACGGGCATTGGTGCGTAAAAGAGTTTAAGGGATTTTGGTGAATTTTGGTCCACTATTCTGCGAGCATAAATTTTCGGCAGTGGATATCTCGTACACTTCTTGTCGTAGCGAGACAAAATATGGCAGCGTTAGGCGTCTGCAGGGCCAAATTAATCGACACTTATTCCCCGAATTTGGTGAATTTTGATCTGGAGGTCCCGCGATACCATGCGGCGACATGCATGAGTCATTCACTGATGCACTTGTATGGACTACAGAGGCATCGAGGGATCGATAGGGGGATCGAATCGACAGTCTGGGAGACCGTGCTTCTCAGAGGTGTCCAGAGCGGCTGGTAGAAAATAAGGGGTCTGTCGAACGATGACATTACCATGACCTTGGGCGACCTCTAATCATACCGAAGTACCCATTTTGGTAAATTTTACGACACCAGTCCTATCTTCACTGCAGAACGAACGAAATTGGGCACTTCTAACTTAGTATACATAACAAGTAGGACTACTGATCTACAGGGTGTTCCAACAAAAGATCCCCTAGTTTTCTGTCGATATCTTTGCGACTGATAAAACTTTTAAAGTAAAATTTATTAGTCGCTCTTCACGGCCAAATGGCAATCATTACTACATCTCTTTTTCTAGCTTAACTAACACAGGTCTATAGAGTTGCCAAGTTTCTGTTTTTGTAATTGGTCTCAGAAAATGTGTAAATTCAAAATTTACATCATGTTGATAAGCACAGAAAAAATAGAACTTGGAAGCAGCTGCTGAAAATCATGCCACTTTGAGTAGTTGGTGCGCCGTTTGTAACTATGTAGGCAGTACATTTCGTGGTTACCTCCGCCAAGGAGGTTATGTAATGGTCGTTGTTTGTCTGTTTATCTGTCTGTCTGTTTGCATGTTAGCAACTTTGCGCAAAAACTTCTAAACAGATTTGCATGAAATTTTCAGGAAGGTTGGCAATAATAGGCTAGCGAACAAATGATTAAATTTTGGTGGCGATCCGGATCACGGATACGGATCCGGATCCGGGTAAGACATGCCTTGGCGGAAGCACGCACTGTCTCAGTGCTTCTAGTTTAATGTGTTATTTTTAGGGAATCAGGATGAATGGCGAAAGTTTTCAGAACTTTACCAAGCACTTATAAGTGTGCACGGCGTTGGCTGAAGGACACACTAGATATCTTAATGTGATATTTTGAGTTATCCGTCCGTGCATGATCCCTTTTAAAGTTTGGGACTCTGTACTAGCTTTGGAACGGGCGAGTCTACGCACTCAAAAGTTGGTACACAGATTGCCCATGACAAGTACTGGAAGCCACGACAAATATTCCCAAAAGGGACCGACAATGTCAGGGTCACACGGTACCCTTTTTGAATGTGGAATAGACATTTCAAATTTGGTATATGGAATGACTTTGGCGAAAACTAGCTACGACACCCAAACAAGGTCACGTGACCACTTTCGAAATGTTGAACCCTCCGTCCTCTATTTGAAACGATTGTAGTTATCCAGTTCAAATTTGGTGCAGGCCTACAAATTGAGACTTGACAGTGACAAGTAAAGCAGTGACAAGTTAAGGTAGGCCTAACTGATAATAAATTATATGCCGAAATGGGGAGTCATCATGGTCATAATACCCTATCTGTTTTGCAGGTGAGTGTCTTGGAAAAGATGCGCGTGGCTCAGTGCATCATGGATGCGGGGTGAATCAAGGTGAAGATCAAAGATATGCTGTTGGGTTCGGCAATGGTTCCTCATGCGCGCCATGGCTTCCATCCCACGTTCCTGAAATTTTCACCTGATTGCCGAAGAATAAGTTGGATGTCGCATGTTAGGGATGACACCGACATGCTCCGATGGAGCTACTTTTCAGCGCAACGCCACGGTCCATCAGGGCTACACAATGATGATGATGATGATGATGATTACGACGACGATGACAACTGATGAGGCGACCTTTACCGACCTTGACTACTGATCCAACAAACAAGAAGCACTCAGGCAGGAGGCTATGAATTACTGGAAGGGAGTTTTTTTCTGACAATGAGGCATAAAACATGGATGTTTTATTTGATCGTTTACTTCATCTCACGCTCTGAGCACTAGTAGCAGTTTTGAAGAACAATAGGCTTAATGTTTCCGGCGTGTTTTTCACATTATTTAAACAATGTGACCAAATTCCTGCGAAGTCCAAACTACCGTCACAAGAACGCGTACACACCATTTCATTACAAAAGCCTAGTAGACTAGTAGCAATTAAGACGATCGCGCAATGTCTGATCAACGAAAAAAACTCTATGAGGCCCGAAACAGTGTTGCCTCAGCACAGCACTGACTAGACCTGACTCATGTTGCTGGTGCCTGCATGAAGACAGAACAGAGATGAGTAGACGAAGTCGATCAGTTACTTGCACTTTTAACGCCTTTTTCAATATGCCAGCTTTCATATATCATGCGGATATACTGATGCAGTTTTGGAGTTCAAATATTCTCACTGCAAGATTCAAAATTTTTACAAAATTTTACGCAAAACAGTGATACAATGGCGTCTTCCTTCGCGGCAGAGTGCAGACAACAGAAAGCTGTTAGAACAAGCCACAGATGCTGTTCTTGTCTGTTGAACGGCCACCGCAAAAACACATGGTTGGCCGGTGGCGTCACGTTGCTAGGTAGTGACGTCACAACCACCTGCGCTGGAAGTGTGCGGACGCACGTAGAAGCCCGGGTAAGGGCTGGTCGCGTGAATGCGACTAAAGCCGGCCGGATAGCAGCGTGGTGGGCCGTGGTACGAGTACTTCCAGTCGCCGGAGTTTCTGATGTACGGCCTCTGCGTCACCGCCAGCAGTTCGGTGGTCAGTTGACATGGTCGTGAATCGTCCTCCATCACTGGCGGCAAGCAGCCGGTCTGCTCCGGTCTCGGCCGATGTTCGGCGTCCGGGTACCGGCGAGGGTAGCTGCGGCAGGACACTGCGGGCTGGCTCGACTGACAACCTCGGTAGTTGTCCGAGTAGATGGTGTTGAAGTCGAAGCGTGTCAGCTCGCGGCCGTAATGCGCCAGCAGCTGTGGATCGGTGTGATGCTGGTTGCGATCGGTCTCGGGTAACCTGCGTCCGGCTGTACGAGTGCCCGCCAACTGCCAATCACACGCACTAGTTACAACGTTCGATCAGTTAACGACTCAGCAACTAGTTACAGGCATGGTTCTGATTACGTGCACTGCTGGGTAAGCCTATTTCTCCCCTGTAGACAAATGCAAATAATTGCACAACTACATAATTTGAAACACAACTTGTATATTCTGTAACTATCGATAAACTGATAAAGTAAATGGTACTGCACGAGTTTATTCAATAAACTAAATACTAGGCATAGAGCGAGTACAGAGCACTCGCTAACATTTCGCATTCGCACTACGTTGTCATATCGCGGGGTGGAGGCAAGTTGGTAAGTAGGTTCGCGTTATGTTGTCACAGCAACGCATCCCGTGCACCGATTGCAAATCCGCTCAATAATGCACAACTAGGGGGCATCCCCTACCATTCGCCCAAGTTACATCCGGGTACGTGCAATAGTGTCGGCATGCGGCCGCGGACAGACACACAGACACACGCACAGACACACAGACGTGGGTGACCGCAATACATTTCGCGTCGTCTACGACTCACGCGAAATTTAATTACAACAAGAGCTCAGCAGTACCTGAGATGGGCGACCGTTTGGCCACAATAGGCATGGGCCGAAAAGTGAGGGCTGCTGTGCCCCTTTCCGTGGGGGAGCTGGGTCCCCATTTAAAGCTGTGTTTCCATGTTAAAATAAAATTATTTTAAAGAATTTATTTTAGTGTTGCACGGAACCACGTGTGAAATGAAATATTTAGCGGCTGAAATAATTTTATTTCATTTCAGACGTGGTTCCGTGTAACACGTCTTAACACAATGTGGCCTGGGACTACCTCCATACCAAATGGCATTCCTAATCCATCCAACCGTTTGGCCACAATACACCAACGTTACATACTTATGGGACAGACAGATAGATAGACGGTGGCATAGGGCGAACCGTTTTACAAACGGTCGCCCAAAAATGACTTAAGCTGCCATGGATAGTGTAGCTGGTACGAAAGTAAGTATCAGTCTGATGATAAAATATTATTATTCAGCGTTATCAGTGGGATACTAAAGATCCAGCTTACACACAATACCCGTGTCCACGGGCCGTGCCCACGACCCGTGGACACGGGTAGTGTGTACCGAGCTTAAAGCGAGCGTGACTGGCAGGCAACCTTGCACAGCAGCCCAGTTTGCACATTACAGTAAGCCTAATGTTGCTGGTGGCACTTGGCTTCGAGGCAACGCCGTGACCTTGTTTTACTGTGTTTAATGCTTGTTGACAACAGTCGCCATGTGAACATTAAACACCCGACGTTAATACAGACATAAAAGTCCACAGTGAAACCGCACGGCAAGTAACTGATTCTGTTTGTGTCGTCAGAGGTACGACTACTTGTTTTATTGAGTCCACTGTGCGTTCCTTGTCCTTGAATAAATAACTAACGCCTACTTTATTACTGAACCCTGCCTTTCGCTCTCGCGCCGTACGGCCAATCCTAATTTGACTGTCTCTGAGGCCGATGGGGCGGTGAGAGGGCCGGAGAGAGTGTCAAATTAGGTTTGACGGTACAGCGCGAGAGCGGAGGGCAGGGTTTAGTAATAAAGTGGGCGTTAGTTATTTATGGATGGGCCGATGGGGACCAATAACCGACAATAGGTTGTTGAACAAAAAAATGCTGATTAGTGATTCCTCAGCGACTTGAACGAGAGATAAAACTTCATAACTGTAAAACAATCAGTGACGTTAAACTAACTAAGAACCAAATGCAAAACAAAACTAAAACCCCGTTTACACGATACAACCGGTTCTCAAACCGGTTGTACAACCGGTTTGACAACAGGTTGTATCGTGTAAACGGGGCTTAACAAGTGGTCACAGTAATTTGACATAAGGCCACATCGCCGCCGCACACGGACGGTTCAATCGTATTCGCCAGGTTGCGCCAATATCCACCCCATCAGCATTGGCGGCGTACCGGTTCTGGCCCCTGCTGAGTTGCTTTGAGTATATCGACCGCGGACATGGCCGGGCATTGGCCTTCCGCCATCTTGGATTTGTTATGTGCATTTTTGGACCACCGACGAAGACTATTTGCCCACAAGTGGTCGTTTTTTCCAAAAAGACAACTTTTCTGGAAAAATCTTCAACGACTTCCAACTTCAGGCCCCCATAACTCCTTGGCGATATAGATCGATGAAAACTCGTGACTGGATGGACCTGGACCATCTACGGAATGTCGACTTTCCATTGTTACCGTTGGAATCAACTCCAAGTCATTCCCCAGGACAGCAGGCTGGTCACACGGGAACGACGTTCCTCCACATCGCTGGCTCTTCCGTCTGGCGCTCCAGACGTGACGTCGCAAATTCATTCGCTTTGCGACGCCACCGAACCATTACATTGCGTTATTGTTGTTAAGCATATAGTAAATTTTCATGTTCAATAATTAATCGAATAATAGTAATACTTAAATATTTAACAATTAATCGATTAATCGCAATAATTACATATTTTTGCGGTGTAAACTAATACTAATATTAATAGGTTCTTGGATCTGTCTTTAGATGGGAAAACGGAAGGACGTATATTAGATGCTTGTGTACTGCAATGCACATCGACATAAGATGTACGACTTTAAATATTTTATTAAATGTCTTAAACGTACAGATAGCAAGTTAATAGTTTGCCATATCCTAGTTACGCATTATTACGCCACCTAGCACCGAGTAGCCTGGTCTGTCGGTCTGTCTGTCGCTCTGTCAGTCTGTCACACTAGTCAGTAGTGAGCCCTGCAATAATAGCTGAAACGATCAAGTTGCCATTTGCGTTCCGAACTCGGTTGGGCCCAATGAACCATGTATAACATGAGGTCCAGACGCCAACATGGGAAGGAACAATTCTGAGGGGGGAAACAGGCAAACCAGTATAGGGACACTCTGCGGTCATCTGTGCAAACACGGCTGAAGCGATCGAGGTGCCGTTTGGGTTGTTGGTTCGCATGGCCCAAAGCATCATGTGTTACATGGAAGGTCCAGATCCCCCATGGGAAAGGGCAATTCTGGTGGATAGGGGCGCCCATTGTGAAGTATAGGCACTTTCTGCCGTAAGCTGTGCAAAAACGGCTGAACCAATTCATTTGCCGTTTCGGTTGTGGACAAGAATGGGCCGAAGGATGCACGAGTTCAATCGTATTCGCCAGGTGACGCCAATGTGCCCTCATGGGAGGACACGTTGCCGTTACCTGTCGAATAACATTGAACCATCCGTCTACGGTGGCGACGCGTCTTATGGCGAATTACTTTCACCATTTGCTATCTTTGGACACGCCCACTTACACAATCGCACAGATAGCCAAGCGCTTCGGGCCGAGTACTGTATTGTGGGCATTCCACACAATACAGCCATACAGTTATGAATATATTTTACTGATGATTATAGACATACAGTATTATTATATTTCTATGAGATTACTGATACGTTACGAAACTGATGTACAATGCAGTTGAATGCAAATAGCCTCATTACCTCATATAGGCCTACCGTACGCCAGTGTGGAGACCTAACATCCATTTCCTTGATTCGCATAACACGCTTCCATCCATTAGTGACCATTTCGATAGCGGATGCACGCTTAAGATACGAATAAAGGAAATGAACATCACGTCTTCATTTATACACGTGGCATAAAAAGAGGAATATGTCGATAACGGCTTATATATTTCGATGACATTTCGGAATTTGCTCTACAGGTTTTATCATTGTGTGGTTGAATTTCAATAAAAAATTTTAATTTAGCAGTTAGACTTTATAATGTGATTTTTCCACGAAAAACCGACAAAGCAACACAAATAGTTCTTTCGTGTTCATAATACACTTCAGTTATCTTCTGTAGTTTCAAAATCTATACTACTAATAAGACCGTAAGGATGTCGGACACGGAAGTGGGCGTGGCTGGCTGGACGTGGTCGACACACGCTTAGTATAGAAAAGCAGACCTGAATTGGAAACTGTAAATAAGTAGCGGGTCGGTGCGCCTCGACTGGGAGCGTTCTAGTGTTTATTAAACGACACAATTTACTATACCCAACAGCTGCTTGAACTCTGACATGGCAGAATTGGCGTATGGAAAATTAGCTAAGATCGTATGTAGAGCACTGTTGAGCTCTCCTTGGTCGACATTATAATAGACCAGAAAGCCCCGCAAGGGGGCTGCGGTCATCGCCGCCAGCATACACGGCTTCGCTAACTGTCGGAAGTTCAAAAGCCCCGTGACCTTGACCTTGACCTTGAATCGGGTCAAGGTCACATCAACGTATACAGTACGAGTAGGACTACAACCCTGCCCAACCATGCGACTGTAGCGTCATGCACTACGGAAATGTGGGCGTTTGAATTTCGTGAAATATGGACACTCGGCGAAGTTTGAACTCTCATGAGAGCTTTCCTAGAAGGAAATTCAAAAATAGAGCTCAGATAAGCTGTCGTCCAGGTCCACCAACCATCAGTTTTGAGCTCCACGTGAAACTGGCGGAGAAGATAGACCTGGAATTGTGCAGTTATGACCAACTGTCGGAAGTTCAAATGATCCGTAACCTTGACCTTGGATCGAGTCGAGGTCACACTGATGCGCATATGTGGTCGAGGTCTACCCACACACCAAATTAGATGGAATCGGAAAAAACTTTTTGTGGACGTACGGACGGACGGACGGACACAAGTGAGTTCCAATCTATTAGATCATCGGTAGGCGATGACCTAACAAAAATTAGTCCCGTGCGGGACTGACGGTCGACTCCTCTTGAGTGCAGATTTTCGAAAGGGGCCTTCACCTTGATCCTTGGATCAAGTCAACTGACATTCCGTCGAGCATCACTCACCAACGTTTACTTACGTAGTAATTTTCACTCGAATCGTAATTAAATTTTTACAGGACACATAATTTTCCTCCATATTCAAAGTCTCGTGACACAGAAACTAGGACAAATATCAGAAATCCGGCCGGAATGCAGACATTGTTCCGTAGTTTAAGAATCGGTGGTCATTTGCCAGCTTCTATTGTAAATGACGGAGGAGATAGACCTTGAAAGTGCAATTTTAGGGTACCTGTCGCGGGCATTAAAATTAGCTTTCGTGCCCGACTATAGGATTTAGATAGTGGGAGGAATTGAAAGCTTTGTAACTGATGAAACACTTTGAGTTCACGTAACGAATGATAGCGAGCGTAACTCACGCCGAAGTATTCAGCGTCTGATACCAGGGCATCACGATTGTCGTGCGCCGAGAACTCGTTTGAAGTTTTGAATGAGCTCTGCAACACAACGTTTGCAACGCATGCCACCTTCCGTTCTGCTCGTCCGTTTTGACATAATGTACAAATATGACGAACAGACGGATGATCGAGCAGACACAACTGGTGTAGCATATAGGCCTATCACACTTACATGCAGGAAAAATAATAGTTGTTAACGTATGACTTCCTATATAACTTTATTTAACCATCACAACATGGTAGCATAGCAGTTAAGAACAAAAAGAACTAGAATGTGGGCCAATGCCCAACGTGATGGTCGTCCTGCCGAACATAGGTGGCGCCTTCTGTTCAACGCCGCAAAGTTTGGCTGACGCCCGCTACTAGATGCCGTGCAGTAACGCTGCCAAGACGCGAAACCAGTTGAAATTTGCAGGGGTGCCCCAAAGTCCGAACCGATCTCAGCAGTTAGTGGGCCGAAGTTCACCATATTACGAGGACATGTGGAGGACATATTGCTGCTTAACAATTTTTTCCGATTGTCGATACATGCCTTAGTTGCGAAGATATAGCCCGACAAAGTTGTGTGATGGTGCCCAGATGGCGATTTTTGGCGACTTTTTTGCGTCCTGTATTTTCAGCGAGCCACGTGCAGCACGTTTCAGACCTGCATCTTAAATTCGGACTAAGGCCACACCATGTGTAGAAGTATGGCAGACATCCAATCTGCGACGGCTGAGATTATGCGAGGAAAAAAAAGAAAGCTAGATAGAAAAGGGCAAAAATATAATGGTCTGCCTATTCTATAGGGCGACCATAAGTCCATAACTAATAAATACAAATAAACAACAGTACTAGAAAGGAAACTAACAAACTTAAACTATTCTTCGGTCAGCGCATTCTAGCTACTGAACTCCTATTGGAATTGGAAAAGGCTTATCTTTTGCAAGTCTGTTTAATGCCAAGTTGACTCCTATGCACATATGCATCATTTCGTACTTATCCGTTTAAAACCACTTGTCATTCTTTTGGTCATAAGACTGGATTACATATATTAGTGCGAATACTGTCAGCGTCTTTAGCTGTGTTGTCTGAGTGGTAAATCTTGGCATCTAAACTTGTCTTACTCGCTAGGTGGCAGCGTCGTATTACATACAATGACACGTTCACATGCAGCTCGCTTGCAACGTAAGGGCCGTTCACACTACGCACGGATGCGCGCGTGTTCGCGCGGATGTGCGCGTATTCACGCCCGTCCGAGCGTGTCCACACCGCTCCGCACCGCACTGAGTGTGAACGGTTCTTTACAAGCCATGTGAATAATACAGGCCTACCAGGCTATACCACTAAAGAAGAGCTGAGGAAACAATCTGAACGTAAGCATCTTGTGCCTCATATGCAACGTGGCTGAGTGAGGCGACGGACTGATGTTGCGTGCACGTACCTCAGCTCTGGTGGTGAAGACGCGCGGAGGTTCAGGCGGATAATCACACGTGTCTGGGTGGAAGGGCGTCGCCAGCATACCTCCAGTCACCGTCGACTTTCGACGTTCCAACGGTCGCCCGTCATCACTGCCGCGATGTACAAACTACGTCACCACGCACAGCTTCAATATCACTACAATGTACTAATGAAGTAGTCTACACGTAGGCCCATACCGATAAAGAAACTAGATGTCTCAACGAAGTATCTACCCAGTGCATAGGGGGCATATTAACTTTGTCGTGTTTTTCCGTGTACATCTATGGCAGTGCAATGTTGTCAAAGACCTCAGCCGGGCTGAGGACGATGACTGGGACCAGCAAGGACTTTGTCAGTTAATCCTCGATGAACCGGAGCCAACGACAAGAACAAGAACGAGCGTTAAGGTGAGACTGACGGCAAGTACGAGGACTTGACAACTGGTCCTCGATGATCCTACAGGTTCGAGGACAACACTGCGGCCCCGTTTATTAATAACAAGGACCAAAACGACAACGACAGACATATATATATACAGCAAGTAACTGCTGTTAGTTGCCAAGACATCATCTACAGCGAAGAAGTAATGATGTCCAAAGACGAATTTACAAACGCGTTATAACTCACCGGGTAACTCACCGGGTGCGGCTGCACCTGGCATAGTATCTTGTTCCATTTCCAGTCGTTCTGATCTCGATAAAGGTCGTGCAGCCAATAGGACTTGGTAGACCATTAGTCTTTGAAGA
>Ga0209259_1000698_pt1 | contig 10636 bp, 10 predicted proteins | sample WorMetGr2BELIZE1_FD_187417 | JGI IMG/M metagenome (GOLD analysis project Ga0209259, IMG submission 187417) | Marine gutless worms symbiont microbial communities from Max Planck institute for Marine Microbiology, Germany - Inanidrilus... ...
GTGTTAGAGAGGATATGAACAATACATAGTAAGTGGAGTAAGTGAATTTGTGGGGAACCAGCTAAACCAACTAAAATGCTGTATGGTTGTATGCCCCTATGTGTGTGCATGTAAACATATATCAGGGACATAATTAAACGGTGTTTGTTTTTCTGCACCTGTTTATTGACATTTTCAAGTTTTGTGGCAAAGAGTCAACATATACTGTCGTGTGTTGTGCTGAAGAGTTTACTGGATCTCGACCATGTTCACATCAGAGCGCTGCTGGAGGCCGACCTGGCGTCGGCTAAAGGCGTCCAGGAATGCACGCGGGCGGCAAATGCACTTCTGAGATGCATTTTGGCAGAAATACATCCATGTATGAACACGTTTGGTGTCTTGTCCGTGAATATTTCACAAAAATTTTAACTCTTTGATGGCAGTTGATGCATCGTCATGTAGCAAGATTAGATTGATCAGTTCGTGAATGACATGAATGTTTTGAAGAAGCATGAACGGAGACAGTGATAATTGGTTTTGTTGCTGCAGCTCTAGGTAAAATGGCAGCCGTTGCCGATCAGAGGAAACGGTTTGCCCAGATCAAGTTGACGTTCGCTAAGCGATTGGCCCATCATCTTAACAATCTTTTCATACATCAGGTAAGCGAAATGCTTTGTCATGTAGTCCATGATTCCTCTAGTCTTTTATCTGTCTGAAACGTGCCTGTTAATCATTGTATGCACTAATCGCAGTATTGACGAGGGTAGAGTGACCATTGCTGTCTGTACTTTTGGTCGTATATACTACTGCATGAAGTGACCGAGTGAGTGATCGTGTGGTCAGGGCAATGAGCTCGGTGGTGGCACACTTATGATTTACTCGCAAGAACTGAAATTACCACAGCACACGTCTTGTCATCGTGAGCTGCTTCCGTACGCCGACCTGATGAACTGGCTGAAGATTGTCGACAACGACAGCTTCGTGAAACTCAGAAAAGTAACGATACCTCTTCATACTTAGCACTGTTCTGTCCCTTATTTGTCTATTAGAAGATAAAGCCTAAAGGTATGTGTGGATTTTCATGAAATTTAGGGGATAGGTAGATTGTGGACCAGAAAAGAGTTTGTTAAGTTTTGGGAATGATCCAGCGCATATTGTAGATGTCTTTGATATTGTAAGTTTACCAGTTGGTTGTAAGTGAACTGCTCAGCATTTCCAACGAGGTAGCCACTGATGCTTTCAGTTTCTAACTGTAAATAGGTAACACATTTGCAGTCCATTAACGACACTGCTGATTTTGCTGTCGGCATGATGAAAGTATGTACTCTACAGACTGCTGTCTAGTCTGCTGTGAGATTGAGCGCTGAGAAATTGACTGAAAAGATGATAAAAAACACATTTATATAGGACCGTATGTCAGAAATGTGTGTGAAGAGTTGCCAAGAATAGCTGAGTGTCATGCCTGCAACCTCTGATCACCAGTCCAGCGTGCTGACCACTGTGCATCCTCCATCATGCTGACAGCCATCTTCCCAATGAGCCTGCGGTAGCCAGTAGTAGAGACATCATTGTCTAGATTGCCTAAAGGCTTTACTGATAAACACTCTGGGTGTTATCAGTTACCACTAAGCTAAACAGCCACCTTCCAAGTATAATAGGCAAGATAAATATTTGAGGATAGAGATAAATGGAGAAAGTACGTCCATGGTATGGCCAACCCCCGGATCGAGGAAGGCTAAGGAACAGAACAGAACAAATATTTGAAGAAATAGGACACAGCCACTGTTGGAAAGTTGGGTGGCAACGGTGAGGTGTGGGGGAGTGCCCCTACTCAGCCAACTAGGAGGACCAGGGGATGACAACTGTTTGGCTTGGAGTAGTAAATTGGAGGAGAAGATTGTGAAAATTTTGTACCAAAATCTGTGAATTTTCCAGCAGTCTGGATGCCATTAGTCGCAACCATTGAGGGACTAGTGCACTGCTGGTCCCCGGGATCTCTGAAGTTGGGGTCCCTAAGTCTCCTTGGTGGTTCCACCAATGCAAAGAAATATACTAAGCGTGGTGGAAGTAGGCTGTGATCAGTTTGGTGCGCAAGATGTATTGTCTAGCCATTGCCAAGGCTGATGCTGCTGTTATTTTATTATTATTGTGATAATGTCTGTAGGTGTACACAACGAATCTGAACAAGTTATATGATAAGGAAATAAAAGACTTCATGGAAGCTGTCAAGCAGCAGATGTACCATCCACGTTCTGATAGGAAAGGTATTGCTGGCGTTACGATCAATGAGTTTCGTGCTAAAAATAATGTAAACATGTTCTTCACCTAATACTTGAAGTACTTGTAATCTGTTGAGTGCAGGGAAGATGCTATGGACCATAGGAAATGGAGAAAGTTAATTAATAATGTTGTGTAGTAGTTGTATAATAGCCACAAAGATGGGGTGTGAGTGAGTGGTTTTTTCTGGACATAGGGCTCACCGGGTCATCCTGGATAAAGGGTTGTTATTGTTGTTGTTGAGTGTTTTTATTTGCTTAGTATTCATTGAATTTGATTTTTGTAGTAGTGCAGCAAGTAAGAATAGCCAATTATTACTGTACATGTTTGTATAATATTCATTATAACTGTGACATCACTTGATTGATTGGCACTTTTACTGACCACCTTATTGACCGTGTTGAGCAGTTGGTCGGCTGTGTGCATCTGTCTGTCTTTGTCAAGAATAATGCCTGAACTAGATGATCTTTGCTAAAGATATATAGTGTGGTGGTTCATCTTGACCCATCTAGGTTAAACTGATAGGTCAGGGTCATAGGTCAAAGTTCAAGGTCACAGGAGGAAAAATATTCTTTTTTGGCTAGAAGTGAAGGTGAAATTGGTAAAACCGGTTACACTGCAGTGCCGGCTGGCTGGTCAGTATGAAAGAAAAGCAGACCTGAATTGGCAGACGTTGAAACTGTGTGTGTTTGTGTGTTTCACAGTGTCGGGTGGAGCCACTCACCAGGTAACGAGATCACCTTCGGCACGTCAGAGCCCGTCGGCGTCAAGTTTGAATCGAGCTGCTGTCCCGAAGTCAGGGTCGCAGACAATGTTAGACAAAGAAGATCAACCGGCTGAGATGACCGGCTCAAAATTTGACGTCGTTAGTAACTATTGACTGCTTTCTAGTAATCAAAGCTTAACAGCAGAAAAATTTGTGCAGTATCAGAGCATGAAGAATAGTTGTGTGCAAAGGTTGATCAAAGTGTGGTTTTGGTTTTGGTACCAAATGTGGAGAATTCAACAGTTTTGGCCAAGAACAGCTCCGTCACTTTGCGTAAAATTTTTACTTTGGGGGCTGTGCTTCTGACATTCGATGGTCACTAAAAGTAGGTCATGAGTAACTTACAGCAAAGCCGTTATTGCACACTCGGTCCTGCAGCTGGTGCAGGCCTCCAAGCCGGCTGAATTGTTGCTTCATGGTCTACTTACCTTTCCACATGGCTGTGTAGCACCTGTGTGGGTGTGGCCACATGTAGCTGTCACTACTAGGCCTACTGTGGCACTGTACCATTTGCATGGAGATGGGAGGTTATTGTTTGCACCGTATTCTCTGTATTATGTTGTGACCGTCACACTATGCTAGTAGTTTTTGTTTCAGCTTTGAGTTGAAAGCCCGATTCATGTTCGTTGTAATATTCAGTTTTGGCCAAAGGTCCAACACTACTTTTGGCGTTATTTTTGGTTTCGGCCAAAAGTGAAATGTCCGCATATATTTCATCATAATTTTGCTATGGGTAGTATTGAGTTTGATGAACAACCTGCGCTCAGGGTTTTGACAGTGTTGTTTTGGCATTAGGAGAGCAATCGGCCTGTAAAAAAAGCTCTGCTCCAGTACTCGCAAAAAAGTGTCCTTGACAGACTTTGGTATACATACCATTGGATAAACAAGTTTCACCGGAAAAATAGCTTATGAAATCGTTTGTAGCCATGTGATCAGTTGAGCTGAATGTGAATGATTGTAGCATTGTCAGGTTCTTTTCACAGTAGTTTCAAAAAAGCATTCTGTCTTTTTTTGTATTTGTTAGAACACTTCTCCACTGGCCAGAAACAAACAATGCAGCCATCTTGTCACAGTTCAGAAGAAGTGTCTGTTGTTCCATCACCGGATGCCCAGAAATTTAATATAAATGCTAAATTGTAATCGTGAAACACTTGCACTGCGTTATACATTTAGAATTTAAAGCTGATGATTGACGGATTTAAATGTGATAGCACGTGTGTTTCGTGTTTATAATTTGGCATTTATTCTTACAATACGATACGATACGATGGACTGTATTAACGTGCGCCCAAAAGCTGATGAGTAGCCAGCTTAGTCTGCCACACGGAACCAAACAAAAAAGAATAAGGAAGAAACTAAAACAAACATAAAACGGAGATGCTCAGAAGAAACAGTCCGGTCTTGAAGTCCATGGAGTCAGTCCTGAGGCTGGAAGGGAGTCTATGGTGGGAGCTTTGGTGCGTACAACGTGACATAAAATGTGAGCAGCTTTTTCTACAGAATTAATAACAAGCAGTGTCACATGTTGATGTCTGACAAGCGTGGTGCTGACCGACTTGTTTGCCAGAGGTATGAGTACGTGCTGAGTGAGCTGGGGCCGTGGTGTCTGGCCGAACAAGACTTCTGTGTGCGCTTCTTCAACCTGACTGCTGGCAGTGACGAGGACTCGGCGCAGGTGAGCCAGCGTTCACTGTGAATTTCCTCGCATGTCGTCGTAGTTGATTGAAACTCACATTGATTATGACTATGCACATTCTCGACATTTCATGAAAAGATGTCTTTAGCGTTATGCAGTCCAGCGTTTGATGGCCTGTACGTGTCCGTCAGCATGTCAAGTGTGACCTGTGAAGTACTGTAGCAGTTTTATCCAAATAACCACAACCACGTGTTTTATCTTCCAAACAACTGTCTGCCATCACACAGACCTCTTTGGTCTTTAGTCGGATACTTATCCTATAGTGGCAAGATGATTGGAAGTCGACTTGTTCTTTCCTAGTGGATGACCCCACAATCTGGCAACCACGATTCAATCTGCTACGTGGTCACTGGTCATTAATAAGCTGCTTTTGGTCTAACCAAGGCCACTGCATCCTGTTGAATAACAAGGTCTCGTAGAGTGACTGACAAGTGTTCATGTGGCAGACAACAAACAAGCTCCACGTCATCAGCAGCTGTCCGCGGACCAAGCCGGTCTGCAGCGGCTTCACTCGGCTGATAATGCTGCTTTCAGTGGCTGAGTTCATGAATATATGTCACAACAACAACTTGTTGACAACTGGTTCGTTCCATCAGAGGGCCGACGTGAAGCGATTGACATCTGTCCTTTCCAAATTACGTAGCCCCTTAAATATCCACTACCATATTCGTAAACAAAAACATATCAGTCCTCCATGGCCCACATCAACAAGTGCTCAGCAGTAGCTGAGATGGGCAACCATTTTGCCACAGTAGACATGGGCCGAAAAGAGGGGGGCTGCTTTGCCCCTTTCGGAGGGAACTAACACATCTAACACAATGTGGCCTGGGCTGAGGTCTACCTTCATACCAACTGGCATCTTGATCCATCCAGCCGTTTGGCCACAACAGGCATGGGCCGAAAATTGGAGGGACTGTGCCCCTTTGGGGGAGGGGTCTGGGTTTCCATCTAACACAATGTCGGCTGCACCAAGGTCTACTTCCCTACCAAGTGGCATCTTGATCCATCCAGCCGTTTGGCCACAACAGACATGGGCCAAAAATTGGGGGACTATGCCCCTTTTGGGGAGGGGAGCTGTATCCCCATCTAACACAATGTGGCCTGGGCCGAGGCCTACCTTCATGCCAAGTTTCATGTTGATTCATCCAACCGTTTGGCCACAATACACCAACGTTACTGACAGAGAGACAGACAGGACAGACAGACAATGGTCCGATAGCATAGGGCGAACCATTTGACAAATGGTCACCCAAAAATGGTACCTTGCCAAGCTCGTTCTGTTTCTGCTGTCTACAGTAGTTTGCGTGTATATATCGATATATAGTATTCTTATGTTTCTTTATTTTAGCTATTGAGTAATGTCCGTTTTATATTGTATTGTATGTTTTTTTTATTTATTTTAACTACTGTCATTTTTATTTGTGCAACTTGTACTTGATCAATTTTTGTGTTTTATTGTACCACTCCAGCCTTTGGCTGCAAAATGTCAGTACATTTCTTCTTCATCACATACACGCACAATCAGTCAGTGGATGAAGAAACAACGGGGTCCAGCAAGCGATTCCTTACATCCTTGCTCAGAGCAGAAGGGCAACTGGTCAGAAGGAATTTTGCACAAGTCACCTCTCATGATCACCGACCATCCCAGCTTTCACCTAGAAGTCTGTGCATGTTGCATATGTCTTTTTGGCACCACCGATTCGTACCATTCTTGGCATGAATTAAACCCCGGTTACCTCTGTATTTTCAAGCAACACAGCTTTGTTACAGTACTCGTGAAGTGGCTGCTTGCGCATGGAGAAACTCTTGGCAGTCTTTGATTGCTGGCTATCGTTACTGATCATATATTATGATGGTGACACGATGATGATGCTGTCATTGTAGTGGCTTGGTTTGGATGTTTTAGTTACTGAATTTGAAGAAATGTTGGCAGTCACATTTACATTATGTTTGTTGATTTAATGTTTTTTTCTCTTTTTCTTTTTGTTATGAATTAAGTGTATAAAATCTTTTACCCATTCATTCACACTGTGTTATCAGCCCATCCGTCATCTGCTTATATCCTTTGTTGGATATATATTGTTGTGTACCAATTTATATGATTTTGTTAAATATATGGAAATTATTATGGAAACATACTGATTAAAATTCTTGCTTTATCATGTTTTATACACATAGCATTTCATATCCATGCTGATGTTAGATGCAGTCTGAGCCATGTCGTTGCTAGCAGGCTGCAGCGGTGTCTGAAGATCAAGACAGTCCTTGGGTGAAAGATGTCACAAAATCGCCAACACCTAAGCAGTTAGTTTTTTCATTATAGTGACATTTTACTTATTTTAGCAATTCTAATAAAAAAATTTTATTAACGAGTCCTTCTGAGTTATTCCTATTGAACCTTCGTGAGCTGTTTACGTGTTTTTTCTTTAATTGTGAACTGTGGATGCAGTTATTAGTGCCTGATTGTATTTGTGTTTGGTTTATTTTGTGATGACTAACTCATGATGTCAGATGTAATAGCAAAATATTTGGTAATCTTATTTCTATTATGTATTTTCTGACAGATACTTGCAAATTATTTGCAATAATATTTATTTGTGTGCATTATTTAAAGAGTGAGTGAAATCTATATCTCCTTGATCACCCCAAATTATTAATTGATGAAATCAATGCAGTGTGTGTTACACGGGTATTCGGCTAGACCTATATAATTCCACTTTATGAAACGTTATTTGACTGGAAGAGTACGTTGTTACTGTCAGTTTTTTCCGTTTGACATTTTGTGTTGGATATGATAGCCGTCTTTGCCAGCTCAGCATATTAGCCAGTGAACGGGCTATAGCTATGTACGGAGCATCCAGACTGGCCTTTAATGCTTATCTACTGTAGTAGGTTAACAGTTGAAGCTACTGCCAAGTTCGTCCTGTTATCTTTGCCCAGTACGTGAACGTGTTGAGGGATCATGATACACGATCACTGTGATAACTGTTGCCGCGACAGTCAGGATGACCGTCGGTAACATTAAGGCTATGCGTTAACAGCACACAACTGTGGATGATCAAGTACATCTGGTGATCAGCACGCGTGCAAGCTGTCTGGTTGCCTGTGTGCATGCCGGTCTACATGCCGGATGACTGAAGGGCATAGGCCTATACTGCTGCTGCTGCTGCTGGTGACTGGCCGGCTGGCCTGCGGCGTTGCTGCTGTAGAGTTAATGTTAAACTATTTTCGCGTGTAACTTTAATTTGAAAGTTGCAAACGACATCGGACCTGGACCATTTTCATGGTCGTCAGCGACCGTGTTCACTTGTAAAGTCTCGCGACGATCCGATCAGCGGCCGTCGAGGAGATAGCGGAGTTCTGTATTCCTTTATATATAAAGATTCAGTTCTGCAGTTTGGATGCTGGTGATGGAGAGCTGAAATAAAAGGATGGGCATTACTTCTCCCAGGAGTCAGTTGGTGAATCAAGAAGGGATGAGCCAATGGGTGACTAATTTCATGGTTATTGTAAGTGCTTGACCTAAGTTTCATTCAGTGCTTACACAGTGTTGATTAGCCGACAGGAAGCGCACGTGGCACGAAGCCTGAGGCACGTTGCAAATAATTCCACTGAAATGACTTCTGCTTGTGGTCGTCTGCATAATAAATGTTCACTTTTGCTTTTATACTGGAACTCTAATTCTGCAAGTATTTTGGGTAGGCGAATCATGCCATTTCCAAGTGACATCTGGATGCAGGTTAAAATGGCAACCTTCCTGTGTGTATCCATCTTCTGATGGATCATACGTTTGTATGTACGAATATTCACGAGTATGCAGAAAGCATTTCTTTTCTGTATTCTAGCTGAAGTTAGACAACTGTGCCTGTTTGCTGAACTGTTTATTCTTTATTTGTGTATTTGATTAATTGTTGGATTTAAACGTGTGATCCACTGTATTTCGTCCATCATGGTATTTTTGTTCATTGTGTTTGTAGAAGAAAGATAAATGAAGAAGTTCGGTAATGTTGTGTTCATCGAACTAAGCCATATTAATAATAATAATAGTAGCCTAATGATCTAATTTATGACGTGCACATTGTCGAGGAAATCTCTAATCGGAGGTGCAAGTCTGTATTAATCTGATGTGTAATAATCTAGTTAAAATTAATCAGTTATTTAGTCAACAGTGAATTAACCAGTTTATAAAATAATCATTTAATCAGTGAGTTTGCGTATTTCTGCTTATCTGAAACATTTTAAATACTGAAAGTTCATTCCTTTTGTTGCTTTTTGGGAAGCGTGATATGCATTTTGATTTGACCAATCATGTTGTTAAATGTCTTCGAAAAGTGTTATTTATTTCAAATGAGAAACTGTTGTGTGAGAATATATTTGTTTTGGTAATGGAGTTTTTACTTACTAGCTAGTAAAAAGTCTCTTGAACGGGAGTCCATAACGTTTTTGACTGGTGAAAATGTTATTTTGTGCTGTGGTTAGGAAAATGATGGCAGAATTGTTTCCGTCTCTTGAGCAAGAATTGATCAACTTTGAAGTATTTGGCATTCAGATAGACAGCACGTATGTTAAGTCTACTGTCAGTAACTCAGCTTACTTACTGTGCTGATGACATGACAACTAGCATGTCTGTCCACTTGCGTGGTTAAAATTCTTGGCTTAAACACTTGTTCTGGTTTTTCAAAATGATTGATTCTCTGTCAGTATTTAACTGTGGAAGTTGTTATATGAGATGAGTAATTTTTAACTCAAATAAGGTGTATAATGTTCGTTCAGTCTTGGTTACTGTTGTCTTGGTGTGAGTAAGGTCGTTTAGCCTATAAAAGTTGCCATTCCAGCAGTCCCCAATTGTTTCATTAGAAACCTCTTGGAGGTCACCACTCCTGTGGCTAACACAGGTTAACACGAAAATGGACATTAGAAATGTTTGGCTATTTATATCCATAGCTAGAGACCGTAGCTTAGTCCAGATGGAGTGGTGCCCAGCCAGATGGTCAGTGAGTCTGCCTCTGTTAATCTTCCCTTGCATCACAAAGTCCAGAGGTTCTCTTCTGGCACCTTCTCACCCGGGTGGTCCCGGAAAAAAGGCCCGTAAAATGGTTGTGGTGTGGTGGTGGTGGAGCTAGTACCATATTCACTATCATGTGGCACTTTGAACGGAAACTGCTAGTAATGTCTGGAATTATTGTTGTAGCAACTCGTTGTATATGTTGGTGCGTATGGGGAATCACGTTCTGAAGGCAGAAGATACCGGCTCGTTTCTCAGCAAGACATTTGCTAACTGCCTTGTACAGATCAAACGCAACTTCGACAGATACGTAGTACGCACTGTTTATTACGTCTTCAAGTTAACTCACTGGTGTTTAGTACACGTGCAAATTCCAAACCTTATTTTATCTCATAACATACTTTTTAACTATGTGCTAAAATGTATTTTTGTAATCTGTTAGCTTCTGAGCTCAAACAGTGTTTTCAATTAATTACATTTTTGTAAAAATAATTCTTATTTTGTTGAAATATTTGAGCGTTTTTCAATGTCTGGAATAATTTTAATGCTTCTTGTATTTATACATAATTGTAACTTACATTGTAAATTTAAATTAAATGTGCAGTGGTTGTAATTTAAGTTCATTTTCACAATCGATTTGATTTTTGTTCTGCAGCAAGCACAGATACATTCTATTCACGATTACAAGCCGGCAAAAAAGTCCAAAATTGGAATTATACCATTTGTCACCAGTTTTGAGGTATCTTGTTGATTTTTTCTTGAAATAAAATTCATACAGCAGAGTGAGTGAGTGAGTAGGGTTTAACGTCCCACTAAACACATTATAGGTCATTTCGGGGACGGTTTTTGCGGGTCAAATGACCCAACCAACAGTGTCAAAGCACCGAAGGAAGTAGTGTTCCTAAGGATAGGC
>Ga0209259_1000699_pt1 | contig 10631 bp, 6 predicted proteins | sample WorMetGr2BELIZE1_FD_187417 | JGI IMG/M metagenome (GOLD analysis project Ga0209259, IMG submission 187417) | Marine gutless worms symbiont microbial communities from Max Planck institute for Marine Microbiology, Germany - Inanidrilus... ...
CCCCCATGGGAAGGGCCAAATTTTTTGGGGAGAATGGGCGTCCCATTGTAAAGTATAGGGACACTCTACGGTCGTCTGTGCAAAGACGGCTGAACCGATAGGGATGCCGTTTGGGTTGTGGTGTTGGATGGGCTGTAGGAATCTTGTGTTAGATGGGGGTCCATAGGTGCTAAGGGACGTTGCCATGGCAACCAATTTTGAGACAAAATTTGCTATAACTGGCTTTGGGTTTGATGGGCCATAACTTTGGTTGTATGATAGCTAGCGACACGCAGTTTGATTCTAGGGGTGGGTTTTCGGGGTCAAGCTATCCGATAAAGACATAGCCGATATTGAGTGTCAAAGGGTCGTTGGCATGGTAACCAATTTTCAGGACTAAAATTGCTATTAACTGGCTTTGTGTGGACGATAATGACTAGGCAATTGGTTATGAAGGGGGTTTGAGTAGTCGTCAACAGAATGCAGATATTGCCGATACTCTGCACCTAAGGGACGTTGCCATGGTAACCCCTTGTTGCCTTTCGATGGACTATAACTTCGGTTGTATGATAGCTAGTGACACGTTGTTTGATTCTAGGGGTGGGTTTTTGGGGTCAAGCTATCCGATGAAGACATAGCTGATTTCGTGGTTCTAAGGGATGTTGCCATGGCAACCATTTTTGGCTTTCTATATATGGGGTTCACATTGGTGCCACCTGAAGAATACGACTGAACCGTCCGTGTGCGGCGGTGATGCGGCCTTATGTCAAATTACTTTGACCACTTGTTTTCAACTGAATACTACTACTGCTTGGCAGCTGGGCTTAGTGATAGTGCATTAGACTCGACCAACATAGTTACTCTACGCCGGACCTGGTTAGTACTGGGATGGTGACTGTCTGCAGATTGGTAAACCGCCCGAGTTTGTGACCAGCCACTCAGGCCAACTCAGCCTTCCACCCTTCCTGGGATGGAAAATGAGTACCGGCCAAAGTGTGGTGATGCTCTGCAGCTGGGGAGTAAAGGCAGGTATCGTTCATTCCACTTGTGGATAAACATGTGGGTGGCAAGTAAAACCCTCGTTAATGCGTGCCACACCTGAGCGCCTTAGAGGTGAGTTGCTCATGATAAAGCATTATTCAGAAAGGCACTTTACTTTACTTTGCTGCTACTACCGTCTAATTCCCATATTGCAAGTGAATCGGTCTGAGCTGGTTGCCCCTTTGGTTCTTCTCCTCGACCTGTTCAGGACAGAACCTCTTGAACCTCTGGCTACTACTATTTTCACTGTTCATTTAACTGCAGCCTTTTTGGAATCACTCCATTTTGCCTCATGTCTTCTAAAAGAGATCCTTTGGGGCTAACTGAAGCAGATTTATTGCAGGCCAGTTGCCCTTCAAGTTACCCAATCAGCATTGTCAAAACAATGAAAAAATTTAATTTGTTTATTAGACTGTTTTAAATTCATTATTGTACATTCATTAAATTAGTTTAGGTTTTCCCATGTGGCAGTTGCTTTTCTGTGCAGTCTTGTGTATCTTTTGGAGTTCTACAGTAAATTTGCAGTCATAGGCATTTCGTCACGTAGCCAACATTTTCTAAAACTAGGAGACGTTGTAAGCAACACTGCCTTTTTGCAAACGATATCTGCTACTCATACATCCCTTTTAACGGCCTTTTTATCAGGACAGCCTGGGATAAGCTGGCATCAGAAAGGCAAACCATTCTCGATTTTACTGGAGCAAGAGATGATGGGGTGGCAGTGGCATCAGCTGGACCATATGCAAATCATTTGCACCTCGCACCAGACGGATAACCATGCCATTACCTCACCACTCAGTTTTTTTACATGCCGGATGCCCTTCCTGCCACCCAACCAACAGTGTCAAGCACTGAAGGCAAATTGCAAAGGATGTCTACATATCAAAAATAGTAGGAGTGAACCTCTGAGTGCTCCTTGATACCAAATTTAACCTTGATTGGTGCATCATGTAACATGTTTGAGTGTGTGGCCACAGACCACCACAAATTTGACCAAGTTTGTAACTTTTGGGTGTCTCATACTCGCTCCCTTTAGCAATCATGTGGAAGTTTGGCATGCAGAAGTGATCCTATGATATGCTCTTCAGTGCCGCAGTTTATGTTGATTGATGCATCATATCGCATTTTTGGGCAACCGTTTGCAAAACGGTTCACCCTATGCTATCAGGCCGTTGTCTGTCTGTTCTGTCTGTCTGTCCTGTCTGTGACATTGGTGTACTGTGGCCAAATGGTTGGATGGATCAAGATGAAACTTGGCGTGCAGTTAGGCTTCGACCCTGCCCACATTGTGTGAGATGGAGATACAGCTCCCCCTATCCCAAAGGGGCACAGCCCCCCCAATTTTCGGCCCACATCTGTTATGGCCAAATGGCTGAATGGATTAAGATGCCACTTGGTGTGGAGGTAGGCCTCGGCCCATGCGACTTTGTGTTAGATGGGGGACTTCCCAAAGGGGCAGAGCCCCCAGTTTTCGGCTGATGTCTGTTGTGGCCAAGCGGCTGGATGGATCAAGATTGCACTTGGCATGGAGGTGGGCCTCCGTCCAGGCCACATTGTGCTAGATGGGGACCAAGTCCTTCCCCAAAAGGGGGGCAGAGCGCCCCCCCCCCGGAATGTTTGGCCCATTTCTATGGTAGCCAAATGGCTGGATACATCAAAATGCCACTTGGTATGGAGGTAGGCCTCGGCCCAGGCCACATTGTGCTAGATGGGGACCCAGCTCCCCCCAAAAGGGACACACCCCCAATTTTCGGCCCATGTATATTGTGGCCAACGGCTGTATGTATCAGGATACCACTTGCTACGGAGGTAGGCCTCAGACTAGGCGACATTGCTATGACAACATGCACATATGTTAGTTTATAGCCTTATGGACTGCAAATGTGTATAGCGCCAAATGCGAAATGTTAGCCGGTGCTTGTGCTCACTCTATGCCTAACGTTGACTCCTCCATGACAAATTTCACCTTCATTGTGGAGTGGAAAAGTAGACTGCTGAAGAAACTAAATACTTGCAGTTGCCCTGTGAACAATCCTAACAACAATAATTATCAGCAGTATGCTGTATGTTGTGAATGATTTCACAGTGTCCGTTCTCTACATTGATTATGGGAATCAGGAGACACTGAAGCTAAGCCGAGTGCGTCCATTGCCTGCTGATCTACAGTCCTATCCTTGCCAGGCATTCGCGTGCTGTCTGGCAAAGGTTCATTTTTCATTATCATAATCTTATTTTATTATTAGGCCGCATCGCAATAGTACGCATGTAGATATGGCATATTGTTGGAACAGTTTGTGGTAATAGTGGAGGTTTTGAGGTAAAAGTTGGCATGCACCAAGGTTCAGCATTGAGCCCACTGTTATTTGTGGTTGTCATGGAAGCCATATCTAGAGAATTTAGAGTGACCTTACCCTGTCATCTGTTGTATGCTGATGACTTGGTAGGCACGATATGACCTATTCAGTTAAAAGTGCCGTTAAACTCCAACCAACCAACCGCTGATGACTTGGTTGTGATAGCTGAAACTGAGGAGGATTTAATTAAGAAGCTTAATGAATGGAAGAATAATGTGGAGAATAAAGGTATGAGAGTAAATATGAATAAAACCAAGATTATGATAAGTGGAGAACGTCAGAAGCCGTTGCAGAAGGCTGCAAGATGGCTGTGTGGTGTATGTGGCAGAGGTGTTGGTACTTGGTAGTAATTCAGTACAATGTACCAGAGATGGGGACTCGTGTCAGAGACTCGAACTCGAGTCGCGACTTGAGTCGCTATTTTTGGGACTTGAGACTTGCTTGTGACTTGCTTGTAATGACTTGAGACTTGACCTAAAAGACTTGCGACTTGACTTGGGACTTGAGGCTTGGTGACTTGCGACTTGCACAAGTGCTCACTGTATTCACAGATCGAAGACAAAGCCTAGCGTGAATTCGTTAATCAATAACAGCGAGCATTTACTGCTCATCACGTACGCACAGCGCAAAATCATACGAATCTTGTCTCTGCCAATGTGTACAGCTTGCTTGGTCATGATCACAACAAGCACGACTGGCCGATGAAACATTGAGCAATTTGGCTTCTAGAATGAATGGCAAACTTTCATTGATTGAGTTGGCTATTTATGCCCGCCCTGCATAGCAGATGCAGACATTATATTTTTGTTCTGTGGTTACTTCCTTTTTTTCCTCGCCTGATCTCAGCTGTCGCAGATTGGATGTCTACCATACTTCCACACATGATGTGGCCTTGGTGCGAATTTAGAATGCATGTCTGGAATGTGCTGCACCCGGCTCACTGAAAATACAGGATGCAAAAAATTGCCAAAAATCGTCATCTGGGCACCATCGCACAACTTTGTTTGGCTATATCTTCGCAACTAAGGCAGGTATCGACAATCCGAAAAAAACATGTTAAACAACAATAGGGTATCTCCTCCACATGTCCTCGTTGTATGATGAGCTTCGGCCCACTAATGGCTGAGATTGGTTGGCGAGTTTGGGGCACCCCGGCAAATTTCAACCAGTTTCACGTCTTGGCTTTGTTACTTCACCAACATCGCTCACCGGAGGTCAACAGAACTTTGCAAGATGTTTGGCCGTCTCCTGGGCTGGTACAGTATATATACACTGTGAGTCAAAAAAAGGGTGCCACCCTAACCTTGGCTATAACTTTGTCAATTCTTGCTCGATTTGCAAAATTCTTTCACTGCTGCAAAGAGCAGTAAATTTCCAACAAAACTCATTTAGGTTACCCATCACACCTTAAGTATTTTGCTGCATTACCTTGGAAAACGTACAAATCAGAAATCTGCACTTTGCATCCACGTAAAACGTCTCAAGTGTGACTTTTTATCACTTATGCAACAGATGTCTGTCAGATGTCATGAAAATAAGTGCAAAGATTAACTAACACTATGCAAAATAACAACATTTTAATTTTTGTTCGTTCACTGTCCTTAACAAGCTTAATTATAGCTTTGCAATTAAGCAAGGTAGGCTTATCGACCATCAAGCATCAACACAGTAAAAATCTGACACGATTGACAGAAGCCACTTGAACCAAAAACACATGAAAAATGCAAATTGTTTGCAAGAGTTTGTTCACAAAAAGTGTTCAAATGTCCACCATTTGCACGGACACATGCCTAGAGATGCTTTCTGCACTGGTCAATTGCAGTGTCAATGATGTCCTGTCGGACATTAGACCATACCGCAATTAAGCGTTTTTTCTGTTCTTTAAGGTCAGTAAACAAACAAAAAGTAAAATGTTGATATTTTGCATAGTGTAAATCTTTGCACTTATTTTCATGACGTTTGGCAGATATCTGTTGGACAGATGATAAAAAATCACACTTGAAACATGTTTTACGTGCATGCAAAGTGCAAATTTCTGATTTGTACGTTTTCCAAGGTAATGCAGCAACATACTTAAGGTTGGTGAGTAACCCAATATCGGTTTTGTTGGAAATTTACTGCTGTTTGCAGCAGTGAAAGAATTTTGCAAATCGATCAAGAATTGACAAAGTTATAGCCATGGTTAGTGTGGCACCCTTTTTTTTGACTCGCGGTGTACATTTTTGGGGGCTCTTGTCCCGTAACGGAATTTTGCCAGCTGCAAAATTCACTTTGCATTTAAGTCTTCCGTTCTCTTATACTGCGAGTGTTACTGCACAGCACTCGAGCAGTGGCCATCAGCCAAATTTTGTGGCGTGGTACAAGGAATGGAATTACGGAACTTTCACAGAGAGCGCCACTTGTATTCGGCTGAGCAGCCATCACATTGGGCATCGGCCCACATTCTAATTGTTTCTAATAGTTCCATGTTTGTTTGCTTGCTTTTCTATAAAGATTAATGTTTTACGAGGGCCGGTACTTTCACAATGCACATTTATGTAGGGATAGGCCTAACTATATTGGAATGAGATCCCTACTAACAATAATGGATTATTTACACTAGGTCTGTAAAACTATTAATTTTTTAATTGCGTTAATTGCAGCGATTATTTTGTTTTTTTTGTTAAATCTCGCGTTAATTGCGTTTTAATGCACATTGTAAAGTGTAGGAACTCACTGCCGTGAGCTGTGCAGAACAGCTGTAGCTGTGAGCAATATTGAAGAGTGAATAATTGACAACGTCCACTTAACTACAACTTTAGTCTACGATATTGTCATAAACGTCCTACTTTGTTTGCAACTTTTATAAAACAATGTTTGTACACTTGACCATTAGGCTAATGATTTGTTGGCTCTGAGCAGGTGATATTTTTAACTGTGTTTCTTGTTTTTTTTGGTGAAAAAGCCTGCAGCATTCAAGTGAAAAGACACAATTTCTGGGTTTCCTGTTTCCTCAGGTAGTGCAGAAGCACTAGTTAGGTGAGGTGGGAAAATAAAGTAAGTTTTGATTGCCTACTTTCTCTGTAACATTTGTGCCAAAATTGTCGTAATCGAACTGTGTATGTAAACATTAGAGCAAGTTGTAAAGGTGGGACATTTTTTGAGACACAGTGTAGAGTAACTTGGTTGACGTGCCCCGTGCTGTTACCGCTATGCCAAACTACCAGGCATAGAGCGAGTACAGACACTGGCTGACATTTTGTGTTTGGGCTTATGATGTCACAGCAACGAACCCATGCACCAATTGCAAATCTGCCCAATAGTGCTCAACTGGGGCACCCCCACCATTCCCCCCAAGTTACGTCCAGGTCCATGCAGTAGTGTGGGAGTGATGCGAGGGACAGACAGACACACAGAAGTCCGTGACGACTATACTGTATATTTCACGTTGTCTGCGACTCGTGCAGAATGTAGTGATGTTGGTGGTGTGTTGATGATGGTGGTAGTAGTGTAATGTATTGGTAACAGTAGCAGTTAAATTTTGAGTGAATCTGGATTAGCTAATTGTCCGCTTTATCCTCAACGATGATTGCAAGATTTTTCCAAGTCTGGATGTCCTTGGTAACACAAAATCCAAGCAGGATCTGTTCTTTATTGGGGTCCGTCCCTACAGTATGCCCAGGGTTGGTGGAAGTAGAGGTAGAAAATTACAGGGGTAACCTGCTAGTCGACTGTGAATTGGTCATTAAGCTGGTGTGTGTGTCTGTGCCGTAGATTGGGCCAGCAGATGGTAGCACCAACTGGCCAGAAGTGGCGTTTTCCGAGTTCTCTCAGTTGCGTAATGCCAGCCAGCAGTTGATTCACATCTCCGGTGATAACGGCGGAATGCCGCTGGCACTCGTTGACATATACCCGAGCTTGGAGGCTTACGAAGACCGCCGTACACCGTCGTTCAACAACCTGCTGGTGGCGAAAGGTTTGGCACGATATCTAAATGACTCGGACATCGTGTCGTGGTACAACACCGTGGGTACGAAGCCCATCGAGCCCAATGCCGTGTCCAGCTTACGTTGGATGGACATTCACGAGTTACAGATGCCAGTGATTTCTTTCGCAGGCGGCGCCACCGGCACCAGGACTTCGCAGTCTTACAGTCAGAAACTTGTGGTTGGTAACGTAACGGCGATGCAGACGCCGTCGCTGAGCCATACTGCCGCCGAAGTTGCCACTGCTAAGGAAGTTGTCGCCAAGGTACCGCCGCTGCCGGCAACCGCTGCTGATCGCCGCCATAGAGAAAAGATGGAGCAGGTCAACAGGTGGTTGAATCAGGACACCAGTGAGAGGTGGAAGCATGCTGGTGTCAAGATGTGCGTGGATGCTTCCACGGTTGCTGCAGCGGATGCAGGCTCGAAGTCAGGAAATGAAAGGCAGAATGACAGAGCTTCTGAGGCCGAAACTAAGATTTACGAAGCTGTGACTGGTGATAAGCATGCTGGTGTCAAGATGTATGTGGATACTTCCAAGGTAGCTGCAGCGGATGCGGGCTCGAGGTCGGGAAATGAAAGGCATTATGGCAAAGCTTGTCAGACAGAGGATATGATTTATAATGCTGTGCCTGGTGATAAGCATGCTGGTGTCAAGATGTGCGTGGATGCTTCCAAGGTTGCTGCAACGGATGCAGGCTCGAGGTCGGGAAACGAAATGCAGAATAGCACAGCTTCTCAGACAGTAGATGAGATTTATAACGCTATGGCTGATGATATCATGGCGTCAAGTTACACCAGTGTACCACTGCAGAGCAGTGTAGTAACGTCATCTGTGACATTTAATCCCCAGAAACCAGGGTTACCTCGGAGCAGAGTGGAAATGTATGATACGCCGGAGAAGGATATAAACCGACATGATCGGACCCAGCCCAGCTGGACTGGATCTTCTCAAAACAGTCAGGTCACTGATGACATCATGAGTCTTCAGCCGTCCGATGGCGGTCAAGTGCAGAAATCTTCTTTGTCTAAAAACGAGATGTCGGGCGGCCGGAGTAAAGCTCGCTTGTCATTCGGACGTGGTCAGCAAGAAAAGCCGTTGTTTTCGGTAGATGACAGTGCACGTCACGAGCGACGCAGTCCTGATCCGGCTGTCAAGAAAGCAGACTCGCCCGAAGTTCGTAACTCTGCTACCGCAAAACCAGCTCGTGATAACATATTTGGTGGTCATTCGCCAAGTTTCTGCACTCCAGACGCTCTGCAAAAGCCACATGTCAAGACCTCACCATCGTTACCAAGGATGGAAACAGAACTGGTGTTCCCAGTGTTGAGGCCACTTGACGAGGAAAATTTTGCTTGTACATCTTCAAAGAAATCCACACACAACGAGGCGGCACCATCTGCTCCAGTGGCTGGCACAGACTTGGATAACCAAGCTCGTACGTCCGACAAGAAACAGTTACATCGACCGATCTCATCGTCTTCATTTTGTGCAGCGGCGGCGAACGCGTCTCCAAGTCATGACGTTAATGAGGAAGATGATGTGCGATCAGAGTGTTCGTTGAGCTCTTTAACCGCTGTAGAAACGCGTGTGGGGGAGTCCGATGCCTATCTCACCGCCAACGAATCCTCCAGTACTGCATCTGTCACCCCACAGAAGAAGGCCACCAGCGTTCCGAAGACAGTCACGCCAGTAACTCCATCCCCAGCAGTTAGTCACAGAGGCTCTTCTTTTGCGACCGACGAAGAGAGTTTGGTGCGGAATACACCAGTTGCAGCAGAAGAGCCGAAAGTCTCCCGGGGCGTGCCACCGGTCATGTTAGCAGTACCGGAATCCCGGCGTGTTACAGTTCTAGTATCGGAGGTCGAGTCGCCGCAGAGGTTCTGGGTGAACGTCGCTTCCGAAGAGTGCGTCCAGGTGGATCGTGTGACCGAGGTGCTGAACAGCGATCCGTCGTCACTGACACCCGCGGATGAGGCATCCGGAAGTATTGGACTCGGTCAGTGCTGCTGCGTACGGAGTGTCAAGGACGGGCTGGTGTATCGTGCCGAGGTGGTCGAGATCTGCTATGGAGACGCTCGGTGCAAGCGCGGTTCGATGGATTGTCTCGTGTGTCTGTGCGATCGGCTCCAGCGTCCTCCAGCAACCGCTGCCAAGGCCGTGAAGGTAATGTCACCTTTAAAAGAAAGGTAAATGCTTCCCATACTCGATGCCGAGCATTGGGCCCGAGCTGATCCCGGTGTACAGGCAGTCAGCCTGCAGGTGACCGTAAGTCACCCACCCGGCAATAGGCTGCCGTTACTTTCCGCCAGGCCTGCGGTTACCTCCCCAGCCACAGAGCTCATCATCGCCCTTTGGCCGGTACCAAGTTATACTGCTTGGTGATAGCGGCACATGTGTGTGAACAACTTGCCCAAGGTTGTTAGGCAGCGTTGCCTCGAGTAGGATTTGAACCCGCGACCTGTTGATAGCAAGTCCAACGCTATAACCATTGTGCCACTGTGCCACCTTAATGTCACCTTTACGTATACGTTTGTAGCAGGGTTTCTCACCAGCGTTGTACATGGTGGCACAGAAAATCGAGCAATCGGCCACTTTGAGTCAAAAATATGGTCGCCAAATATCTCACAAGGTAGTGTAGCGACAAAGTTGTGCACAAGAGCTCAGTGACAGCTGAGGAGTTTTTTTGTACAGAATTTTTGTTTGGCAGGATGCCCTTCCTCAGCCAAACCATGATAATCAACTCTCTCTTACTGAACCCCATCGCGTCGACACACACTGAGGGAAGAGCTCTTCGCAACTGTCATTTTGTAATGAATCTTTTCCTGAGATTTGTCTTGGCGATTATTTTTGTTGTGTTTGGTTGTGTGGTCTTTTTGTCATGGCTTGTTGACATGTTCCATTTAGTGATTTGCAAATTGTGATTCCCAAGATGTGTGCAGTATTGTGTTTTGAGCGCTGTTTCTTTGGACGTCAGTTTCTTGTTATTTGATAATTTATAAGTTTATTTCCTGGGATTTTTGTTTCTGACCACTTTAGTGGTGCAGGTAGAGCAATTGGCTAGTGTTTGTCTTTGCTTCCAGAAAAGGGGGTTTTGAACTAAATGGCCTCTGAGTTAGATATTTATGGTCGCCCTATGTAATAGGGCAGACCATTATATTTTCATCCTGATTCTTCTTCTTTCTTTCTTCTTTTTTTTTCCTCGCCTAATCTCAGCAGTCGGAGATTGGATGTCTACCATACTTCGGCACATGGTGTGGTCCTAGTGTAAATTTAGAATGCAGGTCTGAAACG
>Ga0209259_1000700_pt1 | contig 10624 bp, 6 predicted proteins | sample WorMetGr2BELIZE1_FD_187417 | JGI IMG/M metagenome (GOLD analysis project Ga0209259, IMG submission 187417) | Marine gutless worms symbiont microbial communities from Max Planck institute for Marine Microbiology, Germany - Inanidrilus... ...
GAAGACTAATAGAAAATTGTATGTGGCATATCAAATGGCACCAGCACCAACGACCTTGAATATCACTTTTGATGTCTGAAATCTTTCTAACTCCTATGCCTTTGGAAATGTATCACCTATTAAATACAATACATTTACACGTGAACGGGAGAGCAAACATGGCTTGTAACTATCTTATCAAAACTGAAGGACTTGTCAAGGTCACTGGTAGTCACTTACACGCTAAAAGTGTATCCCGGAAACAGGATTACTTTGTGATAGATGAGCATCTTATTGTTAGTCATTTGTGACTGGTTGTATTTTTACCAGTTCTCAACATTTTTACGCCCAGCGTAATTTTGAAAGTTTTTTTTGTGTGGTTAGGGTACGAGGAAGTGCAGCTGGTTCTCCGTCGTGTTCACAACACCGGCTGCAGTGTCGGCAAGAAGCCAGCAGGGTCTGTTTTACGTCTGATGGTTACTCATAAGCAATAACAACAACACACTACGTTGTATGATCAGTTACCGAACGGCTTTGCTAAAGAAAATACAGTGTCATGGCTCTACAGAGATATATTTATAGTGTTATTCATGTTCGATACCAAACTTAGTGATTGGCTGGGAAGCATGTCTCAGAAATGATCGTTTTGTGTTGAGTGGGACATAAAACCTTCAAATCATATCAAGTACGTTTATTAGCAGACTACATTTTAACAATTGTACACAAACATACTGTGAAATGCAGAAGAGAAATGCCAAAGGAGCGGAAAAACCTGTAGGCCACTTCTGACAAACATTGCATTTAATTACAGACCAGAAATTGCAGGTTGATAGTTGCCATTGCATTGTGTCTGTTGAAGGCGTCAAACAGCAGTGCGTCTGGTTCCAGCGTATCACTAACTGTGATTGCTGTCACTCTGAACATTGGTGAGTGCAGTCGGCTACCTCGCAGTGTCTAGCAGCTGCAGCAGCTCTAGATATTGCCATTTAAGTGTGTCTACCTGTACGTAAATTACCTTCAGTGCTTTGACGCTGTTGGTTGGGTGTCAGGAAGGGCATCCGGCCTGTAAGAAATTGAGTGATGAGGTGCTGGCATGGTTATCTGTCTGGCACGAGATGCAGATGATTTGCATATGGTCCAGCTGCTGTCACTGCCACCCCATCGTCTCTTGCTTCATTAAAATCCAGATTGATTCAACCTTTTCTGGTGCCAGATTACCCAGGTTGTCCTGGAAAAGAGCCCATTAAACAGGTCTCTATCTGTCTGTCTACCGTAGATTAGTGTTGATAGATTTAATTTTCCTGAGTAACTCTAGTATTTTTAATTTCTGTGCACATTTCCCGATCATCAGCGTGTCATGAGTACTGTATATGCATTACTGTTTATGTACCCTTACGTGTGCACATTTTGCCGTTCATCAAAAGTGTACACAGTTGGGGGATTGCATACATTTTTTGGTAGATTATGTTGTTAGTTACATTTTGCGTGAGTCGTAGACGACGCAAAATGTATTGTGGTCACGCGCGTCTGTGTGTCTGTCTGTCTGTCCGTGGCCGTACGCCCACACTACTGCACGGACCCGGATGTAAATTGGGGGCATGGTAGAGGCTGCCCCCTAGTTGTGCACTGTTGGGCGGATTTGCAATCGGGGCACGGGTTGCGTTGCTATGGCAACATAACGCGAACCCTAGTTACAAGCTTGCATCTATCCCGCGTTCTCAACATTACTGCGGCGGCCTTGACTGCGGGCTTCCTCTGATGGCGTTCTGGCAACAAAAAGCGAACGCAAAATGTTAGCGAGTACATGCTTGTACTCGCTCTATGCCTGGTTTAGAATACTGTGTGCATGCCGCAGACAGCAATGAGGCGTCTGTTTTCATCTCGCAGTGGTGGACTGTGGAGGATGATGTAAATGCTCCAGGTAGCCCCAATGGTTCTCTTTTATAGACCCGTTCTAGCCCAACATGGACTGGCTCGAGAAAAGAAAGCAGGTTAAACAAAAGCTGAGCACGTGTCTGTGTGTGTTGTTCTTTTTCTGGCATGCACCGCTAGGAGTGCATAGCGCCCACCATACGTAGACATCAGCCTCCACAGAGCGTGGTTCTGAGCCAGGTCGACTGCTTCATTCAGTGTCAGGTTGTAGACTCTCAGATCTCACTGGATGGTGTTCAGTAACGTGATACGAGGACGCCATGGTGGTCTCTTCCAGTTCTCTGGTGGGGAACCGTTAGGATCATCTTGGCATCTGCATCATCAGCCGTACGTGCAGTGTGCCCAAACGTGGAAAGATGCCGTAACTGGATTATTGCTGCAAGGTGTGCGTTTGGGGTCCTTGCCTTCAGTGCTTTGACGCTGTTTGTTCGGCATTAGAAAGGGCATCCGGCCTGTAAAATATTTGTGTGATGAGGAGCTGATGTGGTTATCCATCTGGAGTGAAGTGCACATGATTTGCATATGGTTCAGTTGATGCCACTGCCGACCCATTGTCTCTTGCTCCAGTAAATATCCAGAAGGGTTCTGCCTTTCTGGTGCCGGCTTACCCAGGTTGTCCTGGAAAAAAGGCCGTTTTGTGGATGTAGTAGTAGTAGTAGTAGTAGTAGTAGTAGTAGTAGTAGTTGTTGTGTGCGTTGGCAGTAATGCAAAATGATGTGAAAACCTAGCTGGAATAACATTGTCAGAATTGCTCCAGCAGTTCCATTAGACCCAGATCTTTGAGTGGCTGAGCATGTCATCACTGTAAATGTGAGCTGTTTACGTACACGGCTGATGCAGGTCCTTCTGGATATCTCGGCATTGGTCTTGCCGACGCCGCTCAGTGCCGCACTCATAACATTGGAGGCATCTGTGTCGGCTCCGTCATTGAAGGGTGATTACTGCTTGTTGCTGTTCTGTGCAGTGATAGGCAACTGTTGAGTCAACTCAGAAGCTGTGTTATTGCCAGCATTGAGAACTAAAATTGGAACGAGAAAGAACGAACATTCGTGAGAATGGGAACTAAAATGAAAGTGAACAAGAATTGGATAATAACTGAAAACACTGGCAGTCAACTGGATCAAGACTTGAATAAAATTATTGTGCAGATGTTTGAAACATCCAAAAAAATATTTAATCTATTATCTGTTAGTCTAGAACTCCAACTTCATACCGGCACCATTGTTAGTCATGCAGTTTTTGTCTTAATCATTATTGTAATCCTAATAATAATAATTTGCCTTCAATGTTTTGATGCTTTGGTTGGGCATCAGGAAGAGCATTCGGACTCTAATGAATTAAGTGTGAGGTGCTGGCGTGGTTGCAATGGTATGGGCATGTGTGAAGACACTGATTGGGTGAAGAAATGTATGGAATATGAGGTGGAGGGCCCCAGACCAAGAGGTAGACCAAAGAGGACATGAAAAGAGGTTGTGCAAAAATATTGCCAATCACGCAATTTGAACAGGGAGGATGGTATGGATCGTGGTAGATGGAAGAAGCTGATAAAGATTGGATAATGATCAGGATGGTGGGTGGGTGGATGATGATCAGGATGGTGGGTGGGTGAGTGTTTCTTCTGATACCGGCTCAGCCGGGTAGTCCCGGACAAAGGGCCATAAAACGATTGTTGTTGTTGTTGTGCTGGCGTGGTTAAAAATGGTTAACTGTCTGGAGTGAGATGCAAATGATTTGCATATGCTCCAACTGATGCCACTGCCACCCAGTCGTCTCTTGCTTCATTAAAATCCAAACTGGTTTACCCTTTTTGGTGCCAGCTTACCTAGGTTGTCCTCAAAAAGAGGCCATTAAATGGGTGTCATTATAATAACGAATATGACGATAAACCCTGCCCATTCCACCCAATGTCTTAGATTACATGCAGTGATGCAACATAAACATGAAATGAGTGACAAAATGCGCTAACAAGAAGACTCGGCTGTGAGTCCATTGTTAGCAGAGGCAACATTGACACACGTAGAACATATATTTTCACTGCATTAGTTGCTAATGGTCGGACACAAAATATTCTTGATGAGAACGTGGAAATAAAGAGTCTTCCTGTAGCTAAACAAATGCGTTTTATAGATGTTTTCTGCATTCTGAAAGTTCACAGTAACGTTAACAATGGTGAGAGTAGAAATTGCATGGAAAGTAAGGTGTCTGGAACTGGAGTGCTATAGTGGAATAGGAACTAAAATGTTCTTTCGTTATGAATGAGAACTGACAATTTAAAAAGTGAATATGAAATACGTGTTAAAAACAATTGTTAGACTGTAGTAACTCTGTAAAGAAGCTTCTCGGCTGCCGGTCCTCGACTGTGGAATGGCCTTCCACCCGGGCTTCGGCGGCCGGGACTCACCTTCGATTCTTTTAGACGATCTCTGAAAACGCATCTTTTTGGCAACTGAAGCGCCTAGTGACTCTTTCGACTTATAGGCGCTATACAAATAACTGTATCTATCTATCTATCTATCTTTTGCCTAGTTTTCTGTGTTAGTTGGTATAGTCATATATCTATGGCTTTGTGCGATGCTGTGGCTCTTTGGTAAAATGTCCATAGTTTGAATAGTTACGAGCAGGGACTGTTGTTCATTTCCCAGTTTGGTCGGATAATTTGTATTCAGTTAATTAGTGCACGTGGTATATTGAGGTTCATTCTTTTGCTTAGGCATGAAGGTTTGTTGGTGTTAAATTATAATTCTAATGACAAGATGTAAGCTAGATTATGTTTAAAGTGCCATTGATTCCTAACCAGTGACTACAGTCTGTTGCCATTAGCGCTGCTGAAGTTACAACCGTATCATGGTAAACATGTGTATATTTGTATTTATTTATCCGTAGGTCGCCGGCGGCGGTCGACGGACGTATTGGCGTCGGTGATGTGATTGTGGAAGTGAATGCCGTCAGTCTGGAGTGCATGTCAGACGAGCTAGCTGTCAGCACTCTGCGTGATGCTGTCAGAAACTCCACGTAATTACCCAATTCTCTCTCTCGGCTTTTTTGCATTCACCCTGTTTTTGTCTCAGGTGCGGCAGCTTAGGCTGAGATCTCAGGAGTAGGAATCACGAAAATTATTCAAACAAGTACAATTTGTTTTAATTTCCAGTTTTTGTCTGCATCTGAATTGTGTGTGTATGTAGTATATCACAGTATGGAGAAAGTCTAGGTACGCTGGTAGGTGCAGTGTTGAGGAGAAGTCCAGGGTCTTCTCCCCAGTCATAATGCCATTGTTACCATCAGCAAAGGCATGCGGGCATTAAAACTGTGATTCATGTAAATCCTGCAGTTGTTAAGTGAGATGCCAGCTAGCATAGATTGATCTGTGTAAAGGCTGTAATTGGTTATGAATGTGAGCGTTGTGTGTGTAACTTGTATATTTTATTGTGCATATCTGTCTGTGTTTCACTGTGCTGAAGAGCAAGTTTAAGTGGTCTTCTGACTCTTCCTGTCCAGTGATTTTTTTCATTCAATCTTATCTATGTCCACACATAATCTATACTACTATTAAGACCACAAGGGTGTCAGTGACGGAAGTGGGCACCTTATCTGCGGCTGGCTGGGCGTGGTCTGGGTGTGGTCGACACACGCTATGGTGTCAATTGCGCATGGCTGGCTGGGCGTGGTCATTGCAATGAAAGCAGACCTGAATTGGAAAGTGTAAATAAGTAACAACAGGTCGGTGCGCCTCAACTGGGGGCATTCTAGTTATAACTAAAGCTCCTAGAATATATAATGGATGTATAACTTATTAACTGAGCTCTTAGTTGTATAACTTTTCAGTAGTTACTACACACCTGACGGTGTGTCCGCAAATGCCAACCTTCAGTGGAAGAGGTTTTTGCAGACCAGGGGGTTTCCTGTTGCTCCTCTGACGGCAAAAAGAACTCCGTGGACTGACTCGAATCAGAGAAATTCACACAATGATCTTTACTTAATCCACTGTCTGCCGAGTGCTGAGACTCGCATCCTTTGTATTGGATTTCTGACACCAATCCGGTGAGCAACTGGAATATGTAGTGAACGTATAATTGCTAAACGTGACTGAAATTATTTCACAACCAGGCGTGTAGTGTAATGGAGACACAGGTCAATACCCCCTCCCCATCAGCTTCATAATTAATATTCTGAGAAGCAGCGTTTTCTGTCCCGGACCAAAATCCAGCACGAGAGTCCCACATTCTGCCCGGCCTGTACCTCTGTTAGAAAACTCTATGTCAACTGTAAACTCTATGTTGACTGTAAACTCTAAACACTGCTGTCAACTCGGTGGTCTGCAGTCAGGTGACGTTGTCGGTGGCAAAGCAGCCATTCGGTGACGACTTTGTCCAACTGTAAACATTCGGTGACGACTTTGTCCAACTGTAAACTCTATGTTGACTGTAAACTCTATGTCAACTGTAAACACTGCTGTCAACTCGATGGTCTGCAGTCAGGTAACGCTGTCGGTGGCAAAGCAGCCGTTTGGTGACGACTTTGTCCAAGACGCGGGCAGCGGCGGCGGTCAGACGTCATATGGTGAGGTGCCTTGGCAGATGCAGCAGCTTCATCTGTACACTGGCAGTGATATGGCACACCTGGACCCACGGCTCCAGCCCGTGCCCACCTGGACGACGGCCACCGAGATGAATGCGAGACCTCTACCGTCCCCGCCAGGTGATCGGCTTGGCCGGCTCTTGTATCGCTTCGCTTCTGTGCTGTGCTTTGACAATGTTGGTCTTGCGTCGGGAACGACATCCTGCCTGTAAAAAAATCTTCGCCTGTTATCAGCAGAGGCTCTTTTTTGGCATAACAGCGGCGAGAAGAACAGCATTTATGTAGCCTGTGTAACAGCAGTGACAGCATTAAACATGCAAACGACAGAGTTTAAAAATCTCGTACCGCTTTCATTGATCGCTGTTTTTCACCATCAAGACATGTTGAGAAGCGTCTTAAGACTGCATTTTGATTCATAATTTTTACGCATTTGATTACAAATAGGTTAAGTTAATATTTCCTGCAGTTAATCAGCAAAAGCATCGCCAGACTCCCGAGTCTGACATTGCAACCTGCTCGCTGTTTTGTTTTTGAGCAGTCACAGGTTATGGTTTAATATTTCGTACTTTGGCATGGATTAATGTGTCATAGAAGTTGTTCTGTGATTTTGAGTGGAGATAAGTTAACACATTGCTGCCAGTGCTCTGTTATTTTGTCGATAATTGATAACTTGTTGATTAGTTAAGGTCAATTTGTAAGCTTTGCCCACACATTGTACTTGATAAAATGACATGCATAAGTATTCATTGTCGTATGACCAACTACGAGCTGCTACGCTGATTGGTCGAAACGCGATCACGTGACGTTGGTCATAATCGGACATTGCACTCTTGAGCGTGTGACCGTGCAACATGTGCATGTTGCATGTGCAACATGTGCATGTTGCACGTGCAACATGTTTCCATAACGTTACACATGTTGCACCGTTATTTCTGAAGTTATAGCTGAAAATGAAAATAGGACTAATACATCAAATTTGCGCTGGGTATGCTAGGATAATGCGAATGTGCGGCCACGACGTACAGTCTATTAACGAACTATTTATCGCTCAGAGAAATACTAATTAAATGCTACAAGCACTCGCAGAAACAGTTAAAAGTGCCACCTGGCAAATGACAATGCCAACGACAGACGCCGTACCGACTATTCTCACAATTTTACACCGGTGTTACATGTCTAAAAACAAGGAAAATAGGACTCAACTCAGTCCACAGCTCAATACTTGAATTAAAATAAGAAAAGGAAGGAAAATTATGGTCGGGCTGCACCCTCGTGATGACATGTCAACCTCGGGACAACATATTTGAATGTTCCACTTGCAACCGTGCATCATTTGTATAATGTCACATGCCGTGTTTTTGTTTTCTTTCTCATTGCAACTGTCATGCCTGTGTCTGCTGTACAGTTAAGCTGACCGTCAACACAAATGCTCTGACAGTCATCCAAGCTGTGGCTTCACCAAATTCAAGCTTGAAGATCTGCAGCCGCACGTGGCTGAAAATCACCATTCCTCGCGCTTTTATCGGTCGGCTTTGCGTCTTCTCTCACTTGCTTTTTTTATGGTCGCTCCCCTATGTAATAGGGCAGACCATTATGTTTTCATGCTGTGGTTTGTTCTCTTTTTTTCTTCTTTTTTTTTCCTTGCCTAATCTCAGTGGTCGGAGGTTGGATGTTTACCATACTTTGGCACATGGTGTGGCCTTAGTGCGAATTTAGAATGCAGGTCTGAAATGCGCTGCACGCGGCTTGCTGCAAATACAGGACGCAAAAAATCGCTATCTTGGCACCATCGCACGACTTTGTCGGGCCATATCTTCGCAACTAAGGCATGTATCGACAATCGGAAAAAAACTTGTTAAGCTACAATACCTCCCCTACATGTCCTGATAATATGGTGAACTTCGGCTCACTAACCGCTGAGATCGGTTCGGGAGTTTGGGGCACCCCTGCAAATTTCAACGGGTTTCGCGTCCTGGCAGCGTTACTGCACGGCATCTAGCAGTGGGCGTCAGCCAAACTTTGCGGCATTGTAGGGCGCCACCTATGTTCGGTAGGGCGACCATCACATTGGGCATTGGCCCACATTCTAGTTGTTAAAATATTCTTGTGTGTGTGTTTCTTCCGTGCAGTGAAATACTGTGTCTTGTGAATCATATGCAGAATTATTTGTCTGAATTGTTCAGTAATTTGCACTGTAAATTGTCGGCCAATGGTCTGAGTTGAGTGTTTTTTGAGATTGCAACAGATGGTTTAATTTGTGCAGTTTGGTTACTTTTGGTGGTAGTGACGTTACGTTGAAGCGACAGTAAACTAAAATATGCATCCTGAAACTAAGACTGCCAAAAAAGCTAGTATTAACTTTTTTAATGATTGTCTCCAGTGCTTTGACACTGTTGGTTGGGCATCAGGAAGAGCATCTGGTCTGTAAAAATTGAGTGATGAGGTGCTGGCGTGGTTATCTCTCTGGAGCGAGGTGCAAATGATTTGCATATAGTCCAGCTTATGCCACTGCCACCCCGTCATCTGTTTCATAAAAACCCAGATTGGTTTAACCTTTCTGGTGCCACTTACCCAGGTTGTCATGGAAAAGAGGCCGTTAAATGGGTGTCTGTCTGTCTAACTGTTTTGTGATTCTTTGGTATCCCTCCCAGCTCCTTTCACATGGACAGCATCTGAGCAATGGTGACTGTCTGGAGGATAAGAGGGGAGATATCAGAACTGTTCTGTTCAGTATTGTTTTCCATGATATGCACGCATATGAACATTTCTTCAACGACTGTCGGTTTAGGTTTAAATTTAGCTTTTTGTGTTTTCTGTTTTAAATCAGGCCATTTTGTTTATGTTAGCATTGTTTTTTGTTCATTCCTTCACTAAAGGTAGAGAGATGATGCAGATAGAGCCGTTGAGAAAAACTCTAGTGTCTTGTCCCCAGAATGAATATTATGCTAGTTGCCATCAGCGAGGGCATGCAGGCAGTATCAAAATCCTCCAGTTCTTAAGTTGGGATGCTGGCTAATGCTGGTTGTCCTGAATAATTGCCATAAAACAGTAGTTGTCGTAGTAGTGTAGTAGCATTAGTGGTCGTAGTTTGTATGTTCCTTTATTATGAGTGTTGTCAGCATTAGTGTAATTGATTTCCTGAAAATACTTGTCTCTAAAATTACCTGTTGTGCGTCAACAGGGCTGGTAAATTCTTTCCTATATGCTCACTCGTTGCTGTATATTATCGCATCCAGTTTGATGTGACTTCTGCTGCAAAATGAGTTGCATTCTAGTCGCTTCTTTGGCATATTATTTGTTTCATCTTTTACCATGTAATTATGTTTTTATGTTCGCGGAATTCGAGGCACTAATAGGTGAATTAGTGAGTGACTAACCGTGATGCAGTGACCCAGTAACTCAGCTATGATATGATGGCCGTGTCCAGTTAGCAAGCAATTAGCTAAGCAAAAATTTTCCCACTGGGGCTTTCCAGTTAATTCCAATGAAGCGGAAATTTTTTTTGCTTAGTTGCTTAGCTAATCGCTCGCTGTCTGGACAGCACCGATGTCACAGGCCTGTTTTGCTATTGTGTCAGGTCGCGACCTAGTTACTTGGTTATTGGGTCATGTCGAAGGCCTCTCGTCTCGACGCGAGGCGAAGACGTACGCTGCAGGGCTGCTGAAAGCCGGCTTCATTCGGCACGTCGTCAGCAAGTCATCTTTCAGCGAGAAATGCTACTACGTCTTTAGCGACATTGTTAAAGGTTGGATTAATTTTTTGTTTGTTTTTCTTAATTACTTGTTACAGGCATATCACGGTTAGTAGCAGAAATGTTACAAGCCACAGAGGAGGTTGGAATTCAGTGGCTAAGAGATCTGTGCAGTTGTATTGGAAAGGAGGGATGTATTCGAGAGGACTGGAGATCAGCAGAGGTTAAGATGGTATCGGCGTGTTTTCAGCATGATTGGGTGAGAAAGTGCATGGATTATGAAGTGGAAGGAGTAAGACCGAGAGGCAGACCACAGAAAACTTGGAGTGAGGTTGCAGTATAAGATTGTGAGACCTGACAAATATGCAGGGAAGATGCTGTGGGCTGTAGGAAATGAAGAAAATTAATTACAGATGTGGTATAATAGCCACAAAGACAGGATGTGAT